>JGI24502J29692_10018214_pt1 | contig 12488 bp, 7 predicted proteins | sample BioPla3RNA1_FD_29692 | JGI IMG/M metagenome (IMG submission 29692)
GAATACAGATGGAGAGATAATTCAATCAATAAAGGCGGGGAGCTGGAGCGCTGGAATCCGACACTCCCAGTGCTGAGTGAACCCCTTAGGAAGGGTTTTCCAGGCCGCGCAGCATACTATGCTTGTTAGGGATTTCGCAGAAACGGAGGCACTTGTGGTTGGGCAGAGTAGTGCACATGGGCATCGATGTGGGTTCCACAACCGTCAAACTGGTTGTCCTGGATGAAAACCTCGAGGTACTCTTTTCCAGGTACCAGCGGCACTACGCCGAGATCAGAGAGGTGGTTGTGAGCCTGATTACCCAGGCGTATGAGCAGTTTCAGGAAGATGATGTGACCGTGGCCGTCACCGGCTCCGGCGGGATTGCCGTGGCGGAGCATCTAGGCGTGAGTTTTGTGCAGGAAGTGATCGCGGGCACCCAGGCCATCCAAGCCTTTTACCCCCAGACGGATGTGGTGATCGAGCTGGGTGGAGAGGATGCCAAGATCACTTTTCTGCGCGGCGGGGTAGAACAGCGCATGAACGGCATCTGTGCCGGGGGCACCGGTGCATTTATTGACCAGATGGCAGTGCTCATGCGGACCGACGCCGCGGGCCTCAACGAACTGGCCAAGGGGCATCGGATCATCTATCCCATCGCAGCCCGCTGCGGGGTGTTCGCCAAGAGCGATATCCAGCCCCTTTTGAACGACGGGGCTGCCCCGGAGGATATCGCCGCTTCCATCTTCCAGGCGGTGGTGGTGCAGACGGTGAGCGGCCTGGCCTGCGGCCGGCCCATCAGGGGCAACGTGGCCTTTCTAGGCGGCCCCCTGTACTTCCTCTCAGAGCTGAGGAAGCGGTTCGTGGAGACCTTACAGCTCAAAGATGGTCAGGCCATCTTTCCGGAGAACTCCCAGCTGTTCATCGCCGTGGGAGCCGCCCTCGCTGCCTTGGGGAGCAATCCCGTGCCTTTTTCTGCCCTGATGGCCCGGGTTAAGGGGGCCCAGGATGTGAAGATGGAGGAGACACTGCGGCTGCCAGCCCTTTTTTCCAGTGGGGAAGAGTTGGCGGAGTTCAGAGCCCGGCACGGCCGGCATGCCGCGGCCAGGCGCGATCTGGCTGGGTTTTCCGGCAGGTGCTTCTTGGGGCTGGATGTGGGCTCCACCACCACCAAAGCGGTGCTCATCGACGAGGAGGGTTCCATCCTCTACACCTATTACGGCAGTAACAAAGGCAAGCCCCTGCAATCCGTGCGCCAGGCGGTGCTGGGGCTGTACGCTGCCCTGCCTGATGGCGCTTGGATCGCCAACTCCGCGGTGACGGGCTATGGCGAAGGGTTGATCAAAGCCGCGCTGCAGGTAGATCTGGGAGAGATCGAGACGGTGGCCCACTACAAGGCCGCGGACTTCTTCCTGCCCGGCGTTGATTTCATCCTGGATATCGGGGGCCAGGATATGAAGTGTTTGCGCATCAAAGATGGGGCCATCGATGAGATCCTGCTCAATGAAGCCTGCTCTTCGGGCTGCGGTTCCTTTTTGGAGACCTTCGCCCATTCTTTGAATTTGAGCATCGAAGAGTTTACTCAGGAAGCCCTTTTTGCCTCCGAGCCCGTGGATTTGGGCTCCCGCTGCACGGTTTTCATGAACTCCCGGGTCAAGCAGGCCCAAAGGGAAGGGGCGACTGTGGGCGATATTTCCGCGGGCCTGGCCTATTCCGTGGTCAAAAACGCGCTGTACAAGGTGATCAAGCTGCGGAGCGCCACTGACCTGGGCCGCAAAGTGGTGGTCCAGGGGGGAACCTTCTACAACGATGCCGTGCTGCGGGCCTTTGAGCGCTTGGCCCAGCGAGAAGTGGTCAGACCAGATATCGCGGGGCTCATGGGCGCCTTTGGAGCTGCCCTCATTGCCAGGGAGAGATGGACCCCGGGACACCGTTCTACGCTGCTGGACCGCAGGGCGCTGGAGGAGCTGTCCCTGGAAACCCGGCACACCCGATGCCGGGGCTGCGGCAACAGCTGCCTGCTCACCATCAACTATTTCGGCCAGGGCCGGCGCCACATCTCCGGCAACCGCTGCAGCCGGGGTGCCGGGGAGAAGCAGCGGGGAGAGGAGCTGCCCAACCTCTTTGACTACTGCTATGAGCGGCTCTTTGCCTACGAGCCCCTGGATCCCGCCAAGGCCAGGCGGGGCAGGGTGGGTCTTCCCCGGGTTTTGAACATGTATGAGGACTACCCGTTTTGGTTCACCTTCTTCACTGAACTGGGTTTTTCCGTGGTGCTGTCTTCCCGCTCCTCCAAGGCCATCTATGAACAGGGCATGGAAACCATCCCCTCCGAATCGGTCTGCTATCCGGCCAAGCTGGCCCACGGGCACATCATGGATCTGGTGGAAAAGGGCGTGGATTTCATCTTCTACCCCTGCCTGACCCATGAACACAAGGAACAGCCCCAGGCGGACAATCACTACAACTGCCCGATCGTCGTTTCCTACCCCGAAGTGATCAGGCAGAACGTCACACCCATCCAGACCGGGCAGGTCACCTTCATGTATCCCTTCCTGCCCTTCCACCACAAGCGCAGGCTCACCGAGCGTCTCCACGAAGAGTTCGCTCCCCTGGGCATAGGTTTTCCGGAAGTGGAGAGGGCGGTGGAGAAGGCCTGGGCAGAGCTGGCCCGCTACCGGAAAGATGTGCGGCGCAAGGGCGAAGAAACCCTGGCCTACCTCAAAGAGCGGGGTCTGCGGGGCATCGTTTTGGCCGGGCGCCCCTACCACCTGGATCCGGAAATCAACCACGGGATCCCCAAGCTCATCAACGAGCTGGGCTGGGCGGTGCTCACCGAAGATGCGGTGGCCCATTTGGGCCAGGTGGCCCGGCCCCTGAGGGTTGTGGATCAGTGGGCTTACCATTCCCGGCTGTACGCGGCGGCGAGCTTCGTCGCCCATGAGGAAAACCTGGAACTGGTCCAGCTCAACTCCTTCGGCTGCGGCCTGGATGCCATCACCACCGATCAAGTGCAGGAGATCTTAAGCGCCCGCTCCAAGATCTACACCTGCCTGAAAATCGATGAGATCAGCAACCTGGGCGCGGCTAGAATCCGGCTGCGTTCCCTGAAGGCTGCGGTTCTGGAAAGGGAGCGGCAGGGCCGCAGGCCCCAGGGCAGTCCCTACCGCTACGTGCGGAGGATCTTCACCAGGGACATGAAAAAGGAGCATACCATCATCGTTCCCCAGATGGCACCCATCCACTTCCGCCTCCTGCAGGAAGCGTTCCGCCTGTCCGGCTACAACATGGTGGTCTGTCCCGCCCTGGACAAAGAGGCGGTGGATGTGGGGGTGCAGTACGTCAACAATGATGCCTGCTACCCGGCGATCATCGTGGTGGGGCAGCTCCTCAAGGAGCTGAACTCCGGACGGTACGACTTGCAGAAAACCTCGGTGATCATCAGCCAAACCGGGGGCGGGTGCCGGGCCACTAACTATATAGGCTTTATCCGCAAGGCCCTGCAGGATGCCGGTTACGGGCACATTCCGGTCCTTTCCTTAAGCGCCCAGGGCTTTGAGAAGAACCCCGGCTTTAAGTTAACTCCGCCCCTGCTCCACAGGGGTATGATGGCTCTGGTCTACGGCGATCTGTTGATGAAATGCCTGCTGCGGGTGAGACCCTACGAGAAGGTGCCCGGCTCTGGGGATCTGCTTTACGAGAAGTGGAATGAAATCTGCAGGCTGTCGCTGCGTTCCCCCTCGCCGCAGCGCTTTAGGAAGAACATAGTGAAGCTGGTGGAGGAGTTTGACTCCCTGGAAACGGTGGATCAGGTCAAACCCAGGGTGGGCCTGGTCGGGGAGATCCTGGTTAAATACCATCCCACCGCCAACAACGACATTGTCAGCCTGGTGGAAGCGGAGGGGGCGGAGGCGGTGGTCCCTGACCTGACCGATTTTCTCCTCTATTCGCTTTTCGGTATCAGCTTCAGATACCGTTATTTGGCCGGCAAGAAGCTGGAGGTTGCCGCCAGCAACTTGATAATCGGCATTATTGAGCTCTACCGCCGCACCGCCAAGGAGGTGCTGGCCAAAAGCAGGCGCTTCACTCCGCCCAAGCTCATCCAGGAGCTGGCCCGGACCGCTTCCAAACTGATCTCCCTGGGACACCAGACGGGGGAAGGCTGGTTCCTCACGGGGGAGATGATCGACCTCATTGAAAGCGGAGTGAAAAACATCGTCTGCATGCAGCCCTTTGCCTGCCTGCCCAACCACGTGGTGGGGAAGGGAGTGCTCAGGGGCTTGAAGAATGCTTATCCAGATAGTAACATAGTTGCCATAGATTACGATCCCGGTGCCAGCGAAGTTAACCAGCTGAACCGGATCAAGTTGATGCTGTCCAGTGCCCTTACGGGAAAAACTGCGGAAATATCCTGAAGAGAGGAGCTGTTGCCATGAAGTACCGCAAGTTAGGCCGTTCTGGTCTGAAGGTCAGTGAGATTTCCTTGGGAAGCTGGCTCACCTACGGCAAATCGGTGGAGGAAGAGCGGGCCATCAAAACCATCCGCCGCGCCTACGAGCTGGGAGTGAACTCCTTCGACTCCGCCAACGTCTACGAGCGGGGAGAAGGGGAACGGGTGATGGCCAAGGCGCTGCGGGTCTTCCCCCGGGAGTCGTACATTATCACCACTAAGGCCTTCTGGCCCATGGGGGATGGCCCGAATGACCGGGGCCTTTCCCGCAAGCACGTCTTCGAACAGCTGCATGCCAGCCTCAAACGGATGGAACTGGATTACGTGGACATCTTCTACTGCCACCGCTATGATCCGGAAACGCCGGTGGAGGAGACGCTGCGCACCATTGACGATCTGGTGCGCCAGGGTAAGGTGCTTTACGTCGGAGTGAGCGAGTGGACAGCCGCCCAGATCGAAGAGGCGGTGCGCATTGCCGACCGCTACCTCCTGGACCGCATCGTGGTCAACCAGCCGGTGTACAACATGCTCAACCGCTACATCGAAAAGGAAGTTATCCCGGTCTGCGCCAAGCATGGCATCGGCCAGATCGTCTTCTCGCCACTGGCCCAGGGGGTTTTGACCGGGAAATACCGGGGCGGGCGCATCCCCGAAGGGAGCAGGGCGGCCAACCCCGAGATCAACGAGTTCATCAAGGGCCTCCTGGAGGCGGGAGTGCTCCAGAAGGTGGATGCCCTGCAGGATCTGGCGGAAGAAGCGGGGATGACCTTAGTGGAGATGGCTCTGGCCTGGGTGCTGCGGCAGCCCAATGTGGCCAGTGCCTTGGTGGGCGCTTCCCGGCCCGAGCAGATCGAGGCCAACGTGAAGGCCGTGGATGTGGAACTGAGCCAGGAGCTGCTGGAGAAAATCGAGGAGATTCTGGCCTGAGGAAGGCAAAGAGCCAGGATTCAGCCCCAGGGCTGCCTGGCTTTCTTTTTAAAACGGTTACCCGGGGTAACCCGGGCTGCAGAGGAATTGCCTGTAGGTTGGCGAAAAATGAGGCAGCAGGCCCGCCGCTTCCGGGCTCATCCAGCAATTCACAACAGGAACGGAAGGGCAAAACCAGAAAGATCGTCCGGAGGAGGTCAGACCCATGAGCGAACCAATTCTTCCGGAAAGGCTCCGTAAGCAGCAGAAGCGAAAAACGCCGGGCAGGATGCGGCAGCTGAGCCTGGCCCTGTTTACTTTGGCGGCCATCGCGCTCATCGCCTACGGAGCTTACTACTTCTTCATGCCTAAACAAGAAGAGTTTGTGCTCAACTTCTACACCTACGCCTCCGTGGGTCTGCAGGACTTCCTGGAGACTTTACCGGTTAGGGGAACGGTGATCCCGGAGCAGGTGGCCATTATCGCGCCCAAGGTGGGCGGAACCATTGAGGAGGTCTTTGTCCAGGAAGGGCAGGACGTGGCGGCGGGGGATCCCCTCTTCCGTTTGTACTCGGCAGAGATCGCCGCGGAGAAAAATGCGGCCGAAACCGAGCTGGGCGAGGCCCGGGCGGAGCTGGCCCAGAAAGAGATTATCCACGAGCGGGAGCTGGAGGCGGAGCGCCTGAAGGTTTTGGAAGCCCAGGAGCAGCTGGCGGCTGCTGAAGAACAGCTGGAGCTGCAGAAGGTGCTCTACGAGTACGGCTCCATCCCCCGGGTAGAGCTGGAAAAGGCGGAGCAGGCGGTGGAGGCCGCCAAGCGCCGGATCACCCAGAGCGAATGGGAGCTGGAACTGCTGATCCGCAGGCAGGAGGCGGAAAAGGCGGCCATCGCCAAGACCATCGCCATCAGCGAGGAGAAGCTGGCCAAGGCCCAGGAAAAGATCGACAACTTCTTAGTGACGGCGGAGTTTGCCGGCCGCATTCTCTCTTTGAAACTCCCCAGCAACCGGGTGGTCACCGCCCACCAGGAGCTGGGTGAACTTGCGGATCTGAGCCGGCAGGTGGTGGAGCTGCAGGTTCCCCCGGGGCAGACCGAGCGCTTCGGGGTGGGCACCCCGGTCACCATCAGCTTGGGGCAGAGCGAATACGCGGGAGAGGTCTCCTACATCGCTCCCCAGGCTAAGCAGGGCAGCGATGGGCCGACGGTGCTGGTGCGGGTGGACTTCCTGGAAGAGGTGTCCCATCTGCGGCCCAACAGTACGGTTACGGCCAGTATCCACCTGCAGCTGCACAAAGACAGCCTCTACCTGCCGCGGGGAGCCTATTTGACCAGCGGCCAGCAGCTCTTTGTGTATGTGATCGAAGGCAGTACCGCCAAAAAGCGGGACGTCCAGTTTGGGCTGTTCCAGGGCAATGCGGTGCAGATTCTGCGTGGCCTGGAGCTGGGAGAAAAGGTCATCATCAGCTCCTACGATGCCTTTCGCCATCTGGACGAGATCAAGATTCTGTCCGAAGGAGGACATGCGCTGTGATCAGGCTGGAAGGAGTTGCTAAGGAATACTACATGGGTGATGTGGTGGTGCAGGCGCTGGAGGGCATTGATCTGGAGATCCAGCGGGGAGAGTTTGTGTCCATTATGGGGCCCTCCGGCTCGGGGAAATCCACGCTGCTCAACATTTTGGGCGTCCTGGACCAGCCCAGTCGCGGCGCCTATTATCTGGAAGGGGTGGATATCACCCAGCTCCGCGACGGGGAGCTGGCCCAAATCCGCAACCGGCATTTTGGGTTCATCTTTCAAAGCTACAACCTCTTCCCAGAGCTCACTGCTTTAGAGAATGTGATGGTGCCCCTGATGTATGCCGGCCGGCCCCGGCGGGAGAGGCGGGAGCGGGCCGAGGCGCTCCTGGCGCAGGTGGGTATGGCCCACAGGCTGAAGCATCTGCCCACCCAGCTCTCCGGGGGCGAACAGCAGAGGGTGGCCATCGCCCGGGCGCTGGCCAATAACCCCACCCTGCTTCTGGCGGATGAGCCCACGGGGAATCTCGCCACTGACCAGGGGGCCGAGATCATGACCCTGCTCCAAGAGCTCAACCAGCAGGGCACCACCGTGGTAATTGTGACCCATGACCCTGCGGTGAGCGCCTACGGAAGGCGCCTGCTGCGCCTGCGGGATGGGAAGATCGTTTCCGATGGACCCCTGCAGGAAGCTGCCCTAGAGGCTTAAGGGAGGAGCGGAAGATGCGAAGGAGCCTATCTTTTTTAGTGCTGGTGGCTTTGGTTTTGGGCCTGGGGGCGGGCCCCAAGGCCGCGGCCCAGAAGCCCCTGGAGCTCACTGTGGAGCAAGCGGCGGAACTGGCCCTGCAGCACAATCTAAGTTACCGCCTGGCCACCCTGGACTGGGAAAGCGCCAAGGCCAACCTGGAGCGGGCCCAGATTGTGGGCGATGCGGATATGCTGCGGGAAGCGGAAAAGGAGTGGGCCCAGGCGGAAAAGACCTACGCCGAGAAAACCAAGGAGCTCAAGGATCAGGTGCGCTCCGCCTATCAAGAGCTTCTGCAGAGTGAAACCACCGTGGAAAACGCCCTGCGGGCCAAAGAACGGGCGGAAAACCAGCTGGCCATGGATGAGAACAAGTTCAAAGCGGGCCTGCTTTCTTCACTGGACATCGAGCGCAGCCGCAACAGCTTGTTCGATGCGGAGCACCGCCACCAGCGGGCGGTGATCGATTTGGAAACCAAGCGCATGCGCTTCAACGAACTGCTGGGGCTGCCCCTGGATACGGAAGTTGTCCTCACAGAGCGCCTGCTATTGGCGTTTGTGCCCTTTACCTGGGATTTGGAGACCTGCTTTGAGCTGGCTTTGGCCCTGGACGCCTCCGTGGCCGAGGCCCGGGAGAGGCTGGCCAGGGCGCAGGAGGCTGTGCTCGCGGCCCAAAGCCCCTTTACCCCCAGGGTGGAGCTGGAGCAGGCCCTGGTTAGCGAAGAGAAGGCGAAAATCCAGCTCCAGCAGGCGGAACAGGCCCTGTATTTCCGCATCCGCGGCGACTATTACGCTCTGTTGGACCAGGCCCATGCCCTGGAGCTGGCCAAGCGCAATATCGAACTGGAGCGCAAAGCCCTCCAGGCGGAGCAGAGCAAGTACCAGGCGGGTGTAATCAGCAACGCGGACATCGTGGCCAAGCAGGAAAGACTGGCCCAGCTGGAGCAGGAGTACAGCGCCAGTCTGCTCCAGTACAGCTTGGCCCGGGTGAAGCTGCTCCAGGCCATGGGTCAGCAGGAAGAATCAGGTGAGCAGCATGCAGACTAGATGCAGATTCACACTGACCCTGGTACTCCTTGCCGCCCTGGCGGCCAGCTGCGCAGCCGCGGGTGAGCTGAGGCCCCTAACCTTGGCGGAGGCTCTGGAAACAGCCCTGGAGCACAACACCAGCCATGCCCTGTTCCTCTGGGAGCAGGATCTGGCCCAGCGCCGGGCGGCTCTCCAGAAGCAGCCGCAGATCGCGGCGGAGCTCCATCCGGCGGGGCTGCAGAACGGCACCTGGCAGGGGCCCCACGGTTCGCTGTCCCTGACCATGCCCCTGGGCAGCCACCTGAAGCTCAGCGGGAAGGTCACAGTCAGCCTGGAGGACAAAGAGCTGGGCATCGAGCCCCAGGGCAGTTTGAACCTGGACTACGACTTCTTTGCCCCCGCCCAGGAAGCGGCGCCGGAGCTGACAGTGGAGGAGAGCAGGCAGCGCCAGGTGAACAGCCTGGTACTCCAGGTTTTCCGCCTCCTCGTTGACCTCAGAAAGGCGCTGGATCAGAGGGCCTACGCCCAAGGGGTCCTGGAGCACCTGGAGGCCAAGCTGGCCGCCGCGCAACAGGTGCCCAACTACGATGACCTGCAGCTGCGCCGGGAACTGAGGGATCAGCGCGCTTCCCTGGCAGCCGCGGCGGAAAGGGTAAACCAGCTGCAGCTCCAGCTCCAAAATGTTCTAGGCAGCACGGAGCCCATCTTCTACGAACCGCAGCTCAAGGTGCACAGCCTGGATCTGGAATTCTCCCAGGAAGAACTGGAGGGGGAATTTCTCGCGGCAAGTCCAGAGCTGCGCCGGGCGGAAGCGGAACTGGAGCAGGCCCGGGCCCAGCTGGAGCTGGAGCGGAAAAGCAGGGGCTGGCAGGTGAAGGTCTCCGGTGGAGTGCAGGCGGGCCAGGATCTGAACTGGAGCGTGGGGCTTACCGCCTCCAAAGCCCTCTATCCCAGGGATGTGCTGGTGGAAGAACTGGAGCTGGCCGCGGCCAAGGCGGAGCACAACCTGCAGGGCCAGGAAAATGCCCTCCTAGGCGAGCTGCGCAGCAGCCTCCAGGCCCTCACATCCGCGCAGAGGCAGGTAGGCCTCCTGGGAGAGCTGCTGGCCGCAGCGGAAGAGGACTTGGAGCTGCGCCGGAGGCAGCAGGCCGCGGGGCTGGTCACCGATCTGCAGGTGGCGGAAGCTGCCTTAGCCGCAGAGAAAGCCCGGTTTGACTACTTCCACGCCCAGCTGGACTATGCCCTGAGGGCCGCGGAGCTGTGGCAGCTCTGCGGGCGCGATCTTAAGGATGCGCTCTTCCAGGTTGTGAACTAGGAGGTGCTGAGATGTCCGTTGCGGATCAGCTGAAATGGGCGCTGCGCCACTCCCGGCGCCAGCGGTTGGAATCCATCCTGGTGATCCTGGCCATCGGGCTGGGGATCGGGGTGATCATCACCGTTTTGTCCATGTTCATTTCCGTGGGTCAGCAGTACAGCAGTATACAGCGCTTGGATTACTTCCGCACCCTGGAGATCTTGGGCAGGGAGGATTCCCTGATGTGGCAGCAGGTCCCCATCACCCTCCTGGGCCCGGAGCAGGACAGCCTGAGCTGGTCCGGCGTCACTTTGGAAGAGATCCTGGAGCTGCAGCGGCGCCTGCCGCCCACCATGCACGTTTACGTGGAGCAGGGGTGGTTGGCCGCCACGGAGCTGCTCCCCGAGGAGGTGGGAGAGGATGAGGATTGGTACCGCTTCCGGGGCAACGAAATATACATTGCCGGTACTGTACCCGCCTATTTCTCTTTCAAGAACTCCCAGCTAGCTCAGGGAAACTTCTTCGTGGAGGCGGATCTGTTGGGCGCCAGCCGCGTTTTGGTCATCACCCACAGGCTGGCGGAGGAGCTTTTTGGCGATGGGGATCCCATCGGACAGATCGTCCCCCTGGACCTGCACAGCGAAGAGGCGGTGGATTTCACCGTCATCGGGGTGCTGGCCCCACCTGACGACAGCGATCCCTATATGGCTCTGAACGACGGCCGCACGGCTTGGATGCCCGTGACGGTGCATCCCTCCTATAGAGGGGGGCCCGATGATACCACCCACTTCTACCAGATCTATGTGGGCGTGGATCCCGGGGTGGACCTGGCCTCAGCTGGGGAAGTGGTGCAAAGTGAAGCCGCGCTGCTCTGGGGGGAAGAGGCCTTTGCCCTGCGCAGTCCGGTGGACGATTGGCGGGAGTCCATCAAGCAGGTGCAGCGCTATGCCCTGCTCATCGGGATGCTCGCCTCCGTGGGCCTGGTGATCGCGGTGATCAACATCCTCAACCTGATGCTGGCCAGGGTGCTGAAGCGCACCAAGGCGGTGGGTTTGTCCATGGCCTTGGGCAGCTCCCGCGGCCAGGTGTTCAGGCAGTTCATGCTGGAAGCTGTGGTACTGGGGCTGGCGGGTTCCGTCTTGGGGATCGCCCTTTCCTTTGCCTTCGCCGAGCTTTTGAAAAAGAGCTTGGGCGGTTGGTCCGGGGGATGGGGGTCCCGTTTAGGGTTAGGCATCGCCCTGGGCTTGTTGGTCAGCCTCTTCTTCGGAGTATACCCGGCCTACCTGGGCTCCCGCACCAATCCCGTGGATGCCCTGCGGACCGATTGAGGGGGGAAGATGGTGGAAACCCTGAAGTTTACCCTGCGGATTTTGAAAAAGAGACCCCTGCGCTCCCTGCTCACCATTTTGCAGGTGGGGCTGGGGGTGTGGATTGTCGCGCTGATCCTGTCCCTCAACTTCCAGACCGCGGGAAGCCTGGAGGGGGTGCACAGCACCTTCGGGGAAACCCTGGCGAAGATTTCGGTCTCCAGAACCGAAGAGATTCCCGGTGGAGGGCAGGTTGTTTCCAGTATCAGCAATCTCCGCTACGACGATCTGGTCAAGCTTCTCCAAGGTGAGCACATTGACCAGGCCTTTATCTTCCAAGAACTCTGGATGCAGCGGATTATTGTGGAGGGTCTGACCTACTCCGTGCAGACCGCCGCGGAAACCACCGCCCACTACGGCGAGGCCATGGGGCTGGAGCTAGTGGAGGGGCATTTCTTCACCCAAGCCGACGAAGAGCAGAAAAACCGGGTGGTCTTGATCTCCGATGTGGTGGCAGCCCAGCTGTTTCCCGGCCAGTCGGCCCTGGGTAAAACCATCAACCTGGGCGATTTCGGGGAAGGGCCCATGGAGTTTGAGATCATCGGCGTCTACAAACCCCACTCCGCGCTGCTGGAGTTTTTTATCAGCCAGGCTCACCTCCTCTTTCCCCTGGGCACCACCAGGGTGTGGGTTTCCTATGACGTTTTTGAGCCGTCCTACCAGTACATCTATATCAAGACGCAGCCGGGCAGGCTGTACGAAGCGGTGGAAGAGGCCCGGGTGCTGCTCGCGGACCGCTCTGTGGATGATATGGAAGTAAACGGGGAGTACGTAAAGGACTCCAACCGCTTCTTAAGTGAGCAGCTGAGGACGGTGAGCCTCTTTTTGGGCGCCTTTGCCTTTATCGCCGTTTTGGTGAGTGCCATTGGCATTCTAAGTATCATGCTGGTGAGCGTAGTGGAAAGGACGCGGGAAATCGGCTTAAGGCAGGCCCTGGGCGCTTCCAAGCGGTCCATTGTGGCCCAGATCCTCAACGAATCCCTGGTCTTCTCCCTGGCCGGGTCGATCCTTGGCCTTCTGGCCGCCTATTTCACTTCCCCCACCCTGCTCAACGCCATTTTGGCGGAGGTGTTCTATTCCAGGCTGGCTGATGTAGGGGGGCTGCACCCCCAGGCCGCGCTGCTCGCGGCTGTGGTGGCGGTGGCCATGGGCCAGCTCTTCGGCCTCTACCCGGCCTGGCAGGCGGCTAAGCTGCCGCCCGTGGA
>JGI24502J29692_10016083_pt1 | contig 12450 bp, 9 predicted proteins | sample BioPla3RNA1_FD_29692 | JGI IMG/M metagenome (IMG submission 29692)
CTGAGGGGATACGTTCTCTGTCTCAGAACGAAAGATTAATTAACTTGATGCCGGGTGATAGCACTTTTGTTTCTTTTAAACTTGTTCTTACTAAGAATTTGGACTTTGGTGAGAAAAAGGTTCTTTATAATTTGCTGGATAATGAGGGTGCATTTATAGATAGTACTGGCACTTCTTTGCAGATTGAAAGGCGTGAGCAGCTGTTACTGATGGTTGATAACAGGTCTAATCTTTTAACTAATCCGGATGACTCGGTTCGCATAAACGTGACGCTGCGAAATAGTGGGAATATTACTGAGGATGTATACATTGTTTTTAATGTGCCTAATCTACAGGGTGCTTCTCCTTTTACTGAGCTGACAGCTACTTTACAACCTGGTGAGCAACGTGATTTTACTCACTCTTTTTTGGTAAGCAGCAACCTACTGGCTACTGAGCGTTTTGATGTAAGGGTATCGGTTTTGAAGGGAAGGGACAAGCAAATTGTTGAGACTAGGACGGTTAATGTGCACAGTATTAGTTCTAATAGAAATTACAATAGCTTTTTGAGGGATCAGGCTTATTCTATGGGTCAGGGGTCTTTGGATAATGGTATTTTAGTGAGCTATCGCACGTATAATTTCAATTCGCAAACAATGCAGCTACAGGGAGGAGGGTACTTAGATTTGCCCGCGGGTTATCTGCATCTGAAAGGAAACGTATATAAATATAATACTCAACCTCTTCCGTATGTTTCTAATACTTCTTTGACTTACCAATTAAATGAGAGTCAGTTTGTGGTAGGAAATGTGCAGGAACAGACTCAGTTATCGATTTATGGAAGGGGGGCTAAGGTTCTTCTATCTGATAGGGAGGGAAGGAATAGGGTTACGATTGGTGCTGTTGATCAGAATTATAATCTTGTTGATGAGAGGCCTTGGTTTAACGACTATTACTCTTATTTTGTGAAGGGTGAGCTGGGGGCCAATAATGTGAAAAACGGACTTGTAGCGACATATGTATATCAGAAGAATCCGTATGAGAAGGCGATCTTTAATTTAGGTAGTTTGGAGTGGAGATATCGTTTTAGTAATACTTGGAATATGGAATTAGTTGCTCATGGTGCCACTGGTAGTTATAGTGAGATTGGTGAAAATCACTACTCTGGTGCGGCGGAAATGAAATATAGTGGGAGGGTTGAAGATAAACTTCAGTTGAATGGTTCGGCTTTTTATAGCGACCCTTATTTTCCGGGTAATAGAAAAGGGGTGCTTTCTTTAATGCAAAATGGTAGTGTGAGTTTATCTGATAGGATGAATCTGAATTTATCTTATAGCTATAATCGGTCTAATCCTAAATCGTATAGCTACGATTATAATTATAATTCTGAAAATCAGAATGCCAATATATCTATCTCGTTGCCTTCAATTAAGAATTTCAATAACTCTTTAAATTATCAACATCAAAGGGAGAGTTCGTCTTCTTATTCTTATCTTGTTGGGGATGATAATGATGGGGCTAATTTAAATATGACGTCTCATAGGATGGGGTGGCAGTGGAGATGGCAGAATCCTGCTTGGAAGTACTCTTTATTTGGTACTATTGAGGGTGGGTTTTTTAAGAATCCTATTAGCAAGGATATTGTTTCGCAAGGGAAAGCTTCTCTAAGCTTCTCTTATAAATGGATTACTATGGGTACTTCTTGGCAACAGGGTGCTTATTATTTGTTTGAGCAGGTGATGGCGCAACGACAAGAGAAGGTTTTTACTAGGTTTACGGCATCGGCGTCGGTGAATCATCAGTTATCGAATAAATTTAGAATATCATCTGGTGTTAATTTCTCTAATGATGTTTATCAGGGTGCTATTCCGTCTGTTAATCTTAATACTACTTATACTCCTAGTAATAGGGTGTCATTTATACTTACGGGCAGCTGGTATAAGTATCCTAATCAGGGGAATAGGGAGATTTTTAATGTTGAGGGGGGAGTAAGATATAATTTTTCGCGTGGTGTACCTCTAAAAGGAAGAAAAAGTTCTATTATTGCTAAGGTATATTACGATTATAACGCTAATGGCATATATGATAAGGGCGATGCGCCAGCTGAGGGTTATTTGGTTGAGATTGATCGTAAGGCTTTTATCTCTGGTGAGAAAGGGGAGGTGAAATATAGTTCGGTGCCTTTTGGTAGTTATGATGTGAAGCAGTTACAGGCCGGTGAGTGGTCGTTTAGCCGTCAGGAAATTGAGGTTAATAGCTACAAGACTGGTGTAGAGATACCGTTACGTCAGAGCGGTACTTTGCAAGGTAGTATTCGATATATAGTGGGTGAGAATAGTATTGAGATAAAACAAAGAAATGAAGGGTTCCGATTTACTATAACGAGTAATGATGGGAAGCTGAGGCAGACGGCTGTTTCAGATGGTCAGGGCAACTTCATTACTTTCCTCCCAACAGGCAACTACTCAATCACATTGGATGTGAGAACTCTTCCTGAACATACAGAAATTGAGGAAACGGTGAAAGATTTTACTATTGAAGGTGGCGGTGTTGTGAAATTGGAGCCCTTTGATATTGTTGTGAAGACAAGACAAATTAATGTGAGAAAGTTCTTTGCTCAGACTCCTGAGGAGTAATTTAAATATTCTGGATAGTTTAAATTGTTAAAAACTAACATTAGCTAATACTTTTTATAATCTCCCGTGTCTATAGTTTGTAGCTCGATAAAAATAATATTGAGAGAGAAACCTAATTATTAATTTAACATGTAATACAAACAACCATGGGAAGATTTCCAACAAGAAAGCGCTTTACATTTCTGATTACACTTTTTGTGTTGAGCACTATGTTTAGCTCTGCGCAAAAGGTTAGTCTGAATTTTAGTGGGCAAAATTTGAGAACTGTCTTGGAAAGTATAACTGAACTGACAGAGGATTTAAATTGCAGAGTGATAAGGGAAGTGCTTGGGCTGAATTGAGTTTTAATCTTGCCAAAAACAAATCACAAGCAATTGACGAATATGGAATGACACAATTGGAGGAGGTGTCAACTAATAAAGATCCTAAACTTGCAGATTACTTATTCATTATTACAAAAACAAAGGATGGAATTACCTTAACGGGTATCGAAGGAACGGCCTGGAAAGAATTAAGTTTCTCACTGAGAAAGAACAGCAGGCAGGCGATTGACCAATTTGGAATGACGGAGTGATTGAAAACATCTGCACACAACAATCATTCAGCTCCATTTCGGCTGAAATTAAACAGGTTGTAATCCCCACTTTGGCAACGCTCGAACGTTATGCCGCATACAAAGTGAGGTCGTGATAAAAAGTACAATTTGTGGAAACGTAAAAATTCTACAGATAATGAAAGCATTAAACAAGACATCTTTATTCCTACTCTTGGTTTTTATAATCAGTTTTTCTACTGCCGGCATTTACAAACTATTGGGCGGAACGGGCACCGGAACCATTGGTTTTACCATTTTTGGTGCGGCATATATGTTTTTACCAGCCATCTGCGTGCTAATAGTTGAAAAACTTGTACATAAAGAAAAAATCAAAACCCGATTGCTTTTATCTTTCAAACTTAACCGATGGTTTATAGTGGCTTGGCTGTTTATGCCATTGGTATCTTTTGCAACATTAGGGATTAGTCTTTTGTTCCCCGAAATTAATTATAATCATGAAATGACCGGATTGCTAGAACGTCTGGCAACAATTCTGTCACCTGAAGAAATTGAAAAAGCAAAGCTGTCATTACAAGCCTTGCCAATCAGTTATCTTTGGATAGTATTGTTTCAGGGTCTATTTGCCGGCATTACCATCAACGCACTGTTTGCCTTTGGCGAAGAGCTTGGCTGGCGCGGTTTTTTATTGAGACAATTCCGGCAGATGTCTTTTATAAAAGCTTCGCTGACTATTGGTTTTATATGGGGGATATGGCATGCACCTATGATTCTGATGGGGCATAATTATCCTCAACATCCGGAAATTGGTGTTTTAATGATGATAGTATTTTGCATTTTAATAACGCCATTCCATCTGTACATCACCATAAAAGCAAAATCGGTGATTGCTGCGGCAATTTTGCATGGAACATTGAATGCCACAGCGGCAATTTCAATTATTGGAATTTCGGGTGGAAATGATTTGAATTCGGGAGTTACAGGTTTACCCGGGTTCATTGTCATGTGTGTTTTTATTATCATATTATTTTTCTACGATAGATTTATTGGCAAAGACAAAATATTAACGAGTCAGATAAGTAATTTTATTTAGAACCTTTGGCGATGATTAAATGAATAAAATGTACGAGTACCCAAAAAATGCACAATCCGGTTTTAATCTATTATCGTATAAAGTAGTTTGCATCGCATTGGAAATTTGACTCATCTTTCTAAAAATGATGTGTCAAAGTCGGGATAGTATAGTGACAAAGATAATTAACATTTAAACAGGTGATATGAAGCATTTTGGAAAAGTCGTGATGGCCGCGTTTTGTGTCTTTTTATATGTGGGTTGTAAAAAAATTACGGTTTCAGAGATGGACCGTATCTCCATTACGGACCCGGCTTCATTTGTTGATGTAGCATTTGAAGATGTGGCAACAGACATAAGAGTTGTTCCATTGATAAGTGAAGAACCAATTGATCAGTGCGGTGAAATTAAGTGTTATGGGAAAGAGACCTTTATTAGATCTGTGGACAGACGTACATTATATTATTTCAATGAAGGTCAAATGATTTCAAAACTCAACAGAGTAGGAAGAGGACCCGGAGAGTATCTTACAATAAGCAATTTTGTTTTCTCGCCAAACAGAAAAATATTATATCTGTTTTCTTCCGGCGATAACTCAATATTTCAATTTTCTGTTCCTGAAATGCGCTTCTTAAAGTCTATAAAAGTGGAACAGATGACATGTTTTGCAGAGCATGATGATTCTACACTTATTGTGAGATCAAATATTAATGGAGAAAACGGCATATATTTCATAAACGCCAACAATGGAGAGATTATGGGCAAACTGAAGGATATTTCGGGTTTTTCATTATCTTTCAATGAAAAAATGGATTTCTACCAGCCGAAACACAGAATCCTATCGGAAATAGGCAGCACCAATATTATATCAGAAATACCTCGTAAGGTAGGAGATGAAGAGAGATTGTTATTTGTGTATGATTTCGGACAATCGGGAATCCCGAAGGAATATGATGATTGTTCCCTGTATAATATTACGTCGTTGATGCGTTTGATGCAGTATGTCAGACAAAACTCAGATAATGTTTATGTAGGCGGTTTCTGTTGTAAGGCTGATAAAAATGCTATTTCTTTCTGGTATCGTCGGATAAACACAGAGAATAAAGCCGATATGAGGTTTTATTGGACAGATGGAAAGAACACGAAGAGATATGGGGGATTCCGTTTATCTGCTATGAGGAATCCTATTGTTCCGGATTGTGTAACTGATGATGGTTATGCGTCTATACTTGAAGGCTCGCCTGAATTTCTCTTTGATTCACAACAATCATTCAGCTCCATTTCGGCTGAAATTAAACAGGTTGTGAGTACCCAAAAAATGAACAATCCGGTTTTAATCTACTATCCTATAAAGTAGTTTGCATGGCATAAGACAACATTTCCGGTTGAAAATAGGGCACACTGCCTTCTGAAGAATCGAAAACATATCATTATCTTTGGTGATTGATAAAAAAACAACAGAGAGAAAAGAATATGGGTAGATCATTTCGAGGCGGCGTTCGGTTGAACCGAAGAGCCATGACAGATCTCATAACGGACTGGTTTAATGAAAATCAGGACAGGTCTGTCACTGTAAAGAGACTTTGTGATGAACTGAAACTCAAGACTCATCCAATGCGCAACATGTGTGCGGATATTGTCATGGACCTGGTCGAAGAGGGATTTCTTAGAGAGAAGGGCGGGCAGTTTCAGCTCATGCATAAGAGCCGGTTTTTGGAGGGAATCTTACAGCGCAGAGCAGGGGGCAAGAACTATTTCGTGCCTGATGACGGCAGCAACCCGATATTCATTGCCGACCGTAATTCGGCCGGTGCGGCTAACGGCGACAGGGTGCGTATAGCCCAGTTTGCCCGAAGACCGCGTTCCGGTCCTGAGGGCGAAGTCGTCGAAATCCTGAAACGCGCCAAGGATGTTTTTGTAGGCACACTTCAGGTAAAAGGCAAATTCGCCTATCTGGTCACTCCCGACAAATCGGACCGCGACATATTCATTCCCATTTCCAACCTCAATAAGGGAAAGGACGGCGAGAAGGCTGTCGTAAAGATAATAGATTGGCCCGATACGCCCGATCGCAATCCTGTGGGCAGGGTCATTGACATACTCGGCCCTGCCGGCGAGAACAACACCGAGATGCATGCCATTCTGGCCGAATATGGTCTGCCCTACAGCTATCCTGAAAAAATCGAGAAAGCCGCCGAAAAGATCTCTTCCGAAATCACGGATGAGGCTCTTGCAAATCGGGAGGATTTCCGTAACGTTACCACTTTTACCATTGATCCGCACGATGCCAAGGACTATGACGATGCGCTCTCCCTGCGCCCCATAAAGAAGGGGCTTTGGGAGGTCGGAGTCCATATAGCCGATGTCAGTCACTATGTTCAGGAGGGAAGTATTATAGACAAGGAGGCCTATAAACGCGCTACCTCAATCTATCTGGTTGACCGCACCATACCCATGCTTCCGGAAAAGCTCTCCAACAACCTCTGTTCGCTCCGTCAGGACGAGGATAAACTGACATATTCCGTCATTATGGAGATGACCGATACCGGTCTGATCAAACGGTCGAGGATTGTCCGTACGGTGATTCGCAGTAACCGTCGCTTCACATACGAGGAGGTGCAGGCTATCATTGAACGTGAGCAGCAGGGCGGCAGGGAGAGATTGCCGGGCGATGAGTTTGCGAGCGAGATAATGACTCTCGATTCGCTGGCCAAGGCTTTGCGTGCCAAACGCTTTGCCGATGGCGCTCTGAGTTTTGACCGTGTTGAAGTCCGTTTCGACATTGATGAGAAGGGACATCCGGTAAGCGTCTATTTCAAGGAGTCCAAAGATGCCAACAACCTTATTGAAGAGTTTATGTTGGTTGCCAACCGTACGGTGGCCGAATTAATTGGCAAAACCCGGGGTGGGGCAAAACCCAAGACATTTGTCTATCGGGTTCATGACGAGCCTGACCCTGAGCGCATGGCTAACCTGCAGAAGTTTGTCGCCAAATTCGGCTATAAGCTTAAGACTAGCGGTGACAGCGTTGAAATGGCAAAGTCCATGAACCGCATGCTCACCGAGGTCAAGGGAAAAAAGGAACAGGAGCTCATAGAAACTATTTCAATTCGTTCTATGCAGAAAGCATGCTACACGACCGACAACATAGGTCACTACGGACTTGCTTTCGAGTATTACACCCACTTCACCTCGCCCATACGGCGCTATCCGGACCTTATGGTGCATCGACTTCTGACCCGCTACCTGAGCGGCGGACGCAGTGTCGGTAAGGCTAAATACGAAGAGCACTGTGAGCACTGCTCCGCATGCGAACAACTGGCCGAACAGGCCGAACGCGACAGTATTAAGTACAAGCAGGTGGAGTATATGGCTGACCGTCTTGGACAGGTCTTTGATGCTGTGATAAGCGGAGTTACCGAGTGGGGGATCTATGCTGAAATCATCGAAAACAAGTGCGAGGGTATGATCCCCATACGTACTCTGGAGGGTGACTATTTCGAGTTTGACGAAAAGAACTACTCTCTGATAGGCCAGCGTACCCGTAAGCGTTACCGGCTGGGCGACCGGGTGCGCATCAGAGTGGCGCGGTGCAATCTTGAAAAGAAGCAGATAGACTATGATCTGGTCTCATCGGAAAACAATATAGAGCAGGAATAACGGGGTATATCAGGAAAAACCGTGAACAGTGGACACTCCGGAACCCTAAGGATAGGGAACGCTTGGAATCACCGGAGAATTTTACGGAATTTAGAAAACGATAATAGAATAGAAATATAGAAAAGAGAGAAAATGCATTTAAAACGGATTTTGTTGCTTTCCGCCACGCTTTTTATGCTATGCGTGCCGACGGCGGAGGCGGGCGGAGGAACCAATCCTTCCTACAGCAGGACACTGCGCGTAAATTACACTTTTTCGGGCAACAGCAAAGAGACCTATATCTTCCTTGATGATTTGAACTTCTTTGACGGGTGGGCCGGCCGGAATGTGAATATGAACAGACTCTGCCTTGAGGGTAACGGTCAGATAACAATGAGAGATGAAGTTACGGGCGACACCCTCTACCGTACCTCGTTCAGCACCCTTTTTCAGGAGTGGCAGAACACCGAAGAGGCTACCAAGGTGAGTCGCAGTTTTGAAAACGTCTTCCTGCTCCCCATGCCGCAGGAAAAAGCTGAGGTTGAGGTAAAACTGGTGAACAATTATAATAAGGTGGTGGCAACCCTGCGCCATACGGTCGATCCTGAGGATATTCTGATACGTAGGACAGGCACGAATCCGCCCGAGTGGAAATATCTGCACAATGGGGGTTCTCCCGAGGAATGTATCGATGTGATCATAGTCCCTGAAGGCTATGCAGCCTCCAGTATGGACCTCTTTTATGAGGATGCCGGGAAGGCAGTAAGCAGCCTGCTTTCGCATGAGCCTTTCAAGACTATGCAGAGCCGGTTCAATTTTCTGGCGGTCGAACTGGCATCCGAAGATGACATTGTCAGCAGTCCCAAGAACGGAGTTTGGACCGAGACGGCGCTGTCGTCACATTTCAGCACCTTCTACTCCGACCGCTACCTCACCACATCGCGACTCCGGCAGCTTCACGATCATCTGGCCGGCATACCTTACGAACATATCATCATACTGGCAAATACCGATATATATGGCGGCGGAGGCATTTTCAACTCCTACACCATTACCACAGCACATCATGCCCAATTTGCGCCGGTGGTGGTCCATGAGTTCGGACACAGCTTTGGCGGACTGGCCGATGAATACTATTACGATGACCAGTTTGAACAGTACTACAACTCCGAGACCGAGCCGTGGGAACCCAATCTGACCACGCTTGTCGATTTTGATTCCAAGTGGAAGGATATGATCCCGGCCGATGTGAAGCTGCCTACGCCCGTTCCCGTCGGCGGCCCGCGTGACAGGATGGACGAGAATCAGCGCCTGGAGGTGGCCAAGCTGCCTCCGATAGGACTTTACGAGGGCGGCGGATATCTCTCCAAAGGGGTCTGGCGGGCTTCGTTCGACTGCCGTATGCATACAAATCTGTATCCTGAATTTTGTCCCGTCTGCAGGCGTTCTCTGGAGCGTATGATCCGATTCCATACCGAGGAGTTTTCCTCTCTCAGGGATAATTGATACATTTGCACCAGATTATATTGACTTTATGAAAATTAGAAGTAAAGCTCCGTTGCGTTTAGGTTTTGCGGGAGGAGGCAGTGACGTCTCCCCTTACAGTGAACTCTATGGCGGCCTGATACTGAATGCCACCATCAATCTTTATGCATACTGTACCATTGAGGAGACCTTTGACGGGACTGTAACCCTGTCGGCCACCGACTTGGGGCTCACCGTCTCATATCCGCTGTCCGACTCGCTTCCTCTGGACGGGAGGCTGGATCTCCATAAGGGGGTGTTCAACCGTGTTATCAAGGATTTCGAAGTAGAACCCAGGGCATGCCGTATAACCACCTATTCCGATGCTCCCGCCGGCAGCGGTCTGGGTTCGTCATCCACTATGGTGGTCTGCATACTCAGGGCTTTTGTCGAGTGGTATAACCTGCCTATGGGCGACTATGAAATAGCCCATCTGGCTTATCAGATCGAGCGGATCGACCTGGCGCTCAGCGGCGGCAAGCAGGATCAGTATGCCGCTGCCTTCGGAGGTTTCAATTTCATGGAGTTCCTTACCGGCGGCAATGTGATAGTCAATCCTTTACGTGTCAAGCGCTGGATAGTCGATGAGTTGGAATCATCGATAGTGCTCTACTATACGGGAGCCTCCCGCTCATCGGCAGCCATTATTGAGGAGCAGCAGAAGAATACCAGCAGCGGCAATGTCCGGGCCATTGAGGCCATGCACCGCATACGTCAGAGCGCGATTGATATGAAAAGAGCTCTGCTGGAGGGTAACATCGAAGGGTTTGCCCGGATTTTGGGTCAGGCCTGGGAGGACAAGAAGAAGATGGCTTCGGCCATAAGCAATCCCATGATCCAGGAGGCCTTCGAAACGGCTTTCGCTGCCGGCGCCACAGCCGGAAAGGTGAGCGGAGCGGGCGGCGGCGGATTCATTATTTTTATGACCGATCCCGTAAAACGGCGTCTTGTGATAAATGCTCTGAACGGTATGCCCGGTCAGGTGGTAGGTTTTAATTTCAGCGAAGAGGGAACTCACGGCTGGAAAATATATGATTGAAACAGTTATGATAAGTATAAAAGAAGAGATAATCCGCTCAATAGCGACCAAACAGGCCATTCTGGACAATGCAGATCTGCTGGCGCAGATTGAGCAGGCGGCCCGGATGCTGACACGCGCCTATAAAGAGGGTCACAGCGCTCTTTTGGCCGGGAACGGCGGATCGGCAGCCGATGCCCAGCATCTGGCAGGCGAGCTTGTAAACAAGTTCTACTTTGACCGTCCGGGTATCCCCGCACACTCTCTTAGCACCGACACTTCGGTTATGACAGCCATCGGAAATGACATAGGATTCAAATATCTGTTTGCCCGTCAGGTGCAGGCTCAGGGTGTAAGAGGCGATGTCTTTATAGGCATCTCCACATCGGGAAAATCGGAGAATATAATCGAGGCCTTTAAGGTCTGTCGTGAAAAAGGCATTGAGTCGATTGCTTTGACCGGCAGCAAACCCTCTCCCATGGATACTCTTGCCGACCTCTGTATAAAGGTACCTTCGGATTCTACTCCCCGCATACAGGAGTCGCATATTCTGATAGGCCATATAATCTGTGCCATAGTCGAGGAGAACCTTTTCGGAGAGAGCAAATGTTCGACGTTGTAATTCTGGCAGGGGGACTGGGCACACGGCTGCGCAGCGTGGTGAGCGATCTGCCTAAGTGCATGGCTCCGGTCGCAGGCCGTCCCTTCTTGGCCTGGATCCTGAAGTGGCTCGAAAAATATGATAATGTGGGCAGTATTGTACTCTCTCTGGGTTATAAGAGTCATGCTGTCACCGACTGGATTGAGTCGGACAGCCGTTTCAGTTCGCTCTCCATCGATTGGGTTATCGAAGAGACTCCGCTCGGCACCGGCGGCGGTATGAGACTGGCCATGACGAAAGTCAAAGCCGACCGTGTCATAGTGCTTAACGGTGACACCTTTTTCGATGTTGACCTGAACTCCTTCATAGCATTCAGCAAACGGAAAGACACCCCGCTGGCGGTGGCTTTAAAACCCATGACCGCTTTTGACCGTTACGGTTCGGTCACGCTGGCCGATGACGGCAGAATTGTCTCTTTCAATGAGAAAGGATGGTGTGACAGGGGTCTGATTAACGGCGGCGTTTACTGCATCGACCCGCGCGCCGGACTGTTTGAAGGCAGACCGCACCGCTTCTCGTTCGAGAAGGAGATACTGGAGCCCATGTCGCGCGAAAAAGGCCTCTACGGATTTGTGAGCGACGGCCCTTTCATAGATATAGGAATACCCGAAGATTACGCCTTGGCGCAGACTTTTCTTCCGGCAAACATCTGAAAACGCCATGACTATTCCCGAACCGCTTATTGAAAAATGTGATACGCTCTTTCTGGACCGTGACGGAGTGGTAAACGTATGGCTCCCCGGCGACTATGTAAAGAGCTGGGACGAGTTCCGCTTCAACGAGGGGTTCCTGGATTTCATAGGCCGCTATTCAAGCCGTTTCCGCCATATATTCATAGTTACCAACCAGCGCGGAGTAGGCCGCGGACTGATGTCGATGGAGCAGCTCGAGGAGATACATTCCCGTATGATGGATATAATATCCCGGGCAGGAGGCCGAATAGACCGCATATACTTTTCTACAGCCGTTGACGACAGTGACCCTATGCGTAAACCCAATCCCGGAATGGCTCTTAAGGCAGCAGAGGAGTTCCCCGATGTAAAGCTGGACCGCTCGCTTATGATAGGCGACCAGCCGTCGGACCGGCGGTTTGCACAAAATTGCGGGATGCACTTTCTCCGGTGGGAGTGATGCCGGTTCCTATATGTGGAGTTCTGCTATTCGGCGGCTTTTCTGACCGATCTGGTCATATTTGACCAGGAGTATTTCTTCTTCTCCTTTAGAATCCCTTCTGTAAACTCTTCCTGACGGTTGTTTTTGAAAAAATCTGTCAGGGCATCGGCTATATCATCCACGTCCGGCTTTACCACATAGCCTACGCTTCCGTGGGGCACAATCTCGGCCAGACCGCCTACATCGGTTACCAGC
>JGI24502J29692_10006584_pt1 | contig 12440 bp, 10 predicted proteins | sample BioPla3RNA1_FD_29692 | JGI IMG/M metagenome (IMG submission 29692)
TGGAGTACTAAATGCGATACCAGATACTACTTATCTTATTGCTGTGCGCCTCGTTGCTAACAGCGGTAAACCAACCCCAATATGAAGAAAATGCCTCCGGGCTTAGAGCGAGGATGAGCTTTGAAAGGATCGTCCCCTCTATAGAAGAACAAATCGTAGATGAAGAAGGCTTCGATAATGTGAGCAGCTTCACTACCACCTATGCCCTGCCTTTTGAGAGTGTGGGCATCAGGGTAAACAGTATTGTATGGGATGTTTTCGATAGCTTCCGGCAACTTTTTGCATCAGATATCGGATCGTAAATCCCAGGACGTCGTGGTGGCCAACAGCTTCCAATTCAGGGAGATGCGTGGTTTCACAGTCAAGGCTCCCACCCGCTATAGCGAGTCGGGCCTGGAGTATCGCCTCTCGCAGCTCGATTATTCCCTGAGCGGCAGCGGCAACATCATTTTGCCTCAAAGCGTTTCACCCGCTTTTGTGGAAGCCTACAAGCTTTTGGCAGACAACTATGACACCTCTTATCTGAAAGGCCTGCCCACTGCGCGGCCCAAGATGCTGATCATCAGCCACCCAAACCTGGCAAACTACCAGAGACAGTTTATCAATTGGAAGAGATCGCTGGGCATGGATGTGGATGTGGTTATCAAAGACGACATCGGCAACTCTGTAAACGAGATCAAGAACTATCTGATAGATTATTACCAACAACACCGGCCGGATTACCTGCTTTTGCTGGGTGATGTGACGGGTAACTTCAGCATCCCCACTGCTTTCTTCCCTTCACCGGAATATCAGGAAAACGATGCTGATGACTATCAATATTCACTCCTTGAAGGTGACGACTACTTTCCGGAGCTATTGGTAGGCCGCTTTTCCTTCAACGAAATCAACGAATTCCGCAATATGGCAAATAAGACCATCATCTATGAAAGACAGCCCTTTATGGGAGAAACCGACTGGATGAAGCGCTCTTTGGTGGTGGCCGGAAACTATGCAGAGGGCAACCTCAGGCCTACCACGCCCGTACATATGTCCCGCTGGTTGAGAAACAAGATGTTGGACATCGGCTATGCCCAGGTGGACAGCGTGTTTTACCCTCCCACCTACCCCGGAACCAGCGCCATCGCCAGCGCTATCAACCGTGGAGTACAATTGATCAGCTACCGCGGTTGGGGCGATGCCAACGGCTGGCACTTCCCCAGCTTCCACAATCCTGATCTGGACAACGTGACAAGCTACCAAAGAATGCCCATCGTGTATTCCATCGTGTGTAACACGGGTGACTTTGCCAACAATGTAAACCCCTGCTTTGGCGAGAAGTGGATGCGCATCGGATCCGTGGAGCGTCCCAACGGCTGCGTGGCCTTTGTGGGGCCTTCTGACCTGCATACCAAGACAAGGCTCAACAACTCCATCTCCTCAGGAGCCTTCCGCAGCATCCTGGATTTTGGCGTCAGAGGTTTTGGCACCAGCGTATTGATGGGCAAGATAGAGCTCTATAAAAACTTCCCAAACGACATCGCACCCGACCAATACGTGCCCTTCTACTTCCATGTTTACAACCTCCTGGCCGACCCATCTTTGAATATGTGGGTGCTGGTTCCCAATACAATTTCATCCTCTATCCTGCCCGATACCTACGCTGCATCTGCCAGCCACATAACGATCACGGCTGAACACCTGGAAAACGCAATGGTATCCGGCACAAAGAACAACGAAACCTACAGCTATGCCAGAATCAAGGACGGTGTGGCTGTCTTGCCCATTGATCCGGAGGAAAGCGGAAACCTGAAAATCACCATTTCCAAGCCAAACTACGTCCCTCTGGTTAAGACACTTAACGCTGAAGAAGATGGCGGCTTGGGTATCATCGCCAACAGTGTTTGTGATGCCTTTATCGATCCAAACCAAAGCGTGGATGCCACTATCACACTCAAAAACTATGGAACGGAAGATGTTACGCTCAGCTCAGTTGAATTTGAACACATAGAGAAGCTCAATATTTCCAATGTGAACGCCGTGGAGTCTATTGCAGCCGGCGCAACGGGTTCGATAACCTTCCACGTTGAGGCATCCGCAGCAGTGCAGCCCCGTGAAGCCCTCACGGTAGACCTTTTGATCAACGATCTTGAGCCCATGACCTTCAGGCTTTGGGGCGGCGGTGCAGAGTTTACCGTCGTTTCCGATGAAGGTATTTTGGGAATCGGCCAAAACAGCACCACGGAAATCACTGTGCTAAACATCAGCAACACAAGCCTTTCTGATGTGTCAGTTAAAGTGGTTTCTCGCACCGATGCGGCCGTTATTTCAGATGAGCCTATTCATTTGGGAGCGATAGCCGCGGGAGAAACCGCCAGCTTCAATATTCCGGTGCAGGTGGGTGCTGAAGCCTGGGGTGGCAGGTCATTGCCCATCACGCTGTTCTTCAGTGACAATGATTACACCACCTTCTGCTATTACTCACTCACTGCGGGAGTGGCAAGCAACACATCTCCCACGGGCCCATGTCCTTACGGATATTATGCCTACGATAGTTTTGATGTGGGATTCGCCGAAACGCCCGTCTACGAATGGGTGGAGATCGATCCCAATCTGGGCGGTCATGCCGAAGTCTTCCTGCATCCGGACGATGCTTCCACCACGATTGACCTGCCGTTTACCTTCAGGTTTTATGGCAAGGATTATGACCAGTTCACAGTTTGCACCAATGGTTGGATCAGCTTGGGCGACGTGGATGATGTTGACTTTTACAACGTTTATATCCCCGCAGCCCTGGGGCCCGCTCCTCTGATTGCGCCTTATTGGGACGACCTGAAAGGGATAAGGATTGGCGAAGATGATGACGGAGTGCCCATCTTCCAGGATATGCGTATGCTGTATTGGCACGATGAGGCAAACAACCGCTATATAATCCAGTGGAACGATGCCTACAACCAATATAACCTCACCTCGCTGGAGAAGTTCCAAATCTTCCTCTACCCCAAGGATGGAGATGATGGAGACATCGTCTTCCAATATCACACTGTGGATAACCCCGGCATCACGACAAACTATTGCACCGTGGGAATCGAAGACCACACCAGCACTGTGGGCCTCACCTACACTCATGCAAACCACTATCCACCCACAGCCACGCCTCTGCAAGCGGGCTTGGCCATCAAGTTTACCACCACGCCTCCCGATAACTACGTTGGCAACGACGATTATCTGCTGACGCCATCCGTTGCGCTGGAGCAAAACTACCCCAATCCCTTCAACCCAAGCACCACGATCAGATTCAATCTCGATAGAGGCCAAAAAGCACGCTTGGACATCTTTAACCTGAAGGGCCAGCTGGTGAACACTTTGGTGGATGAAAACCTCGAGCAAGGCACACATAGCATTGTCTTCGACGGTACAGATTCCAAAGGCAATCCCTTGGCTTCAGGCCTGTATCTTTACCGCTTGCAAACCCAAAATCAATCCATCAGCCGTAAAATGCTGTTGATCAAATAATGACGCCTTAGAGCAGTACTGGGAGTGAGAACTTAAGTTAGCTTGAGCGCTCACTCCTGTTTTTTCGATAACGACCCATATAAGAGGACAGACAAATGAAAAGACAAGTTTTAATAGCGATTCTTTTGAGCCTGCTCACCTTTCTCGCAGCAGCCTCAGAAGACGAGTTTATCATCGGAGCATACAGCCAATATATGCTTGAGTATGCGCATGAGACCGAAAAGGTCTTTACGGATTTGGGCAAATTGCTGAGTGACGCAGGCTACAACACGGTTTGTTATTCCATGCCACACGCCTCTGTCTTGGATGGCAGGTTGGAGGCAGCTCTCCGTGCTTTGAAGAAATACAATCTCAAATCCATTATCGACGATTGGGGGTATAGGGCAAATTCCTCCATCGGCGTCACCGCCATGGCTTATGGCAACTACCTCAAACTGGAAGCCGAGTATCACTACGACGCACGGGCAAAAGTCTACAAAGAAGAAAAGTTTGCCCACGATAATGCTGAGCAAAACAGCCATAATATGGTGTTCAGGCATGATACAGGCCGCAGATCGGAATATCTGCCGTCTAACTATTCCAATGCCTACGCTTGGGTCTGCGATGCTGCCTCCGGAGATAAAGCCGGCCTGGTATTGGGAGAGCCTATCCATAGATGGAAAGCCGCAGGCGCAGCGAGACCCAGCTTTCTGGGGCCGGAATTGAAGTTTTATCCCAATGCAGACAGAGAAAACCGGCTCTACATCAGATTGGCCCTGATGTGGGATGATATGCCGAAGGATGCCAAAATCGCCCAGATCGGGCTTAAGGTTTTGAACAAAGCATTTGATGCAGGGAAGGATAAAGACCCGTATGTGGAGCTTCCGCTCACCTCAGCTCATCCGGAGCTCTATGATACCGTCATTACAAATAAAGACTACGCCGGCGTGGACAAAGACCCCGATACCGGTGCTTATATCTTTGAATTTTACACTCCACTATTCAATTTAAGCTCAAAGATTTATACCGTCGCTTATGATGGCAATTTCTTCGACCACATCTCGCCCACCTTGCACTGGTTTGGAGATGGACGGCTGGTAGTGGATTATGTCGAGCTGGAAGACGAGCTTCATAAAGCGCTCCATACGGATAATCATCCCATGAAACTGGCTCTGGATAAACGCTTGCACGATATTGATCAGATTCCCAACAGCGAGACTATCAGCCACTTTTATGGCAAAGATGAGCCGCCACAAGGCAACTTCTCCGCCTTCAATATGCTGGAAAAGTATATCGCAGAAAAGTCGCATCACTTGATCACCGCCACCAATGTGGTAAATGCAAATCTGCAAAAAGCAGGCGGGCTTCCGCCTTATTTGCACTACGACTTGTTTCTCGAGAAAGCGAAGCCAAATACCGTGATGTTAGACCCCTTTGCCCTGTTGGAATTCGGTGCAGGCCCGGGTACGTTCATCAGATGGAACAAGAATTTTAAACACCGTCTATTTATCCAAAACAAATTGGACAGTATGGTATTGGATCACTACTGGGAGCTGACCAACGCGGTAAAGCGTTCACCCGAACACAAAAACACCACGCTGCTTTATGCTGTGCAAACCTTCGGCGAAAAGGTGATACCGCGTGAAAGTCGTGAATGGCTCTACTTTATGCCTCCCTTAAACATGATGAAGTGTCTGAAGCTATTGCCGTTGTGTTATGCTGTTGACGGAGTGCTGGACTTTGCCCTGGCGTCCAACCGTGAACATGAATTCCCTTATCAAGATGACCGCTACAATCGCCTCACTCCCATTCATCACGACGAAAACTACCTCAACCCCCGCACGATGGAGGATGAAAGCTTTATCAAGACTATCACTGAGACAAACGATAAGATCAAGGTTTATGGCCCTCTGATCAAAGAGCTCTCTTGGGAAGATGCCTATTGCGTGAGCGGCAGGGGCAAAAACAAAAAGCCACATTCTGAAATCATTAAAAGCATCAGCGTGCCCAAAACAGACAATTCACCGTATCATGGCTATGTGCAATGCGGAGAATACACAAATGATGAGGGATTGCCCACCATCATGCTGGTAAACCGCCGCGCTGTTTTCAAGAAAGGAAAGCCCGGATTGGCTGATTGGAAACTGGAAAAGGAATTTGAAAACGCACCGGATCAAAGCGTTAGAATAACCATCAATCCAGTTGACAATCAGGCTTACGGTCTCTATGACCCCTACCTTAACAATCTCTATGTATCCGACAACTTGGTGTTTGAAGTTGTTTTGGCAGCGGGAGATGGCGCTTTGCTTCAGGTTGTTCCCGTGGATTACCCTTACCAGATCGAGGCCCCCAAACGTTCCTGGTTCAAGCGTTTATTTGGGATAAAATAGAGCTTTTCTGCCCCAAAGATACTCAGATTGTGAAGGCAAGCTGATGCCAAGCTATAAAAGCATTGACAAAAGCAGCCTCTCTAAAACTATGTATTAAAATAATAGTTTACTCAGGGAGTAATTTTAGATGAGAAATATCCTCGTATTGGGAGCTGCGGGACAGATCGGCTCCGAGCTTGTCCCTTACCTAAGAAACATCTATTCTGCAGATTCTGTCGTTGCTACAGATATCAATGATAAAGTTCCAGCTTCCTTAAAAGACGCCGGGCCGTTTGTGGTATTGGACGCACTCAATGGTGCGGATATGCTGGCAACGGTCAAAAAATACAATATCGATACCATCTTCAACCTGGTGGCCGTGCTTTCTGCCAGAGGTGAGCAAGACCCCACCTTTGCCTGGAAAGTCAATATGGAAAGCCTTATCAACGCTCTGGAAATATCTCGGCAGACCAAAGGCGCGGTTTTTACACCTTCTTCCATTGGAGCTTTTGGACCCACCACACCTAAAGACAACACACCACAAGACACTATCATGCGCCCCAGCACCATCTATGGAGTATCCAAGGTGGCGGCAGAACTTCTGGGCGATTACTATCATGCCAAATTTGGCGTGGATGCACGCGGGCTACGCTATCCCGGCATTATCTCCTATGTGACGCTGCCCGGCGGCGGAACCACAGATTACGCCGTGGAAATCTACTATAAAGCACTGCAAGAAGGCAGCTATACCTGCAACCTGAAGGCTGGAAGCTTCCTGGATATGATGTATATGCCGGATGCGCTCAGGGCAGCGGTGGAGCTGATGGAAGCCGATCCCTCCAAACTGATTCATCGCAACAGCTTCAACGTGAGTGCAATGAGTTTTGATCCCGAGATGATTGCCGCATCCATCAAAAAGGAACTGCCTCACTTTGAGCTCAAATATGAGATCGACCCCATCAAGCAAAGCATAGCAGACAGCTGGCCAAACTCCATGGATGACAGCTGCGCCAGAGCTGAGTGGAACTGGAAACCGGAATATGATCTGGATAGCATGACCAAGGATATGCTGGCCAAATTGCGCCTGAAACTGGGAATAAAATAGGTATGTTGAAAGTAGCAGTCGTCGGTGTCGGACACTTGGGTTTTCACCATGTGCGCAAGTTTTCGCAGATGGGAAACGTGAACCTGAGCGGCATCTACGACGCAGATCCAAAACGCTTGGCAAGCGTGGCATCAGAGCTGGAGGTGCACGCCTTTGGCAGCTTTGAAGAGCTGCTTGGCGCCTGTGATGCCGTGGATATCGTCACCACCACGAGCAGCCACTACCTTCTGGCCAAGCAGGCATTGCTCGCAGGGAAGCACGTATTCATCGAAAAGCCCATCACCTCGGAACTGTCTCAAGCTCACGAACTTCTGGCCATCGCCAAAGAAAGAAAGCTAAAAGTGCAGGTGGGGCATATCGAGCGCTTTAACCCTGTGATCCTGGCTGTGGAAGAAGACATCCGTGACCCCATGTTTATTGAGTCACACCGCCTTTCCACCTATCAACCCCGCGGTACAGACGTTCCCGTGGTGCTGGACCTGATGATCCACGATATTGACCTCATCCTGGACTTCATCAAAAGCCCCGTGAAACATATCCATGCCAGCGGTATTGGCATCATTACGCCCAGTATAGATATCGCCAACGCACGCATAGAGTTTGACAACGGCGCCATCGCCAACGTCACCTCCTCCAGAGTGAGTATGAAGCAGGAACGCAAGATCAGGTTCTTCCAGCGTAATGCCTACTTCTCACTGGATTTTGTGGAGCAAAGAGCCACGGTTATCAAGCGTGCCAAAAACGCTTTCAAATACATACCCCGAATCATAGCCAAAGACCCTTCCCTCCAGCCTGAACAGCTGGTGGACATCCGGGAGCTGGACCTCTCAAATCCCACGAAAGACGCCCTCAGCATGGAGCTGGAAAGCTTTGTGGATGCCATTATTCATAACAAACAGCCCGTCGTGGATGGAGAAGCCGGCACCAGAGCCTTGGAAGTGGCCTTCAAGATCTTGGAAATCATCAAAACCCAACCTAAAACACATATCTAAAGAGGTATACAAACATGAAATATATTGCCATAAAAGACGTAGAGTCCTATCTGGGACAGGAAGTCAGCATCAGAGCCTGGGTGCGCAACATCCGCCACAGCGGCAAGCTCCTCTTCATCATCCTGAGGGATGGAAGCGGCGAGCTGCAATCTGTGGCTTTCAGACCCGATCTCGGCGATGAGAAGTTTGAGGTTGCGCGCAGACTCAGTATGGAATCCTCCGTGATCGTCACGGGTATCCCCAAAGCACATCCCAAGATGGAAGGCGAGTATGAGCTTTCTATCACAGACGTGCTTCCTTGGCAAATCGCTGAGGACTATCCCATCAGCAAGAAAGAGCACGGGCCAGACTTTTTGCTCTCCAACAGACACCTCTGGCTGAGAGTGCCAAAGCAATGGGCCTTGATGCGCCTGCGTCATACTATCTACTTTGCCATCTGTGAATACCTGAACGATAACGACTACATCCGCTTTGACTCCCCCATCCTCACGCCCAGCTCATGCGAGGAAACCACCACGCTCTTTGAACTGGACTATTTTGATGAGGGCAAAGCATATCTCTCTCAGAGTGGGCAGCTCTACCTGGAAGCAGGAATCATGAGCTTGGGCCGCGTCTATGACTTTGGCCCCGTGTTCAGAGCAGAGAAATCAAAGACACGCAAGCACCTCACCGAGTTTTGGATGATGGATGCTGAAGCCGCCTGGGTGGAACATGAAGAAAGCATGGACATTCAAGAGGGTTTGATCCGCTATGTGATCCGTACCTGCCTGGAGAAATGCGGCAAGGAGCTGGATATCCTCGAACGGGATACGGAAGCCCTCAAAGCAGCTGATGCTCCCTTCCCCCGTATGACTCACAGGGAAGCCATCGACCTGCTCAAATCCAAGGGAGTTGACATCACATATCAATCAGACTTTGGTGCTGCAGATGAAGTAATGNTCACCGAAGGCTCTCCTGTGCCTGTCTTCATCGAAAGATGGCCCAAAGACATCAAGGCTTTCTATATGAAGCGTGATCCCGAAAACCCGGACCTCGTACTGGGCAGCGACCTCATCGCCCCGGAAGGCTTTGGTGAGATCATCGGCGGTAGCCAGCGTGAGGATGATCATGACCTGCTGCTGCAGAGAATGCAGGACGAGAAGATGCCCATCGAGGATTACCAATGGTTCCTGGACCTGCGCAAATATGGCAGCGTTCCTCATAGTGGCTTTGGTATTGGCTTGGAGAGGCTGATCGCCTGGATCAGTGGCGTTCACCACATCCGCGAAACCATCCCCTTCCCCAGAATGATCTATAGGATCTACCCCTAAACTTTGGAATTATAATAACAAGATAAAGAGGTAATTATGAATTACGGACAAAGCTTTTCAAAGGTCACGAGCGTGATGAAGTCATCACTCATCCGTGAACTGGTGGCTTCCACCAAAAACATCCCCGGTCTCATCTCATTTGCAGGCGGATTCCCCGCCCCAGCAACCTTCCCCAAGGAACTACTGGCCAAGCTCTACCAGGAAGTGGTGAGCACGCAAGGCAACGAAGTCTTGCAATATGGAGCCAGCAGCGGCGACAGTCAACTGATCAAGGAACTGATCAAGTGGGAAGGATTTGACATCGAACCCAGCGAAGTTTTGGTAACCGTCGGTTCCACCAATGCTATCTACAACTACACCCGCAGCCTCATCAATCCTGGCGATGTGATCCTGGTGGAAGCGCCCACTTTCTTGGGCTCTTTGGTGGTCTTTGACGCCTTGGAAGCAGAAATCCAGAGCGTACCCATCGATGACGATGGCATTGATCTCAATCAACTGGAAAGCACCGTCAAAAAGCTGCGTGCTGCCGGTAAAAACATAAAATTCCTTTACACCATCCCAGATTTTCACAACCCCGGCGGAGTGTGCATGAGCCTGGAACGCCGCAGAGAATTGATCGCCTATGCAAACAAGGAAAACCTGGCTATTCTGGAAGATAACCCCTACGGACGCCTGCGCTTTGAAGGCGAGCATCTGCCCACTCTCTATAGAGTCATGAAAGAGGAATTCCCCGGAGTGAACGTCGTGAGCGAAACCGTAACCTTCTCCAAGATTCTGGGAGCAGGTATGCGTATGGCTTTCATCAAATCCGACAAAGAGATGATCTCAAAGATTGAATCCTGGCAGCAGAAGATAAACGTCACGCCGGATTGCGTATCCCAGCGCGTCACCGCCAGATTCCTTGCGGATGGCCATATGGAAGGGCACCTCAAGATGATCTCGGCATATTACAAACCCTTCCTGGACCAGATGCTCAAGAGCCTCGAGACACATATGCCCGCAGAAGTCAAATGGACCAAACCACAAGGCGGCATCTTCCTCTGGATGGAGCTTCCTGAGCGCATGAACGCAGACGAGGTGTTCCACCAAGCCGCCGAAAAGAAGGTATCCTTCATCCCCGGTAGCAAGTTCTACCCTGAAGGACAAGAGAAGTTCAACACCCTAAGGCTCAACTTCAGCTATTCTTCTCTGGAGCAGATTGAAGAAGGTATCAAACGCTTAGGTGAGCTCTTAAAAGCACTATAACTTGACACAGGCATTGGCTGCGATTATATTATCCCTTAGATAAACTTGCCAAAGGAGCTAACAAATGAAGAAACACGCTTTGATCGTATGCGCGCTGATCTTACTGAGCCTGCCACTCATGGCCCAGATTGATCTGCCCAAACCCAATTTCAGCATGATGAACGCACCCAGAAGCCCACTCTTTGACGTCTCCAAGCTGAAGATGTCTCACAGCGTAGGCTTTGAAGCAGGTGCCTCAAATATGGGAGGCTTCTATCTCTCCCGTTATACAAACCATCTTAAATATAGCTTCAACCCCAAGCTTGATCTCAAGCTCGACCTCAGTGTGATCAATTACGGTTCCTCAAACGCAAAGTTTAAACTCAATGACGATAATCGCAGCCAATTTGTGCCTGGCTTTACCTTGGACTACCATCCCAGCGACTCCTTCAATATCAAGGTGGAGTATCGCCAAGGTATGCCCTTAGGCTCTGGTTCCTGGTACCATCAAGACCCATACCGCTCTTGGTGGGACAAGTAGGCAGGCTCTCTTGACCGCCATCATCGTAATCCTTTTAGCTATCTTCGGTGCAGCCTTAGGTAGCTTTTTTAATGTGCTTATCCACAGGTTGCCCCAGAATAAGTCCATTATCAAGCCCTTATCGTCCTGTGCTTCTTGTGGATACAAGATCCCCTTTTACCTCAATATCCCTATCATCAGCTATATCGTCCTGAAGGGGAAATGCAAGAACTGCGGCGCCAGCATCCATTGGCATCACCTGGTGGTGGAAATCATCACACCCTTGATCTTGATCGCCGTATTCTTTAGGTATGGCGCCAGATATAACCTTCATCATGTGCTCTTCTTCAAGTATGCCATACTCTGCCTGGTGATGATCCCCATCTTCTTTACGGATGCCTTACACAAGATTATCCCGCATGTGCTTTCCATCCCCTTGATTCCCATCGGGCTCCTGTTCAGCCTCCATCCTTTTTCAGACCTCGACTTCAAAAACGCTGCGATCACTGCTTTGGTGGTATTTGCCTTTCTCTATATAATAGCGCTGCTCTATATGTTGATCCGCAAGCAAGCCGGTTTGGGCGGAGGTGACATCTGGCTGCTCACAGGTATAGCTACCTTCCTGGGCGCCCTGAATATGCCCTTCATCTTCATCTTATCAGCTTTATTGGGCATCTTGTGGTTTGTGATCTTTATCCGTGACCGGGATCTCGAGTTTGCCTTTGGCACCTTTATCGCCGTAACCACCGTCTTTTGGGTCTTTGCCGGCGACCGGATAATCTCTCTTATTTGGATTTAATCAGCCTGCTACACATAGCAAGCAACTCTTCCCCGGCATTCTTTCTGATGGAGATGCTGGTGCTGAATTCTATCCCCACGCTTGAACTGTGTCTTTGTGATGTGATCTCGCTCCACTGCTCAGGATCATAATCCGGAAACCTCGTATCGCCTTCAAAGCTTGCCTCTACCCTGGTAAGATACAAGAGATCCGCTTTGGGAAGATACGCTTCAAACAACGCTCTGCCGCCAATCACAAACAACAGCTTCTCATTGCCTTGTGTAAGCTCTCTTGCTTTCTCTTCTGCTTCGTCGAGATCATCAAACAGCAAGACACCGTCTGCTACTTGAAAGCTCTTGTCACTGCTCACCACCAAGGAAGTCCTACCCGGAAGCGGCTTGATTCTCAGTGATTGATAGGTTTTGCGGCCCATCAGCAAGACGTGTCCCATGGTGCTCTGGGTAAAAAACTCCATCTCTTCGGGGATACTCCAGGGCAGCACTCCATCCTTGCCGATGATACCCTCTGGATCCATTGCCGCAATGATGGCAATGATCATCTTATTCAAACTTCCCTACTTCAAAGAAGGTATCTATCTCTGGGATACGTGCCACCCTCGCCTCATCCAGTGTGCCCTGAAACAGCAGTCTCCCTGCATCCAAAAACAA
>JGI24502J29692_10006100_pt1 | contig 12438 bp, 13 predicted proteins | sample BioPla3RNA1_FD_29692 | JGI IMG/M metagenome (IMG submission 29692)
TAAAAGATAATGACGTAACAAATGTTGATTTTAATATCGACGATGATTTTGAAGAGTTAGATACCAAAAAGAATGAGAATAAGAATTCAGCTGACGTTGAGGATGCAGACTACACTATCGTCCCTTACGAAGATAGATTTAAATCTTTGAATAATGAATTTGATGAAACGATTGATCAGATAGAGAATCCTGAGATACGTAAAATCTTAAGAGATTCTTTCAATGAGTTAGTCGAACGTAACAATATTGATGTAGAATTTAAAGACTTTAATTCTATCGTAACGAATTTAGCGGATTATACTGAAAAGGATTCTGAGTTCAATAGAATTTACGTATCTAAAATGATGAATGCTGTTACTGATGCAGCTAAACTCAAATCAACTATTGCTTTAGGTTTCTTGACTGATAAAGCATTGAATCTTACAATGAAAATAGCTCAAGATCCTAATGTGGATTCTTTAGGTACTATAATTGCTAGTATCCGTGAGATTTATGAATGGTTAGATAAACTTCAAGGTTTACGTGATAAGTATTATGTCGCAGGATCTGATAAGATGTTAGAAATAATGTCAGAAAAAGATCAAGAAGGTGAATCAGCAAAGTTATCACCTGAAAGTATCAATGAGATGATACGTAGAATCAATGAAGATTCTAAGCATAAGAAAGAGAAAGATAAGGAATAATAGGTATGGCATTAAAATTATTTTCATGGGCATCCTCAGTTTTTAATAACATGATGGACTCTGTTGCATCAAGGATGTCTTCTTCACTCACATCAATGTATCAGAATGTAGGGAGTAACCGTAACTCCGCTTCTGATTACTTAGGGATGTATAATCGTGACCCTAGTGTATACTATGAAATATTAGATGACTACCCTTTCTTTAATAAAATAGTTAGTGCATATGAGAATACTCTGATTGAAGTTATGAGTAACGATGCTTACAAAGTTACTTGTAAGGACAAGAAAGTAGAAGAAGAACTGAATAAAGCAATTAAAGATTATAAGATTAAAGATTATCAATTAGAACATCTTAATGAATGTCTTAAAAGAGGTAGTTACATAGGTTTCTTAGATAATAACGGTACAACTGTCAGTGAGATAATCCAACCATTCACAAATAAGTTTATCTCTAGGCATAATAAGTTCCTTTCTATCTCATTAGAGGAGTCACCAGTTCAAATACCTTTCTATGAAATTTATTCTTACTGGTATGATGTTTCTGTTATTGATAAAATCACAACTAAAGAGATTAAAGATTTAAATCGTAACAATCGTACAGAGAATGAGAATATTTTAGAAGAATTGAATGATAAAATTAATCCAGATAGTGAAAAAGAACAGGATGAAGATGAAGAATTTGTAAAAGAATTCAAACAGTCATTAGAAGTTGATACTTTAATCTTCCGTGGTAAATCTTTATTTGAACCTTATCTCAAAGATTTCTTCAAGATTTTCATTCGTGAGTACGTACTTGATGCACTTTCATTGAGTGATTACGTTAAATCGAATGTAATTACAGCTACAATGTCAGGTCAAAAGTATGATAACAAGAAAGTCAGTGAGATAATAAACAGTATTGAATCTTTAGTGAATACAGATAACATCAACATAATGATGTCCTTCTCAGATCCTCTTCAGTTGATTAACCAAATTAATGATAAACTCATCAATCGTACTCGAGTCATTCCACAGATTCAAGATTACTCACAATTGGATGAAATGAAACTCCCTGACGTACAGACTCAATTAGATAAATTGAGAGCAGATATTGAAGTTTATAAAAAGGACTTAGAAGATAAGATGTCTATGCCTGAAGATATAATCAATGGCGTAGGTAATCGCTGGGAAGTATCCAGTAAGTATCAAGACTTTATGAATGTACTGAATAATATTTTAAAAACGATGTCTGATTCTGTAAGGAGATTCTGTGTATCTTATTATTACAAGAAACACAAATCTTATATTGAAATAGATCAAATTGAACATAGATTTGATTTAGACAAGTACGTAGCACCTTATATGAATCGTAGCAATTTAGCCATCTTAAGTGATAGGATGAAAGATATTACTTCACTTATTGAACAAGCCAGTGCAGTAGTCGAACTTCCTGCAGTAGATACTAAGAAGTTTATTGATTACTTAAAATCTGAGATGAAATCAGCTGACCCTACACTTGATGGAATGATAAATTATGACCCTAAATTGATGGGTAAATCTGAAGGTGACAAATCAGGATTTAAGTTCAGTAGGGATAAGAAGTAGTATTAGGAGTTGCAATTATGGCGAATGATTTCATAAAGAATCTAGACAGTGATACCATGTTACAACTCCTTAAAAATGAAATAGGTTTTAAATTCGAAATGCCTGATATCCTCACTTTTTGTGATGATGACTACTATATGGGTAAAATCCTTTATGATAAATACAAAGGTAAATCACGTGTCTACCCTTATTGGAGAGAGGTACTTCAAGAGTTGTACCCTAATAACCTAACAACTAAAAGTAGCTACCTTGTAATCTCAGGTTGTATTGGATGTTTAACTGGTGATACTAAAATTGACACTTTAAGAGGGACTAAAACATTTAAAGAAATTTTAGAAGATTGGAATTCAGGTGACCGTGGTATTTATGTAATGTCAGCTAATCCTGAAAAATCAAAAATTGAATATGATAGAGTCATTGATGTTTTTCCCTCAGGTAACAAAAAAGTTTATGAAATAACATTAGATAATGGTGAAAGTTTTAAATGTACATCTAACCACCTATTCTTAACAAATAATAATGAATGGGCATCAATTGATAATGGACTTTTACAAGAAGGTTTATCACTTTTACCTTTTAACCATAGAATTAAAAAAGGTTATTATGAATTTTATGACCCTTATAAAGGAGTATGGAGGAAACGTTACCGAGTCCCTCATATTGACTACAATAAATCTAATGATAACTCAGATCGTAAAGTTATTTCAATAAAAGAGTGTGGTTATGAAGATGTTTATGACTTAACTACAGAGAAAAATCACAATTTTGCATTATATTGTGGTATTTTTGCTCATAATTCAGGTAAGTCCACAATATCTCAAATTATATGTGCTTATGATTACCTTAAATTACAAGCAATGATTGACCCTGGATCTTATTTTGAATTAATCAATCAGAATGGTATTGCTTTATTTAACTTTTCTATCTATAAATATAAAGCGAAAGATTTTACTATAGCTATAAAGAAATGGTTACAAGCGATGCCAGCTATTCAAGATATGAAGAAGAAAAGTACATTCAATCCTGAGATTAAAATCTTACCTGGTTATTCTAAAAAGAGTATAGTTTCTACAGATGCTTGTACTATTCAGTTATCAGAAGTTAATGAATACAAAAATCCTGATGATATTCTCTCTTCAGCTCTTTCACGTATGGAGTCAAGGTTTAGGAAAGGATTAGGTATGTTTTGCCATGCTATCCTAGACTGTTCAGCTGTATCCGTCAACTCTCCTACTGAAAGATTTATTCATGAATCTCCTTATTCAAATAAGTTGATGGCTATTGAAGCATCTATCTGGGATGTTAAACCTCAGCTATTCTGGGGAATGGAACCTAAATCATTCACTGTTTATGGTGGTGATTCAGTAGTTAATCCACATATAATTGAGGAAGGAGAGGATACATCGACTTATGACCAAGATCGTATACTCGAAGTACCTAGTGAACTGAGAGAACAGTACGAATCCGATATACTGAAAGCATTGAATGAAACAGCTGGACTCTCACTGATTTCAGGTGGAATGTTTTATCCTGATGATTACATCAAACAGAGATTTAATATTCCACAAGTTACTCCAGATACAATTTCATTTGACTTTTATGATGAGACTCAAATATTTGATATTGAAGGGATAGAAGATGCAGTTGACCTTCTACCTGAAGATCGTTATATGTTTGTAGGATTAGACTGTGGATATGCAACTGACCATTATGGAGTAGCCATAGGTTATTCAGATAGTACATCAAAAGTTAAATTGAGTGACGATGATTACATAGAAAATTACCATATTAAAATACCTATTTGTATAGGATTCGGTAGGAAAAAGAATCAACAGACGAATATAACTAAAATCCGTAACTTCTTATTGGAATTAAATAAGAGAAGACCTATTTATATGGTAGCTTACGATGGACACCAAACAGTACAATTAGCTCAAGATATGAAATTTAATAATATCAAAACTAAATTACTATCTGTTGAAAAAGATAAGTATCCACTCGCTCTTAAACATGCTTTATGTGAAGGATTAGTAGACCTCCCTGACAATGAAGTACTCTACCGTGAATTCAGATGCTTAAAACATAGGGACGGTTACATAGATCACAGTTCACATGAAGGTGTAGGGAAAGATGGTGAAGCTAAAAAGTCAATAAACAGTAAAGATATGGTTGATGCTGTAACTCGATGTTTTGCAATAATCCGTTCTAATATCAACGTAACATTGGATGTCCCTAAAGAGAATGTGGATTATTACGCCAATATCTGGCAGTCTGCTTTAGCTCAAACTGAATACAGTAGATTAGAAAGAGAAAATATGTTACGTTACGCTAGAATGGCAGGAGGTTCAAGGTGAACATTTTATTAAAGAATAGGTTTAAATTCTCATTAATACCTGACGTTTCATTTACTTCAGGTAATCTTACAACAAAGGATTTTCAAGCTAATTCAAGAGTACAGAAGAATGGTATTATGACTAAATCATCTGTCCTAATTCCTGCAGGTACTCCATACAAAGTATTCCGTAAAAGTCATAACCATGATGGTTCAGTGACTTTTAGTGTAGAATACAAATTAGAAGGTAGAATCCCTCATGCATCGGATTTTACTTATGAATCTAGAGAAAAAGCAATAGAAGATGGCTGGAATATTTAATTAAAAGAAGAAGGAGAAGGAAGAATGTGTAAAGATTGTTCTTTAGTTACTGCTGACTGGTCAATCCCTAATGGACAGCATTTTAGTGTCATTACTGAATTAGATTGGGATTATATTCAAGGTGAAGATGTTGATTTGAAATACAAATTAGTCAAATTCGATAACAAAGTATTCATGATTTTTAAATGCACTGAAGATGATGATGACTGGAGGACGAATTTAGATTATTACCCTGAGAAAATTAGATTATTTAAAGATAAAAATATCTACGGTCACGGTGGAATCTATGCGAAGTATATGTTAATTCGTAATACTTTCTTAGATATGTGTTACCTAGATGACGTGACTGAGATTTATATTTCAGGTTTTTCCTTAGGTGGAGGATTGACTAAATTCGCTGCTCAAGACTGCATGTTCCACTTTCCTACGAAGTCCGTCAAAGCGTTAAGTTATGAAGGACCTAGAGTATTCTGTCCAAGTAAAGAACTGAAAAAGATGCAGGAAGAACATAAAAAGTTGGATTTATTCCATGTATTCACATTTTGGGATCCAGTTGTACACTGTGTTCCAATGATTTTACCTGAATTCTTATTCAGATTCTGGATTAAACCTTTCCAGTTAAAATGGACAGGTGCATTTAACCTCTCCTTCTGGACTAATTACGGTAAAAGGTTTACAATAGGTAAATGGTATAAATTATTCCCTATTCAACATCTACCCTCAGAAGTAGAGAAGAATCTTATAGAAAAGGTAGGTTATTAAAATGAATAACGTTGATTTAGTTTACATGGTTAAATTAGCATTACTCGTTGCTGTTATCGTAGTTGGAGTAATGCAATGGCTTAAGAATTTCTTAAAGACTCAGAAAGGGAAGTTACTCTCTATTGCTTCAGTTATTCTTGTTATAATAGTTGCAATTTTAAACACTTCACTTGTACCTCAATGGGTAACAGTTACAGTTGACGTAGTCCTACTCTCTTTAGCAATTACTCAGTTAGCATGGGATGTACTTGCAAAAGCAGTACCTTCTGCAGTTGAATCTTTAATCAATAAAGTTGTAGATGTTAAATCTTCAAGTAAATAAGAGGTAAATATGTATGAGAAAATTAATAGTATTCCTCCTCATTTTATTGGCATTCTCCTTCTTATCTTCCTTGTCCTATTCACAGGATGCCAGTCAACAAAAAAGTACGATGGATCAACTTTCATCAAACATCAAGAAAGAGTTGATGAACTTAAAGGAAGAATCGAAGAACTTACAAGAGAAATTGATAGAACATCAAGTAGAATTGGAGACATCACTGAAAATAGTTCAGCAAGACTTGATGATATCAGAAGAAGATCGTCAGAAATTACAGACACTATCGACAGAGTTATCTACCTCTTTAGTGAGTATGAATCAGAAGTACAACGATTGCTTTCTGAGCTTGAAGGAATACGAAGTGAAATTGGAAGTAGCGACTAAATGGCTACTCGTCTTAGGTAGTTTAGTAATTTTAAGTTTGATATATAAAATTGTAGCAATTGTATTGAGAGTCAAAGGTATTAAATTACCTTGGATTCTTGATTTAATAGGTTGATTTATGAATGATATAACCAAGGTCAAGTATACATTAGTACAGTGTGAACATATTAACAGTAGAAGGAGGAGTAAATCCTCCTACATAAATAATAAGTGTAAAGCTGATAAAGAATCTGTATGTAAATTCAGGACTGAAATGAAACTGAACTGTAAAAATTGTAGATACTACGATGATTGTGGGAGGAAAAATGATAGAGGTTAATGTAAGTAAAAATAAAGATAATTATACACAGAGGAATAATGAAATCGATCCTCTCATCTCATGTAATACAACTTGTTATACGATGGCATGTAGTTATATCTCTGAGTTATGGAAACTCTTTAATGAATCATTCATATTCAAACATTACAACTTGAAGTACAAACAAGAGGAAGATTGTTTTAGAAGGTACATGTTAGACCTTCATTTTGACCCTACTGTTCACATAAATCTCTCTAATTGTTTCAATCACTTCATTATGAAGGATGCAGCTACCTTTGAAACAAGTGTGACTTACAAAACAATGATGGAAGATCTAGATAAAGGATTGCCATTAATTGTTTCAGGTACATTACCAGGTTATCCTACTAAAAGGAAAAGTCCATTAGGACACCTCGTCGTACTTGTAGGGTACGTTAAGAGTGAAGAAAATGATGAATTACCTAAAGAGTGGATTATTGATGACCCTTATGGTAATACAATGAATGACTGGTTAGGTTCAGGTAATGACGTTCACATTCCACATAATCTATTTAAAAAGTGGATGAAAGATTGTGATTCTGATTTAAAATGGGCTCATAGGTTCAGGGTAGGTTAATATGTTAGATTTTACTTTATTCAATTTCTTATATATCTCAATTTATATGATATCAGGTATTTTATTTTCTATGTTTTTATTTAAATACATATCTAATACCCTTAGATTAAGAAGGTCGAAGCAATGGTGGATTATCTTGTTAAGTTTCATCGGATTCTTCGTTACTTATATTATAAATTACTCCTTAGATATATACGAAATAATCTTCAACCATCATAAAGTCACTTTTAGCTCCCTTTTAACATCCGTGAGTTATACTTTATGCTTCACTGTCCTGACTATAAATATTAGTAACATAATTATCCTAGGTGTTAAAAAATATGGAAAATCTAGTAAACTTGACGATAAATAATACTCTAGCAATCGGTTTATTGTTATTCTTCCTAATAATAGCAATAATTATTATTCTATACATTACACAAAAGTTTTTAAAATTAATTAAAGTAAAAAGTATTCGTACAAAATTCGGTACAGCAGAATTCATATCTGAAAGAGAAGAAGATAAAGAAGAGAAAATAGAAAATAAAATAGAAGTGAATAACTTCTTAGAACATAACTACTTTCATTTATTAGAACGTGTTAGTGGTTTAGGTACATTATTTGAGTGTAGTTCTCATATAAAGAGTTACTTTATAAATGAATTACTAAAAGTTTATAGTAAAGCTATTCAGAATGTACTAATCCCTTGGATAATTTCAGTTAGTGAAAATAAAGGTGAAGGTTTAAATAAAATCACAGAGGTGATAAGTAATATAGATACGTTGTACAAAAAGGATGCAAAGAATGTAGACTTTAAGATTTACGTAAACGATAAAGAGTATAGAATAACATGTTTACCTGATTTCTTGCTACGTAAATTCAAAATAAGACATGACCCTGACCAGCGTGTATTAACGGATCAACTTTTAGATATATTAACAGATAAATTCCATCCTTCATGGGAATCAAAATTAGTCGCCATGTTAGATGTAATGGAATGCTTGTACCGTACAAGTTTTGTTAGTTTAGATAATATATTGAAGTCACTTAACGGTGAATTAGATGAATATCTTAAAAATTACATAAATAATGACTGTAAAAGGTAGAATACGGTTCTTTTGCTCTCTTTTTGGGCAGAGTCCGCCAAACGGTTAACAATTGAGGTGAAGAATGTTACTTAAAGCTGTTATTGAGATAGAAATGGAAGTCAGTGACTTCTATAGTGCTTATGATGCAACTATTTTGTGTAAAGATGAGATTAGTGAACAATTGAAAGGTATGAACCTACCTGAGAGAGTCACTTTTAATAGGAATTTTGTAAGTGTAATACATGGAGATGTTACTCCAAAGAGAACATAAAGAGGACATAAAATGGCTAGAACTAGGAATACAGATTTAATAGTTAAAATGGTTGACTTTACTAAACCTGGAGTTGGTACCAATAAGTTCATGGAAGAGGATTCTTTTATTGAGAATGTAATCAACTCAGATTATACGAATAGAAGAATTGAGAATGGGATGCTCAAATGTTTATTCACGCATCAAGGTAGGGACTATGCAGATGCAGATAGGTCAGATACTCCTTATGATGACCTGTTAGCAACTCACCCTGACCTTTGTGGAGTTATTCGAGATGTTTGGGTAGAGAATCACATAGCTTATGCAGCTATTGATTTATTAGACCTTGTAGCTTTTCCAGCTGCAGGTAAAGTTAGGGATTTAATTAAAAAAGGCACATACGTAGGTGTTTCGATGGCTACGGATAGTGTAGAGAATTCTAAAGGTAATTTTACCATAAAAGAATTAATAGGTTGTGATTTCACATTAGATAACTATTTCATTGGTTCAGGAATTGTTACAATAAAGAAGAACTTTAGTCAAGGTAAAGTTCGAGGTTATTTAAACTTTTCCAACCCAAAGATTAGGAATGAAAATGTGATTGTTGAAGATAACACTACTAACTTCTCATTAAGAGACATACTGATTGAAGCAAAGAAGCCTTATTACCAAATCTTACAGATTAGAATAAGGCAGACAATTAATGTCTTAAAGACTTTATCAGAAAGTGATATTGTTATCAATAGAAAATATATTCTAGCATATGTTAATGACATGATTTATAACTGGTTATCTGCAGCATTAGAAGGAGATGGACGAGTTAATATCAACTTAGGATTAAGATTAGGTAATTTTCTAAAGAATAGAACAGCACTTAATGAATTCAATACTAAGATTAACGTAATTAAGAATATGTACAAAACTCAAGGATTTATGACTAAACAAGTTCAAGAGAGGTTGAATACAATTATGAGTTCACTCATGGATAACTTGTGGAGTTACATTATGGAAAAAGCAGGTAAAGATAAAGTATTACTTGTAGGTACTTCTACACGTGACGCTGCAGTAGATAATGTAAGAAGATAGTCTAATTAAATGTAATCAGGGATTGATGTAGTACCTGATGATTTTAAAAAATATTTATGGAGGTGCTCTCGATGAAAAAGAATCGCAGAAGTACAAAACGTCATTTTTCTGACGAAGTAGGTACTACACAAGCTGTAGCTACCGCTAATTTGGTTTGTCTATTAGATCCAGATAAAGTGGACTCTGATGGCATTGAGACAATTGCTGAAGCTACTGGAAGTAAAGAAGAATTCGTAGAAAATCTTGTCACTCTCGTAGAAGATGCTAATGAAGCTAGTGAAACTATTCCTGAAGAAACAATTATTGAAAATTTCTCAAGAAAAGTACGTTCACTATGTGAAAACAAAAGATTCAAAAAGAATTTTTCAGATGAAGAACAACCTACTTCTGATGAAGTTTTAGCTGACGTAGCTGAAATTGTAGGATTCGTAGATGATGAAGCATTTGATGTATGTTCAACAGAAGAAATAGCAGAAACTATTGCTGATGCTACAGGTGCTGATGAAGACGTTGTAGAGGCTATTGTTGAACTCGCACAGAATAACTTTGCAGCTGGTAAAAGATTTGCTATGAAGAGTATGAGACGAATCGGTCGACAAAAATTTGCTAGACTTAGATTCTCAGATTCTGATGTTAATCCTGCACAAACTGCAGAAGAAAAACCTGTGAAAGATGAAACTGCTACTAACCCTGTAGTAGACAATCGACTCCCTGCAGAAGGTTCTGAAGGTATTGAACAGAATCCTATCAATGAAGAATTCGATCCTACTCCTGATGCTCCTTTCTCAGAAGCTGTCGATGCAGGTGAAGCAATGGCAGTTCAAAATGAATTAGCTACTGTTCAAGGTATTGAAAAAGTACCTGAAGCTGAATCTAACTTCTCAAGAACTCGTCGAGTACAAGGGAAAGATAATTTCTCAGTACTTAAGTCATTATTCGGTGACAAATACATCGAATAATTCTTTTTAGATTAATTTATTCGTAATACAATTTTTGAGGTATAATTATGTTGAATAATATGGATTTTAACAAAGTAATGAAATCCGCTGGTGAACGTATTAACTTTGCTAAGAGAACATTGATGGGTCGAGGTGGATCTATCCGTGATGAAAAAGGTTTCAGTTTTACTGCTGACCGACTGTTAACAGGTCTCAGTAATTTATTAGATAGTGGTAGTTCTACTAAATTCGCTATCAATGAAGCAATTTTAAGTGGAATGGCTAATGCAGGTAAACATAACTTCTCTGCATCCGATATGAAAGCAGTAGAAGATGTTAACGTTATTGATATTGCTCTAGGTGCTACAGTAGCTTCTCACGGTCTTACATACATCGCTATGGAACGATCAATGGATTCTGTTGCGCAACAAATCACTTTCCAAGGATTGAAAGCAGTTAACTCAGCAGCTGGATTCACAGCTGGAGCTAAAGTAGTAGATTCAAGATCAGCTCTTTCTACTGTTATTGATATTTCTCGTAACGGAGCTAAGAGTAAAGCTACTGGAGTAGCATCTGCTTCAGGTGATATCAGTATTGCACTCGATCCTGCAGGTCCTATTGTCAAAGGTGAAACTAAAATTTATATAGTTAAGACTGATGACATAGCTACTGCAACTCCTACTCTTATTGCATTCGATGCAGGATTAGCTGACGCTAATGCATCAGGTGTAGTTGAATTAGTTATGACAAAAGGTGCACTTATTGATGCTCCTAAAATCAATCTTAACACAGGTGCATTCACTGCTACATCTGCAGCTGACCTTAGTACTTATACTATCATTGTTGAAGTATGTCATGATAGAATAGCTGAGAGTGACGGAGCTAATACTCTTAAACTCAAACCTTTTATGGACTCAAAGAAGATTGAAGCTACTGAAAATCGAGTAATCCTTCAGTCAGCAATTGAAGTTCAAGCACAGATGAATAAGATCTTACGTAAGAATGCTCAATACGGTGTAAATGCTGACTTCGGTAAACGTGCGATTGACCAAGTTGTACAATTGTACACACACTTCATCGACGTTAATATCGTACGTAAACTATGGGAAGGTGTTTCTACTACTACTATTGCAGAAACTATTGACCTTTCTGGATTCTCAACTTCATCCTATACTTCTTTCGCATCAACTAAGAACGATCGACTCAGTCTATTTACGGACTCACTCTGTTCTAAATTCCTTGCAAGTACAGGTTCACCTGTTACTGCACTTATTGTTGATGAAGCAGCTGCTCTTATGTATGCATCTGATAAAGAGTCATTCATTCCTGAACCTGCTTATCTCCAAAGAAATAATGGACTTATCGGTACCTATAAGAACTTACCAGTTGTACGTCAACGATACCTTAATGGAAAAGGTAGTGCAGCTACAAATGGTGTTGTTATTGGTGTATTCAAATCTGTTGATGGAAATGCAGCTCCTGTTGCATTTGGTGATTACCTCACTCCTTACTCAACTCTCCCTGCAGTCAATGCTAACAATCCTGGTGAATTATCACAAGCACTGTTCTCACAAACTGCATGTGAAAGTGTAGTTCCTGAATGGAGTATTCGAGGTGAAATCATACCTTACACTCCATCATCACCATCATCATCATCATCTGATTAATCACCCCTTTATAGGTAGAGGTTAACCTCCGATCTTGCCTCTACCTATTTATATATTTTTTAAGGATAAAAGGACAGTTGCGTTATCCTCCTCCTTTGTAATAAGAAAAGTTACTATTTTTCTTTCCTCAAG
>JGI24502J29692_10062110_pt1 | contig 12407 bp, 10 predicted proteins | sample BioPla3RNA1_FD_29692 | JGI IMG/M metagenome (IMG submission 29692)
CGTATCGTGTTAGTTTGGTTACCAACATCATACAGGGTTTCTGGCTGTGGTTCCATTCATTTCTTCGTGTTGCATTTCATTCTACAATGAGCCAACTGGCGAAAACTCGAAGATAACATTGAAAACTCGAATATTATATGATAAAATTAAATATATATGTGTTCAGTTTTCGTGAAGCGGGGGGGATATACTTTGGCGGTCAATTATAAGAGATTTTGGAAAAGACTCATAGATGTTGAAATGGAAACTTCCGAACTACATTTGATCACAGGAATAGCACCCAGTACTTTTTCAAAGATGCGGAAAAATGAGTATGTATCGCTAGATGTATTGGTGCGGATTTGTGAAGCTTGCGTGTTAGCATGTAAATAGTACAAGTTGAATTTGGACAGGTCCTCTTGAAAACGATAAACTATATTCAGGAGGATGAAGTTGATGCCTAGCTCTAAACGTTATTCCGAACAATTTAAAAAGGATGCCGTGGCCTATGCCCGCGATCATTCTGATCTAAGTGTCAATGCCGCAGCTAGCAACCTGGGGGTGGCCCCAAGTACACTGGGCAAATGGATAAAGAAAGCCAATGCAGGTGAAGAAATTCATCGCGGTTCCGGGAACTATCAGTCCGACGAAGCCAAAGAAAATGCCAAGCTTCGGAGGGAACTTAGGGACACAAAGGATGCTCTCGAAATATTAAAAAAAGCAATCAGCATTCTGGGCGACTGACTGAGGAACTTTTTTCGCAATCAGCAAAATTGGAAAAACACCTTAAGCGAAAAGGCAAACGCCGCCTCAATGTCAGCGGAGTGCTGCGGATTCTAGGCGTTTCTAGAACTGGTTATTATAGTTTTAAGCAAAGGGAATCCAATGTAAAACCGTCACGCAAGGATCACATTAAACAATTGATTTTAAAGATACACCTCAGGTCAAGGAGAATATATGGGGCACCAAAGATCACCATGGAACTGAGGAAACAAGGCATAAGAATCGCCGAAAGAACCGTTGGAAAATATATGCGGGAAATGGGACTCATGGCCCACTACATTGTCAAAAGACCCACACCGCAATATTCCGACCTCGCTTTTGAGATGAAGCTAAGGAATTTGTTACGAGAGCAATTTAATCCCAAAAAGCCTAACACCATTTGGTGTTCGGATATCACCTACATAAGGACCGGAAACGGGTTTGTGTACCTAACCAGCATTATGGACTTGTTTTCTAGGCGGATAATTGCCTGGAGGTTATCAAAAACGCTGGAAGCAAGATGGGTCGTTGAATGCATCGAAGAAGCCAAGAAATACCGCATCATGGCGGAACCCTTGATTGTACACTCTGATCGGGGCTCCCAGTACATATCCCAGGCTTATTTGAAAGCCTTGGATAAAATTAAACCAAGCTACTCAAGGAAGGCTAGTCCCTGGCAAAACGCCTGTATTGAATCTTTTCACGCTTTGATAAAAAGGGAATGGCTCTATAGCTTTGAAATCACAGACTTTGACCACGCTTATAAACTTGTTTTTGAGTACATCGAGGCCTTCTACAATACCGTTAGAAGCCATAGTCACTGTAATTATCTATCACCAGCACAATACGAGTCTTACCTAAAATCCCTACTGGAATTTATAACTACACCGGCTCCTCAACGTTAAATGCCTCATAAATAGTGCGTTGTTCCTTCGTTACAGGATAGATAATACGTGTTCCGCTTATCTCCTGTATACGATGTCTGGAAATTGTATGTAGCAACTGCTTCAGTGTAAGGCTTTTATACATGTTCTGAACCGACATGACCCTGTGGATCTCCGATAGCAGAACCAGCGCTATGAAACCAATGAACACCTTGTTTTGCATACTCTCCTGGCTGTGTACTCGCAGCCTGCCTAGGTCAAGGCTGTTCTTCAAACGGAGAAATCCCTTCTCAACAACATCTTTCTCCCGGTAGATGCGCATTGCTTCTTTAGCGTTGTCGATATCGTTGCTGATAATGATAACCCAACCTGCGGTTTTGAGTTCGCTGCTTATGACATCCTCGCGGATGCTAACAGTGTAACCGGATTCTGCTTTCTCCGACCTTCTGATAATGAGGTACTTCGCATGCTCGCTGTCGTCTATATATTTGCGGGGAGACTGCTCTGCCTCTTCACGAAGGATGGCAACATGCGCATAAAGATGCTCGCGCCGTTGGAATGCTTTCTTTGCACTGTAGTAGATGTGCGTGAAGACTTTGTGGTTATTGTCCCACCTACGAGTTTTTGAGACAGCTCTCATGGAATCACCGTTCACGACAATAGTGTTTTGCACACTGTCAATATCCTTGCGCTCGCTGGTTACCTGCTGTTTTGCGAAGGAGGATGTGAACGGAACGGAGATTATAAATTTCTTTATCTTTTCGTCTCCTAGCATGGCAGTAACATTCTTGCGGCTGAAGAATCCCTTATCCATGACAGCCAAAACTGGGCGTCCGTCTGTGACTGAGTCAAATTTCGCCAGGGTGGTTCTCAGAGTACTTACGTCTTTGAGGCTCCCGCTGTACACCGTGTGATAGACTGGCAGGCGTGATGCCTGACCCATAAGCATGCACATATTAATCTGTGGAAGGTTTTCGCCATCACGGTTATATCCCCACTCAACATCGTCTATCAGTTCCGAATAGGACGATGTTGAGGTGATGTCTAATGCTAGATACTCCTGCTCACTCCGATAGCTGCACCATGATTTGAAGAAGCCTTCCCGCTCCTCTGGCTTTATCGCTACCAGTAACTCACTGATGCGTTGGGAAGATAGGCTGCCCACGGGCAAGCACTCGGTATCTTTAATCCATTGCTCACAGTAAAGAAAAGGGTCACCCGATGAGATGAGATAGCATGCTAGCATAAAGATTTCCTGCCAATAGCGTGGTATAGAAACAGCAAGCGATTCTGACAATCCAATCACGTCTGAGAGATGGCGGAGCAGATGAAATAGGCCGTAATCTCTGACTGTGGACTGCTTAATGTCTTCTGTCGAAAATATTTTTTCGGTGGATGGAATCTCAACAGGTGTCCCTGCCTCGCGCATGCGTTCGAGATACTCTGGCTTGTAGACGGGCAGTCCAGTTTTCAAGTCAATCTTCCCTATCGTTACACGTTTGTTCCGTGGGTCGCCATTATGATCTCTGTAGGCGGTACATTCGTACAAATATGTATACTTTCCGACTTTTTGCTCTATGACATAACTCACTCGACCACCCCCTTGTAGTTATAATAATTATAACTACATTTCCAGGGGAAGTCCACTATTTTATGCGCTATTATGGCTTGTCTATGCCGTAGATATCAAGGTTTTAAGGCTTCTCGAATCTGTCGTGACGTGTAGTTTTAAAATTTGAGCGGGAGCTTAGGGTCTTACTATTACCAAAAGTTAAAAGGCTCTATGGAGAAGGTTGCATAACAAGGATTTGTTCGAGTTCGGGTTGTACTATTTATTGACATAGTACCCTCCTATCGGGGAAATAGTCCTGCAAAAAAGGGTTTAAGAATAGAAACTCGAAAGTGTTATAGGGCAGGTTTTTCACAATATTCGATTAATTAGGATGAGATTTAGGTTAACTTTCTATTACCAATAAAATGAGGGAATTAAGATGCTGCATAAACTTACCGGGCGGTGGAAAGGTTTGATAATCCCCTTGGCCATCTTGGCACTTTGGATCAGCTTGGGGGCAATGGGAAAACTCAATAGCACGCTGTTTCCGGGCCCGGGGGACGTGGGCCGCGCTTTTCTTGCTTTAATGCGGGAGGGGCGGCTTTCCACCCATGTAATTCATAGCTTGCAGCGAATATTTTTAGGGTTCGGCTTCGCGGCGGCGATAGGGGTTCCTATGGGCCTTGTTTTAGGTTGCTTTCCCGGAAGCCAGGTTTGGTTCGGGCCGATGATACATTTTCTTAGGCACATTCCGCCGACGGCGTGGATCCCCGTTTTTTTGCTTTGGTTCGGGATAGGGCAGGGCCCTAAATTAGCTGTTATTTTCTACGCCTCGGTATTTCCGGTAGTGATCAATACTGCCTTAGGGGTTCAGCAGATTCCCTGGGAATATTGGGAGGTCAGCCATGCTCTTTGCCTTTCTCCTTGGAGAGTGCTAAGGGCCCTAGTCTTGCCCGGCAGCTTGCCGGCGATATTTACCGGGCTGCGCCTGGGTATGGGCATCAGTTGGCGTGCTATCGTAGCCGCCGAAATGTTGGCGTCTACCAGCGGGTTGGGATTTTTAGTGATGTCTTCCCGGGCATTGGTACGTGTGGATGAAATGTTTGCCGGTATTATGGTGATTGGAATTCTTGGTGTAACAGTGGATTTTTTGTTTGCGTTTTTACAAAAACGGGTGGTTCCTTCATGGGAATGGACAGATGTAAAAGCAGGGGGTGGAAATCATGGCAAGATATCTTCTACGGTTGGATCATATTTCCAAGACATTTAATAAAGAAGATAATGCCAAAATTATCACTGTTTTGGATGACATAGACTTTACTGTCCGGCAGGGGGAGTTCGTGTCCATCCTTGGCCCCAGCGGCTGTGGCAAATCCACCTTGCTTAAGATTATTGCCGGCTTGATTTTGCCTACCCGGGGAAAATGCCTTTACAGGGGTAAACCTATTGCCGGGCCCGGATTGGAAAGAGGATATGTTTTTCAAGATCCGCGCTTATTTCCTTGGCTAACGGTTTTAGAGAATATAAACTTGGCCGGAAAAGATGGACATAAGCTGGTGAAGAAGATGAAATTGCAGGATTTTAGCCACGCCTTGCCTCACGAGCTTTCAGGCGGAATGGCAAGGCGAGCAGCTTTAGCCAGGGCATTGGCACCTAAGCCGGATTTACTTTTGTTGGATGAGCCTTTTACTAATTTGGACATGCCTTTACGCAAGGAGCTTTATAATGAACTACGGCAAATTTGGCTGGAAGGGGTTACCTGCATTTTGGTTACCCATGATATTGATGAGGCACTGGAATTAGGAACAAGGTTGGTTTTATTAAAAGAACGCCCGGCTGTGATTAGGGAAGATAGGGAGATAAATTCAGATAAAAGTAATTTAAAAAAGGAGTTTTTAGCATGGATGGAGGTAGGGGGATAATGAGGCTCTGGACAGTTTTGCTTATCTGCTTGTCAGTGTTGTTTTCGGGAATGAATTTTGTGGCTGCCGATGATGCTCCGGTAATTCGCCTTTCCTATAATGCCCTTCCCTTTAATTTGCCCAGTATAATTGAAAGGGAGCAAGGGTTTTTGGCCGCAGAAGGGTATGAAGCCAGGTATTACACTTTCCAAATCGGCCATGCCATGACTGAGGCCATGACGGCAGGAGATTTGGATGTCGCTCCTGTAATGGGTGCCACTTCGGCCATTGTTTCCAAAGCCGGTGGGCGGGATATTCAAGTGATCGGTTGTTACAGTCAAGCACCGAAGGCTTTTGGCCTGGCGGTAAGGCCCGGTACCTTAAGTTTAGATGAGCTAAGTGGTGCAGTTATTGCCGTGCCCATCGGGACGGAAGCCCACGTTCTACTGGGTAAGATTCTTGCAGAACAGGGCCTCACTTTCCAGGACGTGGTTTTGGCCAATCTTTTGATTCCTGATGGAGTAGCCGCCTTACAAGGCGGCCAGGTGGATGCCAGCATGGTTGTGGAGCCGGTTATGTCCCGGTTGGAGGCCGCCGGGAAAATCCAAGTGATCCGGGATGGTCGGGGCCTTATAGGTGGCTTAACCTTGTCGGTTGTGGCAGAGCATCTTGTAGGCAGCGGCTTAGTGCAGGCTTTTTGTAGGGCTCATGCCAAGAGCACCGCCTATCTTACGGAAAACTTTGATAAGGTCCTGGACCTTGCCGCAGCTGAATTAAATTTGCCTTTGCCATTGGTTAAGGGGATGGCGTCTAAATATTCTTTTCAGAGCGAAATTACAGATGAAGTCAGGGCTGAATTGGTTAGGATCATAGACTTCCTATACGAGGAAAGGATTATTCGCCGGCGGATCACTTTAGAGGAACTGTTGGCCCCATAGCACTTAAAGATACTTTGTTAATAACCAAGGTAATAACTTGATAATCTAATTTTAACAAATAAAAGATTTTTAGGAGGGATATTTGCATGACCGGAACCAGAGGGATGATTCAAGTGGATCCGAGCAAGTGTGTGGGTTGTAATCGTTGTATCCTGCACTGCCCGGTGGAATACGCCAATCAAGCGGAGCTTGTGGATGGGGAAAACAAGGTGCATGTGGATCCTGAGCGCTGTATAAATTGCGGTTATTGTCTCGATGTGTGTAATCACGGTGCCCGTTACTTCATAGACGATCTTGAAATACTCCTTGAGGATCTTAAAAAAGGTAAGAATATTTCCGTAATTACCGCCCCGGCTCTTCGTTTTAGCTTTCCTGATTATACGAAACTGTTTGGTTTCCTTAAATCTTTGGGGGTAAGGGTTTTCTATGACGTATCATTTGGTGCGGATATCACCACCTGGGCCTATTTGAAAGCCATTAAGAAGTACAATTTGGATTCTATAATCGCCCAGCCTTGCCCGGTTATTGTCAGCTATGTGGAAAGCTATCTTCCGGAAGCCATATCCAGGCTGGCGCCGATTCACAGCCCCATGCTTTGCACTGCAGTTTATTTGAAAAAATACGCACATGTTGCGGATGATTTAGTTTTTCTTTCCCCCTGTATCGGAAAACATACGGAGATTACTGATCCTAACACTCACGGTTTAGTTAAGTACAATGTAACCTATAAACGCTTAGCTGATTATCTGAAAAGACAAGAAATCGATGTGGAAAAGTATGAGGACAAAGACTTCGATAATGTTTTGCCAGGCTTGGGCACAGTTTATAGCAGGCCCGGCGGCTTACGGGAAAATGTGGAATACCACGTTCCCGGTGCGTGGGTAAAACAAGTGGAAGGTGTTCTTATGGCTTACGACTATTTGGCGGGATATACTAAGCGGGATGAAGCCGAAAAGTGTTTGCCCCTTTTAGTTGATATTCTCAATTGCGAACACGGTTGTAACCATGGGACAGGTACAGAAAAAGAAATGCATATAGATGACATAGACTTCCGATTAAACCGGCTTAAAGCGGAACGCCTGGAAAAACAGACCAAAAAGAAGATTTTCCGTCCCGCTGAATATGACCTTTTTTCCATGTTTGACAGGGAACTGGATCTTGATGATTTTATGCGCGAGTATACACCGAAGCCTTTGGATGACTATGCAGAACCAAGCCCCGGGGAACTTGAGAAGATCTATATTTCATTAAATAAAACTACCCCAAGTTCCCGGGAGGTTAATTGTTTTTCCTGCGGATATGGGTCCTGCCATGATTTCGCCAAGGCGGTTTACCACAATCTTAATGTTATCGATAACTGCAGCTATTATAATAGAACAAGCTTTAAGGAACGGATCGAACATGAACAGGCTCTTAGGCAAAATTTACAAAGTTGCGTGGAGCATATTATTCATTCCATGGAAAATTTGGAGCAAGCCAATATGGCCAGCCTGGAATCGATTAAAAAAATCACCGATGAAACAAGGCTGGTTTTTGAAAACGCTGAAAAACTCCGGAAAATCATGAAAGATGTACAGATTAAATTAGATGCCGTTAACCAAACTTATGATCAAATAGCGGTCATTGCCGATCAAACAAATCTCCTTGCCTTAAACGCCAGTATCGAAGCGGCCCGCGCCGGTGAACAAGGCAGAGGGTTCGCCGTTGTTGCCAACGAGGTAAGCATCTTAGCCAACAATTCTAAAAAGACTCTGGAAGAAACGGGAATTACCACTAAAGGCCTTTTGGCCTATTTCGCTAAGGTTTATAAGCTCGTGGATGAACTCGATCAAAGGGTAAGTGAGGTAAACAGCGAGACAGATAGCCTTTTAGCTACATCTGAAGAATTGGCGGCCACTGAAATTGAAGTAATTGATACGGCCAAAAGAATGCTAAGGGACTAGGGGTGTTCGTGTACATAACGGCAATCAAAAAATGGCCCGGCTTCCCTTATTGCCGGGTTGTTTTGGCTCCCTAAATATTTGTACCGGTAATTTCCTAAGGGGGTGATAGCAATCAGAGGTAAAGATTGTTTTTTGCATAGGGTGCGGTTTAAGTGTGTTTGTAGGGGTTTAGCTTGACAAACTATGTAAATTAGGGGCTTTTTACCGGCGGTAAAAAAGGTATAAGGTTAGACAATGCCTAAGAACTTAAAGCAAGGTTTTTTATTAGATTAGGTATTACAACGGAGTGATTATATGACAACCGAGGCACCGCCTTATTTCAGTTTTCTTTGGCCTGATAAAGAGTTTTACGACAAATGGGTAGCCCAGGCCCGATCTTCCAATACCTTCCAGGACGATCTTGGGATGCGCCAAATTATTCAAGCTTTAGATTTGGTTAGGGAACCGAAATGGCTTGTGGAAATGCTTTTTTGCAAGCCATGTGTTTTTCCTGAAGTAATTGAATACCGGCTGGATACCATGGAAAATTTAATCAACAGTGAAAAGCTGTTCCGTCTTTTTCAGGTAGCTACCCGGCAGATTGATGAATTTGAATCTATAGAGGACGTGGAATCTCCCCGGTTAAAGGCAACTCACCGGGCTACAGCTTTTTTTCAAAGGGCTATGCTTTATTGTGATATAATCATCGGTTTAAAAGATGGGTTGGCTAAAATTCGGGGGGAGATCCAATCTAAGCCCCTAAGGGATTTTAATAATTTAATAGTAAGATTGGCGGAATCCGCCGCCTTTTCCGGTTTGCAAGAGGAAGTCGGGAAACTAAGGGCCCAAGCTAATAAAGTCCAATGGGTGGACCTTTATTTTAATTGTGAAAACGAGAAGATAACCGGCCTCTTGGTTAACAGCACACCGGAAAAAGACGAGAGGTGCCTGGCCGCCGATTTAATTGCAGCCGGCCAAAGAATTTCCGGTTTAGACACTTATAAGGAAATGGATTTTAGCCAAGGAGCGAAGTTTTCCCCCTTGGAAGAATTATTATTACAGGAAGCCCTCAAGGTTTTCCCTGATTACTTTGCCGCTTTGAACAGATTCCAAGAAAGATTTCAAGAATACCCTATGAAACATATGAAACCCTTAGGCCCGGAGCTTAAATTTTACGGCGGGATGATAGCTATTATCCGGAAACTGGGGGAATACGGGTTTAGTTTTTGCAGGCCGCAAGTATTAGCCATAGATGAAAAACGGGCGGAGCTAAGCCAAGTATATGATTTAAGCCTGGCTTTGCGCCTGGTAAAGGACAATAAAAAGCCTCATCGTGATTTAATATGGGTAAGCAGTATGGAATAACCACTTTTGGGACATCCTAACGGTAGAATAATTTACCATTAGGAGGCTTGCAAACATGCACGCAACAAGGGAGCACATCGTTGGGTTATTTCAATCAGCTTTAGGAATAGAAGAACCGTGGTACGTTTCCGGATATCAGTTTGACTCCGAAAAAGGCGCCTTGAGTTTAAACATTGACTTTCGTAGGGGCAGCAGGTTCATCTGCCCGGTATGCGGTGCTGAAGGAGCTGAGCCCTACGACACCAAAGAGCGCACATGGCGACACCTAAACTTCTTTCAGCATCAGACCAGCTTAACCGCTCGAATCCCCAGAGTACAGTGCATTGCGCCAAGTTGCGGCGAGATCAAAACATTCAACCCGCCGTGGGCCGCCCAAGGCAGTCGTTTCACAATGCTTTTTGAAGCATTCATCATGGTTCTCGCTGCAGAAATGCCGGTTAAAGCAATAGCGGACATGGTTGGTGAGTACGATCAAAGGATCTGGAAAATCATCAACCGCAATGTAGAAGAGGCCCTTGCCAAGGAGGATTACTCACAAGTTACCCAAATTGGCATCGATGAGACATCCAGCAAGCGTGGTCACAACTACATAACCGTAGTAGTAGATCTTGATCAGCGTAAAGCCATTTTCGCCACTGAAGGAAAAGACGCTGCTACAGTCGATCGGTGGTCTCGGGAATCAGTTTTGACGAGGACAGTCATACAAAACAGAGCTATTATGAGTTAAGGGATGTTCACTTCTTGATGTACTGTTCTAGGCAAAATATCTCATTGGTGCTGGAAAGACTAAGGACTCAGCTTGATCTTAACGCTTCTAGGATAATCCGAGAGTGCCGAGGAGCTGTAAGAGGGAACGTTGATTGGCAAGCTACGTATATCAGACGGTATGGGGTCAGTTCAGATGCTTCTTTGTTTGTAGTTCGTGAGCAAAACAGGGAGTTTGATACTAAACCTAATCGCATGTTGAAGTTTATTTCGAAGTTTATTCTAAGCTTATTAGAAGAGTTCGACCGCATTGTACCCGGAGATACTGAGTCTGAATGGGTAAAAAATATAAAGAGCATGGAGAGAAACCTAAAACACATTCTTTCTAGTCAGTATTTGAAATACGTCGCGGATGTCCGCTATCTTACGCATGATCTTGTTACATCAGGTCTTAAGCATAGGAATCCGTTATATCGCCAAATGGCGAAAATTTCCCAGTTGTACTATAATATTTATACCAAGAAGGACCCCAAAGCAGTGTTTGACGTGATTAAGAATCAGTTGTTGGTTCCCAAGGCGACTGACAAGTTATTCGAGATTCTTGCGCTTTTTAATTGCATAAAATGCGCTGAGGAATTGCGTATGGAGATAGGCGGAAAGCGCGATTTATCCCTCCTTAGGAGCAAATATACAAATGTAATAACATTTAATTACGACAATGGGATCGTTATCAATATTTTCTACCAGCATACCCCCCAGAGTCTTTCTGGGAAAAGTAGATATTTCAAAACAATGGAATCGTACGGGTTTAATCCTAAGACTTTGACTCCGGACATAGTTATTGAATGCATCAGAGATGACATGCTTATTGCGTCGTTTTTGGAAGTTAAGTATTCGGATGATGTTAGTTATGTTGGTATCGGATTACAATCGCTGTACGCATATTTGTATGATTTTTCGGAAGCATGGGTGGAGGGAAGCAAAGCTTTGTTGGTGATAAAACCGACTATAAGCTCATCACCTAAAGAAGAAGGAGACTCGAGAGTTTGGATAGTTGACAAGGCAGGGATGATAGACAAAATTAGAGTGCTCTTCGGCTCACTTGTTACTAATTAACGACTTAGAGCACCCTATCACCCAGCTTTTAGATGTAAATATATTCCCCGATAAATACATGCATTATTATGCAGACATCTGACTAAGGTAGTACCCTGTTAAGGGGGTGTCTTTTTGATTAAAGATCGCTCTTTTAAGGATTATGTAGCCCATCGTTTTTACAACGAGCTATTTGATGCTGTGAGGAACCATCTGAACAGAAATGTTGGCTCAATTTCCAACAAGTCTCAGGAAGTACGCAGGATAGATGATGCTTTGCTCTCTGACATAGCTGTAAAACACGTTTTTGTGGAGGATCAGCCTGGGGCAAGAATTGCCTTTGATGTGCTTGTAGAAGCAGATTATGAAGTGTCGGAGCGGGACAGGCGTATGGATCGTTATTCTGAAGAGGCGGATTGGTTCAAGGTTTCCTGTATGGGGGATCTTTCCCGGAATCTTGACGATTTTACGATTACAGGCACGGAAGTGTACAATGCCTTCGGCAAACAGCATAACCCGCTTTCAGATGCCCTTGTACCTATTATCAGAAGTGATGATCTTGAGGATGTAGCAAAAAATTTCGTGACCCAGTATTATCCCGAGGCGCTAAAAGGATCCGTAGCTGTAAATCCTTACACTTTAGTTGAGCGTATGGGGTTAACCGTACAGGAAAAAAGCATCACACCTGATGCATCCATTTTCGGTCAGATTTTTTTCGTTGATTGTGAAGCCGACCACTATAATATTGAGACTGGGGAATACGAAAAGACTGCCGTAAAGGGTGGTACCATTTTTGTTGATCCGGCGAACTTCTTTTTGCGCAATCTAGGATCGGTATATAACACGATCGTCCATGAATGTGTTCACTGGCATTTCCATCGTAAAGCCTTTGAACTAGAGAGACTTTATAACGAAGAGGCAACTCAGATACAATGCCAGGTATCCGGCGGAGTAAAAAAAGGTACTGCTCGATCCGCTACCGATTGGATGGAGTGGCAGGCCAATGCTTTGGCTCCTCGAATCCTGATGCCTTTTCATGCTACGAAAATCAAGACGTCGGAGATCATTAGGGCATATCTCAATGCTCGTAGGAGTGATAGCGTAATCGATGTAATTGAGTCGGTTATTGATACTGTGGCAACTTTCTTTGGAGTCAGTAGGCAAGCAGCAAAAATACGCCTGTACGAACTAGGATACGAGGAAGCGGCAGGTACCTTTATTTATCTGGATGGTCGCTATGTGAAGCCACATACATTTAAGAGGGGATTTTTAAAGCCGAATCAGACATTCTCCATCAGTTTTAG
>JGI24502J29692_10066995_pt1 | contig 12369 bp, 8 predicted proteins | sample BioPla3RNA1_FD_29692 | JGI IMG/M metagenome (IMG submission 29692)
ATCGTCCTGATTATAAAAATAAGCATAGAAAAGCTCCTTTAAAGTTGCTTGACAAATATTATTGCATTTTGGCGTCATATTTATACCCGCAGGTTAAAATCCGAGGGCGTCCAACTTTTTTCCTCAAGCTGCGGCCAAAGGAATTGACTTGAGGCGGCGCTATAATGTAAAATTTTGTTATCCGAAAAACAGTGTTTTCGCGGAGGAAGAAAGATGCCAAAAGTTGCGGTCGTCATGGGCAGCAAATCCGACGCAGACGTATGCCTGCCCGCCATAAAGGTACTACGGAAGTTCGGAGTGGAAGTCGCTGCGAGGGTGATTTCCGCCCACAGAACTCCCGAGCAGGCGAGGGAATTCGCCTTGAGCGCCGTCGACAACGGCTTTGAAGTGATCATCGCCGCGGCGGGGAAAGCCGCGCACCTCGCGGGAGTGGTCGCCGCACACACCACCCTTCCCGTAATAGGCATACCCGTCAAATCCTCAACTTTAGACGGGCTGGACAGCCTGCTTTCCATGGTGCAGATGCCTTCTGGCGTGCCCGTTGCGTGCGTTGGGATAAACGGCGGCGAGAACGCCGGCCTGCTCGCGCTCCAGATCCTCTCGCTCAAATACCCCGAGATAATGAAAAAGCTGATAAACCACAGAGAGGCGATGGCGGCGCAGGTTGCCGAGGACGACGCCGACCTGCAGAAAGAATTTTCCTGAGAAACAGATTTTTTCCATATAGAGGAGAAGAAATGGAAAAGACGCAACTGCTCTACGAGGGAAAGGCAAAAAAGGTGTGGTCAACCGACCTGGCCGACATCGTGATAGTGGAGTACAAAGACGACGCCACGGCTTTCAACGGTCTTAAAAAGGGCACCATCGTCGGAAAGGGCATAGTCAACAACAAGGTGTCAAACTTCCTCTTTAAGAAGCTTGAAAGCTTCGGCATACCCACCCACTTTGTGGAAGAGCTTTCAGACCGCGAGACGGCGGTGAAAAAAGTTGAGATTGTCCCCGTCGAGGTAATAGTGAGGAACATCGCGGCGGGCAGCCTCTCAAAGCGCCTCGGCTTTGAGGAGGGCACCAAGCTGGAGCGCACCGTCCTCGAGTACTGTTACAAAAACGATGAGCTGGGCGACCCCATGATAAACGAGTACCACATTTACGCGCTGGGGCTTGCCACCGAGGAGGAGATGAAGGCCATAGGCGCCTATTCCCTTAAGGTAAACGAGGCGCTGTCGGCGTTTTTGAAGGAGTTGGGCATAGAGCTCATCGACTTTAAGCTCGAGTTTGGCCGCTATAAGGGAGAGATAATCCTCGCCGACGAGATTTCGCCTGACACCTGCAGGTTCTGGGATTCCGTGACGGGCAAGAAACTGGACAAGGACAGGTTCAGGAGGGACCTCGGCGAGGTGGAGGAGGCATACCAGGAAATCCTCTACAGGCTGATGGGCGCTTAAAGCGAATTTTGGAGAAGAGGATGTATTTAAGAGACTTAAAACCATGCTGCGATCGCTTCCATGAGGAGTGCGGCGTCTTTGGCATTTACTCCGACGAGAAAAGGGACGTCGCAAACACTGTGTATTTCGGCCTGTACGCCTTGCAGCACAGGGGGCAGGAGAGCGCGGGGATAGCCGTCGCGCACGACAACAAAATAACCTGCTTCCGCGACATGGGGCTGGTGCCCGAGGTGTTCACCGAGCAAAGACTCAAGGGCTTTTCCGAAGGTGACATAGCCATCGGACACGTCAGGTACTCCACGACAGGCTCCAGTACGGCGTTCAACGCCAAGCCGTTCGTGTTTTCCGGCAAGGTGGGCAGGATGGCGATAGCCCATAACGGCAACATAGTCAATTCCAAGGCGCTCAGGGAGAAGCTGATTTCTGAGAACATCGTCTTTCAGACGGTGACGGACGCTGAGGTGATCGCCGCCCTTATCAATAAATATATAGAGAACGACATTTTAGGTGCCATAGTAAAGGCGGGGGACGAGCTGATAGGCTCCTACGCCTTCGTGATTATGACCTCAAACAAGCTCATCGCGGTGAGGGACCCCAGCGGCATAAGGCCGCTGTGCCTCGGCACCTACAGGGGGGAATACATCGTCGCCAGCGAAAGCTGCGCTCTCGACGCAGTTGACGCCGAGTTCATAAGGGACCTCGAGCCCGGCGAGGTGCTGTGCATAGATTTTAAGGGCCTCGAGAGCAGGTTTTTGAACAACAGGGGCTCTGCCCTGTGCATATTTGAGCACGTGTACTTCGCCCGTCCCGACAGCTTCCTCGACGGGTGCAGCGTGTACGAGGCGAGAAAGGAGGCGGGCAGGATTTTGGCAAAAAAGCACCCCGTAAAGGCTGACATTGTCTCGGGCGTGCCTGACTCGGCGGTGGTGGCGGCGAGGGGCTATTCCGAGGTAACGGGAATCCCCTACGTCGAGGCGCTCAACAAAAACCGCTACGTGGGCAGGGCCTTCATCCAACCCAGCCAGGGAATGAGAGAGAGCAGCGTCGGCATAAAGATGAACGCCATAAAGGCAAACGTCAAGGGCAAGAGCGTGGTGCTCATCGACGACTCCATCGTACGCGGCACCACCAGCAAGAAGATAATCTCCATATTAAGAGCCGCCGGCGCAAAGGAAGTACACCTTCGCATTTGCTCGCCCATAATAAGGCACCCCTGCTTTTTGGGTATCGACATGCAGACGCACAGCCAGCTCGTGGGCCACAAGAGGTCGGTCAAAGAGGTATGCGACTACATCGGCGCGGATTCCCTTGAATACCTCGAGGTGGACGAGCTGCTCGAGACGGTAAAGGGCAGCCGCATAGGCTTTTGCACGGGTTGCTTTACGGGCAAGTATCCGGTAGAGTTCGACATAAAGGATATCGACAAGGAAAAATTCGAGGAGTGAGAGATGATAACCTATAAGGACGCGGGAGTGGACGTGACGCGCGGCTATAAGGCGCTGGAGCTGATGAAAAAGCACGTCAGGTCCACATACGACGAAAATGTCTTGACGGGCGAAGGCTTTGGCGGCTTTTATTCGCTGAAAAATTACTTAGGTTTGAATGAACCCCTGCTGGTCGCCGGCGCCGACGGGGTGGGCACAAAGCTTAAATACGCGTTTATTTTAGACAGGCACGACACCATTGGCATTGACTGCGTCGCCATGTGCGCTAACGACGTAGTGTGCAAGGGGGCCGCTCCTTTAATATTTTTGGACTATATCGCCATTTCTCGCCTTGTTTCCGAAAAGGTGGAACAAATAGTAAAGGGCATCAGCGAGGGCTGCCGGCAGGCGGGCTGCGCGCTGGTGGGCGGCGAGACCGCCGAGATGCCGGGCTTTTACGCCGAGGGCGAGTACGACGTGGCGGGCTTCTGCGTGGGGATAGTGGAAAAAGATGAGCTGATTACGGGAGGAGAGGTAGCGCCCGGCGACGCGCTTATCGGCCTTGCCTCTTCCGGCATACATTCCAACGGCTACTCGCTGGTAAGGAAGCTCTTTGGCGAGGACAGAAAGGCGATAGAGGCGTACAGCGGCGAGCTCGGGGCAAAGATAAGCGATGTCTTGCTCACTCCCACGAGGATTTACGTAAAATCCATACTCGCCGCAAAAAAGAGCGTAAAGCTAAAGGCGGTAGCCCACATAACGGGCGGGGGCTTTATAGAAAAGCTTCCCCGAGCGCTGCCAAAAGGCATAGGATGTAAAATTGACGTAAATTCTTACGAGGTGCCGCCAATCTTTAAGATGATGCAGAAAATGGCGGGCCTTGACAGGCTTGCGGCTTACAACACTTTCAACATGGGAATCGGCATGGTTGTCGCCGTGGACAAGGGCGACGCCGACAGGGCGCTGAAAGTATTCTCCGAGCTCGGGGAAAAGGCGTATATAATCGGCGAGACATGCGAGGGCAACGGGGTGAGAGTGTGAAAAACATCGCCGTTTTCGTGTCGGGTGGCGGGAGCAACCTCCAGGCAATAATAGACGGCTGCGCAAGCGGCTACATAAAGGGCAAAATCAGCGCTGTAATCTCCTCAAAGGAAGGCGTGTACTCGCTCGAGAGGGCAAAGGCGGCGGACATCCCGTATTACGTCTTTGCGGCAAAGGATTACCCCGGCCGCGATTCGCTCTACGACGATATAATAAAGCTCCTGGAGAGCCTCGAGATTGACATAATAGTTTTGGCGGGCTACCTGTCCATCCTAAACGAAAAGATAGTGCGCCGCTTTCCAAACAGGATAATAAACGTCCACCCATCGCTAATTCCGTCGTTTTGCGGAAAGGGTTACTGCGGGATAAAGGTGCACGAGGCGGTGCTTGAGTACGGCTGCAAGGTAACGGGGGCGACGGTGCACTTCGTGGACGAGGGCACGGATACCGGCGCCATAATCTTGCAGGAGGCAGTCGAGGTGAGGGAGGACGACACTCCGCAGAGGCTACAGCAGAGGGTACTGGAGGTTGAGCACAGGCTGCTCCCCTACGCCGTCAAATTGCTGTGCGAGGATAAGATCGTTATAGAGGGCAGAAAGACGAGGATTTTATAATAGATTAAAACAGAGGTAAGAGATGAAAAAGAGAGCGTTGCTTTCGGTATCCGACAAGAGCGGGATAGTGGAGTTCGCGAGGGGCCTCGAGGCCCTGGGCTTTGAGATAATCTCCACAGGCGGTACGATGAGGGAGCTGACATCTGCCGGCGTAAAATGCGTAAACATAAGCGAGATAACCGGCTTCCCCGAGTGCCTTGACGGCAGGGTAAAGACCCTTCACCCCGCGGTGCACGCTGGGCTGCTGGCGCTTCGCTCCAATCCTTCTCACATGGAGCAGCTTGAGCGGCTTGGGATAAACACAATAGATGTTATTGCGGTAAACCTCTATCCCTTCAGGCAGACAATAGAGAGGCCGGGCGCCGCTTTTGAGGAGGCCGTCGAGAACATCGACATAGGCGGGCCCACGATGCTGCGCAGCGCCGCCAAAAACTATCAGGACGTGTACGTGGTGGTGGCCCCCGCCGATTACGAAGTGGTGCTTGAGGAGCTAAAGAGCGGCAAGCCCGACATTAACACAAAGCTTAAGCTGATGTACAAGGTATACCAGCACACCGCGGTTTACGACACCCTGATTGCCGAATACTTGAGAAAGAAAATCGGGATAGCTTTCCCCGAGCAAATAACTTTCGCCTACGAGAAGGCGCAGGACATGCGCTACGGCGAAAACCCCCATCAAAAGGGCGTCTTTTACAGGGAGATGTTCCGTTACGAGGGGACAATCTCCGAGTGCCGCCAGCTGCACGGCAAGGAGCTTTCTTACAACAACATAAACGACTCCAACGGGGCGCTGGACCTTGTGAGGGAATTTTCCTGCCCCTGCGTGGTGGCGGTAAAGCACGCCAACCCCTGCGGCGTGGGAATAGGCGACAGCATATACGAGGCTTACCTCAACGCCTACGAGGCGGACAAGGTCTCAATTTTCGGCGGCATAATCGCGGCTAACGGTATAATCGACGAGGACACCGCGCGGGAGATTAACAAGATATTTATCGAGATAGTGATAGCCAAGGGCTTTACCGAAAAGGCTTTGGAAATACTTTCGCAGAAGAAGAACATCAGGATTCTCGAGCTTCCCACCATAGGCGCGCCGCTTTTGCCGGGCACGCTCGATATGAAGAAGGTGGTGGGGGGCCTGCTGGCCCAGGAAATCGACAGCCAGCTCTACGACGACGCTCAGCTCCAATTTGTCACCAGGGCAAAACCCATCGAGGAGCAGCTTGAACAGCTTAAATTCGCATATAAAGTTGTAAAACATACTAAGTCAAACGCCATCGTGCTTGTAAACGGAAAGGCGACGTGCGGAATAGGCGCGGGCCAGACCAACAGGATCTGGGCGGCGCAGCAGGCGATAGAGCACGCTGGCGAAAAGGCAAAGGGCGCCGTCATGGCTTCCGACGCCTTCTTCCCGTTCCCCGACTGCGTGGAGGCGGCGGCTGCCGCGGGAATTTCCGCCATCATCCAGCCCGGCGGCAGCGTAAGGGACGCGGAGAGCATAGAGGCGTGCGACCGTCACGGCATAGCCATGGTGTTCTGCGGCATGAGGCACTTTAAGCACTGATTTAATTAAGGAGATTTTTTATGAACGTACTTATCATCGGAGAAGGTGGAAGGGAACACGCGCTGGCGTGGAAGGTCAGGCAGAGCAGGGAGTACACCAACCTTTTCTGCATCCCCGGAAACGCAGGCATAGCCGAGATTGCCATTTGCAGGCCCGACATAAAGCTTTACGAGACGGCAAAGCTCATTGACTTTATCAAGAGGCAGCAGAACATTGAGCTCACCATAGTAGGACCCGACAATCCCTTGGCGGACGGCATAGTGGACGCGCTGAGAAGCGGTGGGTGCAGGGTGCTGGGGCCGACAAAAAACGCGGCGATGATAGAGAGCAGCAAGGTTTTTGCCAAGCAGCTGATGAAGAAATACGGCATCCCAACCGCTGACTTCGAGGTGTTCGAAAGCTTCGAGGAGGCGTGCTCTTACGTGGAAAAGCAGAGCTTCCCCCTCGTGGTAAAAGCCGACGGGCTGGCGAGGGGAAAGGGCGTAATCATCTGCGAGAGCGCGGACGAGGCAAAGGGCGCCCTGAAGAAAATGATGGTGGACAAAGCCTTCGGCAACTCTGGTAACAGGGTGGTCATTGAGAAATTTTTGAAGGGAAAAGAAGCAACCCTCATCTGCTTTACCGACGGCAAGGCCATAATCCCCATGGCGTCCTGCCAGGACCACAAGAGGGCTTTCGACGGCGACCAGGGTCCCAACACGGGCGGAATGGGGGCTTTTTCGCCCAGCATGAGCTTTACCGACGAGATGTTAAAGGAGGCCGAGGAGAAAATACTCCAGCCCGTCATCGACGCCATGCAGGAGGAAGGCAGGCCCTTTTCGGGGATACTGTACTGCGGGCTGATAATTACCGACGAGGGGCTCAAAGTGCTGGAGTTCAACGCCAGGTTCGGCGACCCCGAGGCGCAGGTCATCCTGCCCAGGCTGAAGTCGAATTTCCTCAAGATATGCAACGCCATAGTGGACGGCACCCTCGAGGGAAGAAAGATAGAATGGGACGACAGCGTCGCCGTGTGCGTGATGCTGACATCCAAGGGCTATCCCGGAAGCTTTGAGACGGGCTTTCCCATAGAGATAGGCGACGTAGACCCCGACGTGCTGCTCTTCCATTCGGGCACATCGAAGAATGCCTACGGAGAGCTGGTTACGGCGGGCGGAAGGGTGATTGGCGTCACCGCGCTTGCCCCCACCATCGCCGAGGCGAGGGAAAAGGCTTACAAAAACGCCGAAAAGATAAAGTTTGAGGGAAAACAATACAGGAAGGACATAGGGCTTAACCTTTGAGATGATTTACAGACTTTTTACCGAAAAGAAAAAGGGCTTTGACATCGCGGCGCAAAAGCTGAAAGAGGACATTAAATCGATGCTCGGCATAGAGCTCGAGGAGCTCAGGCTGCTGAAAAGGTACGACGTGCAGGGCCTTTCCCGCGAGGACTTTAAAAAGGCAAAGCACGCGGTTTTCTCGGAGCCACCCTGCGATGAGGCATACGAGGAAGAAGTTGACCTTTCGGGCTATAAGGTGTTTGCCATGGAATACCTTTTAGGTCAGTACGACCAGAGGGCGGACTCCGCGGAGCAGTGCGTTCAGCTTCTCACCCGAAAGGAAAGGCCAAAGATAAGGTGCGCTTCGGTGTACGCCTTAAAGGGCGCGGATGAGGAGCAGCTTGAGAGGATAAAGAAATACCTCATAAATCCCGTCGAGGCGCAGGAAGCCTCTTTGGAAAAGCCTTCAAGCCTTGAGCTCAAAGTGGGAAAAGCCAGGGATGTGGAGGTTGTAAAAGGCTTTTCCTCCATGGACGACGGGCAGATAGCAGCTTTCCATGAGAGGGAAGGCTTTGCCATGTCGCTCGCCGATTTGGAATTCGTCAGGGACTACTTTAAGAGCGAGGGCAGGGACCCCACCGAGACCGAGCTCAAGGTGATAGACACCTACTGGTCCGACCATTGCCGCCATACCACTTTCCTGACTGAGCTTCTCGAGATTGAGATTGACGGCGGCGAGGAGATAAAGAAGGCTTACGAGCTCTACAGGAAGCTGTTTAGGGAAATAAATGGAGACAACCCCAAAAAATACCCCTGCCTGATGGACATCGCCACCATAGGCGCAAAGAAGCTGAGGCTGTCGGGGCGCCTTGAGGACCTTGACGTGTCTGACGAGATAAACGCGTGCTCAATAAGGGTGACCGCCGAGGTAGACGGGCGGGAGGAGGAGTGGCTCGTCATGTTCAAGAACGAGACCCACAACCATCCAACGGAGATAGAGCCCTTCGGCGGCGCCGCCACCTGCCTGGGCGGGGCGATAAGGGACCCCCTCTCGGGAAGGTCCTACGTCTACCAGGCGATGAGGGTTACGGGCAGCGCCGACCCCCTCGCGCCGATAGAGAACACCCTTCCCGGCAAGCTACCCCAGAGGGTGATAACCACCACCGCCGCGGCGGGCTTTTCATCCTACGGCAACCAGATAGGCCTTGCCACCGGCATAGTGGCCGAAATTTACCATCAAAATTACGTGGCAAAGCGTCTCGAGGCGGGCTTTGTAGTGGGCGCGGCGCCTAAAGAGAACGTTTACAGGGAAAGGCCCAGACCCAGCGACCTGGTTATACTGCTCGGTGGCGACACAGGCAGGGACGGCTGTGGCGGGGCTACCAGCTCTTCAAAGGCGCACACCACCTCATCTGTCGAGCAGTGCGGCTCCGAGGTGCAAAAGGGAAACCCCCTCACCGAGAGAAAAATACAGCGCCTGTTTAAAAAGGGCGAGGTCACAAGGCTTATAAAAAAGTGCAACGACTTCGGCGCGGGCGGCGTGTCCGTGGCCATCGGCGAGCTCGCCGACTCCCTATTGATTGACCTTTCGGCGGTTCCCAAAAAGTACGAGGGGCTCTCCGGCACCGAGCTTGCCATATCGGAATCGCAGGAGAGAATGGCGGTGGTGACCAGCGCTGAGGACGCCCAAAAGTTCATCGACGCCGCCAGAGAGGAAAACTTAAATGCCACCGTCGTCGCCAAGGTCACCGACACCGGCAGGCTGCAGATGGCGTTTGAGGGAAGGATAATCGTCGACATAAGCAGGGATTTCCTAAGCACCAACGGCGCCAAGCAGTACGCCAGGGCAAAGGTAGTTGAGAGGAGCGCCAACTACAATTTCTCCCCAAACAGCCAAATTCAAAGATGCTTAAAGGATAAAGATTATAAAGGAGCCCTGCTTAAAGAGTTATCCCGCCTCAACGTATGCTCGCAAAAGGGTCTTTGCCAGATATTCGACTCCACCATAGGCGCCGCCAGCGTGTACATGCCCTACGGCGGCAAATACCAGCTCACCCCCGCCATCGCAATGGCTGCAAAACTGCCCGCCCGCGGGCAGACCGACGACTGCACCGTGGCCTCTTTCACGCTCTACCCCCACTTTATGGAGAATAACCCCTTCGCGGGGAGCATATACAGCGTCGTGGGCTCGGTGGCAAAGCTCATCGCGTGCGGGGCCGCGAGGGAGAGGATAAGGCTTTCCCTTCAGGAATACTTTATGAGGCTGAGAAACGACCCCCTGCGCTGGGGCCAGCCCGTGGCGGCGCTGCTCGGCGCGCTGTACGCCCAGATGGGCCTCGAGGTGCCCTCCATCGGCGGAAAGGACAGCATGAGCGGCAGCTTCGAGAACCTGGACGTGCCGCCCACGCTTATATCTTTTGCCCTCGCCCCGGCGAAGGCAAGCCGTCTGATAAGCAACGTGATAACTTCTTTTGGCAAAAAGCTCTACCTGCTTCGCCCCGACTTTAACGCCGAGGGCATTTGCGACTTTGAAAGGTTGAAAGCCCTTTACGACAAGGTACATGAGAACATCCTATCAAAAAACATAACCTTTGCCACCGTCACCGACGAGGGCGGGGCGGCGTGCGCCGCAGTAAAGAGCTGCCTGGGCAACAAAATCGGCTTTAAGTTCGCCGAAAACCTTTCGGACAGGGAGCTCTTTGCCCCTCTCATAGGGAGCCTGATAATCGGCGCCAACGACATCTCCCCCTTTGAGGATTATAACTGCACGTATTTAGGCGAGAGCGTGGCAGAGCCGTTCTTTAAGATAAACGGGCAGAAAATCCCGATGGAAGAGGCGGAGCGGGCCTTTTGCTCCACTCTCGAGAGCGTTTTTCCCAGCAGGGCAAAGTGGGAAGGGAAAGACAAAAACGCCCATTTTGAGGTAAAAGAGAAAGCAAAATGCAAGGTGCGCTTTGGCAGCCCCAGGGTGTTTATCCCCGTTTTCCCCGGCACCAATTGCGAGTACGACACCGCGAGGAGGTTTGAGGAGGAGGGCGCGATAGTAAACAGCCTGGTTATAAGAAACTCCTCGCCGCGCGAGATAGAGGAGAGCGTCAGGCAGATGGCGAGGATGATTGAAGAGAGCCAGATAATAGCCTTCCCAGGCGGATTTTCGGGAGGGGGCGAGCCCGACGGCAGCGGCAAATTCATAGCGGTAACCTTGAGCAATCCAATTATAGCCGAAAGCATTCACGAGCTTTTATACAACAGGGACGGGCTCATTATCGGCATCTGCAACGGCTTTCAGGCGCTCATAAAAACCGGCCTTGTGCCCTACGGCAGGGTACAGAAGCAGGCGGAGGGCAGCCCCACGCTCACCTTCAACAATATCTCAAGGCACGTGTCCGCCATAGTTAAGATAAGGGTGGCTTCCAATAAATCCCCCTGGCTGTACGGCGTAAGGCCCGGCGAGTGCTACTACGTGGCGGTCTCCCACGGCGAGGGCCGCTTCGTGTGCTCCCCCGAGGAATACAGGCGCCTTGAGGAAGACGGCCAGATAGCCACGCAGTACGCCGATTTTGACGAAAACGCCACCATGGAAAGCCCGTTTAATCCCAACGGCTCGTTCATGGCGGTCGAGGGCATAACCTCCCCCTGCGGCAGGGTTTTCGGCAAGATGGGCCACAGCGAGAGGATAGGCAGCGGCCTCTACAAAAACTTCGGCGCAGAATTCGAGCAGTTTGACATGAGGATATTCCGGTCGGGGGTGAAGTATTTTAAATAAAGGCAAGGGCAGCGCGAATTGTTTTAGCCGAAAAAAACGCTTTGCAAAATAAAATTTTTCTGGTAAAATAAAAAGGTAGTTCAAATGTTTCTGGTGAAACAAAAAAATCTGGGTACTCGCGTAAAAAATTTGGCGAGATACTATTTTTGATAAAATTAAGCAAAATACTAATAAACAGACGACGGAGTAAAAATCCTATCATGGCTTGGTTGCTTTCCAATGAGTTCCTGATAGGGCTCTATGCTATAAATTTGGGACTGGTTTGCTTTCTGGTCTTCTTCGACAAAAGAGAACCCTTGTCAGTGCTGACGTGGTCGGTAATTCTCTTATTTGTGCCTTTCTTTGGTTTGATTTTATATCTTTTCTTAGGTTTTGGTCCTCACTTCGGCGCGAAGAAAAAGTTTCTAACCAAATTTTCCGATGACAAAAAGTTCCAGCAGCTGGTCGGGCAGCAGCGGGACGCCCTGGACGCCAGCGCCTTCCGCGAAGAGATAAAGGAGCTTGCGAGGTTTAACCTCGACAGCAACTCGCTCTTTTCGGTGGACAACGAGGCGCAAGTATTTACCGACGTGGGCGAATTCTACGAGGACATGCTCCGCGAAATCGAGAAAGCTAAGAGCTTCATCCACGCGGAATTTTTTATTATAAGGGACGACGAATCGGGGAGGAAATTCGTAAACGCCCTCGCCAAAAAGGCCTTTGAGGGGCTCAAAGTGAGGGTACTCTTTGACGACCTGGGCTGCGCCAGGCTGCGAAAGAACTTCTTCGACTGCATTGTAAAGAGCGGGGGAGAGGTTGTTCCTTTCTTCCCCTCAAAGCTGAGATGGCTCAAATGGAACCTAAACTTCCGCAACCACAGGAAAATGGTGGTCATCGACGGGGTTTGCGTGTACACGTGGAGCTCCAATATCGGCAACGAGTATAAGGGCCTCAACAATAGGATAAGCCCGTGGATCGACTGCAATCTCAAAATCAGGGGCACCGCCGCCATGCACTACAACCTGCGCTTTTTGCAGGACTTCAGCTTCGCCTCAGGAAGGCAAGTGGAGATGGAGTTCAACGAGCACGGCGTAAAGAGCTTTCTCCCCGTGCAGGTGCTCTCCGACGGGCCCGACACCAACCAGGGCGCCATAAAGCAGGCCTACATCAAGGCCATTTACTCGGCAAAGGAGAGGGTGTTCATCCAGACCCCTTACCTCATCCCCGACGAAGCGTTTAAGCTGGCGCTCGTCACCGTCGCAAAGTGCGGCGTGGAC
>JGI24502J29692_10012339_pt1 | contig 12352 bp, 8 predicted proteins | sample BioPla3RNA1_FD_29692 | JGI IMG/M metagenome (IMG submission 29692)
CAACAAATTAAAGCGAATTAAAATAAATCACAACAAATTAATATAAAATTTAAATGATACATAAAGCAATATAAATAACACATGTAAAACAATGTAAGTGAAATAATATAAAATGTAGGTCAATACAATCGTTATAATTGTTATAAACGGTATAACCGAAATGCAATTATACTGTTATTAGTTGTACAAAACATTGCCACTCTATATGTAATTTAGTTATTGAAGCAATAAGCATAATGAACATAATTAATATAAACAATTTAAAGTAGAAACAAAACAACTATAGTAAGCAGTAAGAAAATATGTTAAAACCGTAAAATGTATTTAGCAACGAAGCAAAACAAATAACGAAGCAAAACAAATAACGAAGCAAAACAAATAACGAAGCAAAACAAATATAGTAATAGCGTAATATTAAAGTTTAAAGTTTAATGGAGCTGGTTAAATGAAAAGTAATACGACATTTAAGTTTATATGTATAATTATATGTACTTTATTTTTAGCTTCTACATCGGGAGGGGCAATCTTATATGCTACTCTTGATTCTTCTACTGATAAACATACCGAACAAGAATATAAACATACCGTGCAAAATAGTGATGAACTTATTGATGAGGAATTTACTAATGGGGAATCTACTGATGATAAAATTATTGATGATGAAATTACTGATGAAAGTACCGGTATTTCTACTACTTCAGGGAAAAGAATGATAGATAAATATGGAAAACATGAGGAGAAAAAAGGTTCATCCTATTATGTTTATGAAGCACCATATTACTACGAAGTAATGGCCCAGTATGAGGAACAGGATTTATACAATATGAAAGTTGATGAAATAATTCTGCATAGTCATACAGCACGAGTATCAAATGGAAATGTAGAAAGTATTCTTATGTCTTCTGAAGAAAATGAAAATATACAATACATATTATGGAATGAAGATACAGAGTGGATTGAATGGGATATCGATGTGCAGAATGAAGGCTTGTATGAAATTGAGATTGAATATAAATCGGTTCAAGGTGGGACAGGAAGAGATATTGAAAGAGCTATTTATATTGATGGGAAGCTACCTTTTAAAGAGGCGGGAAATATCGTGTTATACAGATTGTGGCGTGAGACTTCGGAACCATTGATAAATAATATTGGTGATGAGGTCTGGCCTCCTCAAGAAGAGGTTATTTGTTGGAAAAGAAGTGTTATATACGATAAAATGGGTATGTATTCATATCCTCTTAGATTTCATTTGACTGAAGGAAAGCATACAATAAGATTATCATATATGTTTGAGCCGGTAATACTTGGTGATGTTAAGTATAAGCCTATTCAACAATACAAAAGCTATGCGCAGTATTTGGATGAAATCACCAATAAGGGTGTAGGCAAGTATATAGGTGAAGATATCCTATTTGAAGCTGAAGAAAATGTTATTGAAAAGAATGATCAGATGATAAGGCGTGAAGAAGACCAAGATCCGGCAGTATCTCCAATATCAAGAGGAGCAAGAAAACTTAATATATTTGGAGGATGGCGGTGGAGAAAAGAAAATCAATCAGCCACATGGGAATTTGAGGTTCCTGAAGATGGTTTGTATAATGTTGGCATCAAGGTATATCAAACAAATGGACACGGGTTGCCGGTATACAGAAGAATTGAAATTGATGGCGAAGTACCTTTTGCTGAGTTGAATGAATTTATGTTTCCATATAATAATAAATGGCAGATGATAACTCTTGGAAATAAAGACAATGACTATATATTTTACCTTACAAAAGGAAGGCACACCATTACTATGACTAATACAATGGGTGCCATGGCTGATTTATTGTTTGCTATAGAAAATAATACAAGGACGCTCTCTAAGATACTTCAAAAAGTATTTATGTTAACGGGTAGTGAACCTGACCCTAATTTTGATTATGAATTTGAAACAAATATTCCTGATATGATTCCACAATTGGAGAAGATGGTAGATGAAATGGACGACCATCTTAAAATACTTGACAGTGTCTGTACTCAGACACCACAAATATACAATTTAATATCCATGTGTAAGAATTATATGCAGCTATTTTTAAGTGATAGATATAAAATGTCTTCTAGAATAAAAGACCTGCAGGAAGCACAGTCAAATCTAACTACTATCTATCAGGAACTACAGAATGCTCCTTTATCTATAGATTATTTTGTAGTAGGTGAAAAAACAGTTAAATGGGAAAAAAACATTAACTCAAACATGTTTCAACGTGGGTACACAATGCTTTATAATTTCATTCGCTCATTTTATGTTGATTATAATGCAGTAAGCGGCATGATAAGTGCAGAAGACGAGAAATACAGAGTATTGAATGTTTGGATTGGTAGAGGAATAGAATGGGCTGAAATATTAAAAAATCTTGCAGATGAAAATTTTACACGTGAATCAGGTATTGTACTTAATTTAAATATTATACCAGCGGGGCAACTGCAAACAGGATCTGCTAATGTATTATTACTATCCCTTGCAGCCGGGAATGCTCCTGATGTAGCATGTGGTGTTGTTTCTACTTCACCGGTAGAATTTGCAATCAGAGATGCTGCAGTGGATATTAAACAATTTGATGACTTTGATATGGTTGCACAGCAATTTTTGCCGGAATCCTTTATTCCTTTTAAATATAGAGGAGGAATATATGCACTGCCGGAAACAATGGATTTTAGGTTATTGTTTTATAGAAAAGATATAATAGATGAACTTGGAATTACAATCCCAGACACATGGGAAGAGTTATGCTATAATGTATTACCTGTACTATACCGTAACAATATGAATTTCTGCTATCCGCCCGATTATACTCCATTTCTTTACCAAAATGGAGGGGCTTTTTACAGCGAAGATGGGATGAAGTCTGCCTTGGATACATCTGAAGCATTTAATGCATTCAATCAATATACATTTTTATATTATGGATATGGGCTTCCGGCAGTTAACTTAAGTTTTTATCAAAAATTCAGGACAGGTGAGACACCAATGGGGATCGATGGTTTTGAAACATACATGAGATTCTTATGTGCTGCACCTGAAATATCCGGCAGATGGGGAGTTGCTCCTATGTTAGGTACTCGCAAAGAGAATGGGGAAATTGATAGGAGCACAGGTGGGATGGCTAATTATTCATCTATAATGTTTAAAACATCAAAAACAGAAAGAGATTTTGGCGAGGGTAATCAAACACAAAATGATGCTTGGGAATTTTTAAAATGGTGGACTTCTTATGAAACACAAGCACGTTATTGCATGGAAGTAGAGTCCTTACTGGGAAGAGAAGCCAGATGGAATACTGCAAACCTACAGGCTTATGAACAAATACCGTGGGATAAGCAACATATAGAAGTAATGAAAGAACAATGGGAATGGTACAGAGAAGTTCCTGTTGTGTTAGGTGGATACTTTACATCAAGACATATTACAAATGCATGGACAAATGTGGTACTTAGCGACAAGAAACCAATGGATGAACTTGAACTTGCAGTAAAAGAGATAAACATTGAACTCAGAAGAAAACAGGAGGAATTTGGGATATATGCAGGATACTAATTTAGCTGTGCAGGATACTAATTTAGATATGGTTGTAAATAAGAGCCCAAAGTTGAAACACAAGCTATCAAAAGGATGGCATAAGTATAGAATTGGGATTATGTTTAGTGCACCGTTTTTAATTTTATTCTTTATATTTACTGTTGTGCCGGTGTTTACTGCTATGGGCTTAAGTCTTACTAATTATAACATGATCCAGAAACCTTCTTTTACAGGCATTACAAATTTTAGACTATTATTTACTGATGACAGGGTTTTCTTGATTGCATTGAAGAACACATTTATTTTTGCATGTATAACGGGTCCATTGGGGTATATTATGTCATTTATGATGGCGTGGGTTATTAATCAGCTTCATTTTCGAAACATGTTTTCTTTGGCTTTTTATGCTCCATCCATCACAAGTGCAGTAGCAATGAGTGCAGTATGGTTGTTCTTCTTTTCTAGCGACCGTTATGGATTAATCAACGATGTATTGATTAGAATAGGAATTATTAATGAACCAATACTTTGGACAAAAGATCCGGAATATATTCTCTGGGTAGTAATTATTATATCCGTTTGGATGAGTATGGGAACAGGATTTCTTGTTTTTCTTGCAGGATTGCAAAGTATACCTAAATTTTTGTATGAAGCTGCAGCTATAGATGGAGTTAAAAATCGGTTCATGGAACTATGGCATATTACACTCCCAATGATGAAGCCTCAACTTTTATTTGGTGCAATAAATTCTATTGTAGGTGCTTTTGGAGTATTTGATATTGCTGTTTCTGTTGCAGGAATTCCAAGCCCGAATTACGCAGCACATACTATTGTAACTCATTTATATGATTATGCATTTATCCGTTTCCAGATGGGGTATGCGTCAGCAGTAGCAGTATTCCTGTTCCTATTGACATTCTACCTTGGACGGATTTCAATGAAAATATTTTCTTCAGAATAGGTGGATGAAACATGAAAAAAACTAGTTATCTTAGCAAAAAAAACAGTAAAAAAAGTTATGCAAATTGGATAATCGTATATATTATTATGATAGCTTTAGTTCTTTTTACAGCATTGCCGCTAATTTATGTAGTAGTAACAGCTTTTAAACCTTTGGACGAGTTATTTATATATCCACCGCGCTTTTTTGTAAAGAGACCTACACTAAGGAATTTCGTTGATTTGCTGGGCGGTTTATCTAGCTCAGTGGTACCATTTACTAGATATATATTTAACAGCTTTTTTACCACTGCTGTTATTGTAGCGGTTACGGTACTAATATCTAGTGCAGGAGCATATGGATTGGTGAAACAAAATGTACCCTTTGGTAATGCGATATTCAATATTATCATAGCTGCATTAATGTTTTCTCCACATGTGACACAGATTCCCTCATATTTGGTAGTTAACAAACTAAAAATGTTGAATACCTATTGGGCTCTGATTATACCCCGCCTTGCCGTAGCATACAATTTTTTCTTAATGAAACAGTTCATAGAGGGTTTCCCGGATGAACTGCTTGAATCAGCCCGGATAGACGGTGCTGGAGAATGGAAGGTTTTTTTCCGAATATTGATGCCCAACATTAAACCTGCATGGTCAACATTAATTGTAATATCATTTTTAGCAAATTGGAATGATTATTTTACTGCACTAATATATACATCTGACCAATCTATGAAAGTGCTTACACTTGCATTACAGCTAATTGGCGGCACAAGTATAGCCAGACAAGGAGCAATGGCAGCAGGCACGTTTTTAATAACTGCACCAACAATTATTATGTATATGATAATGCAGTCAAACGTTTTAGAGACTATGGTCCATTCAGGGATCAAAGCATAGATAAAATAATATGAATGAGTTATGAATGAGTAATGTTAAAAATAGCATAAATTATGTGAGGTTGTAAAATGAAGTATAGAATTACAGCACTGCTTATAGCAATAATAATACTATTGACCAGTTTCCCTGTTAATGCAGACTATATGCTGTCAGCCGAAGGTATAGGACAAAATAAACGAATTCCAATACCGGACTTATATAAGGTTGTAAACGAAGAGTTTGTATTTGGGGAAGCAGGTACATTAAAAAAGCCGATGGACTTGTTTATTGATAAGAGTGATAACATCTATATTGCTGATACGGGTAATAACAGGATTATTAAATTGAACCCTGACATGTCCTTAAACAGCATTTACGGAAATAATATAGAGCTTGGATTAAACAAACCTGAAGGAGTATTTGTGGAAGATGATGGGGATATTTATATAGCTGACACCGAAAACGGCAGGGTTGTCCATATTACAGAAAAAGGATTGGTAGTTGAAGAGTTTTTTGAACCCGAAAGTGAAATGATTTCTAGTGGGCATGCCGAATTTAAACCAAAAAAAATATATATTTCTATTACTGGGTATTTGTATTTAATACGTCAATATATGTTGATGAGTATTGATGGAAACAATGAATTTAAAGGTTATGTTGCCTCATCCGATGTAAGAATGAGCATGAAGGATGTACTTTTAAGAATATTTTATACAGGTGAGCAAAAGGCGAAGCTAACTAAGTTGGTACCGGAAACATTTTTAAACTTTATTATTGCAGATGATGGTATGATTTATGGAACAACGCTCACAAACACAGATCAGATAAAGAGGATAAATGGCATTGGGAAAAACATCTATCCTGAAGATAGGAGATATGGAGAGAGAACAGTTGATACGAGAGGAAAAAAATCTATTGTAAGAAACCCGGAATTTGTTGATATAGCTGTAGACAAAGAAGGTATCATTACTGTTATTGACAAAAACACAAACAACTTGTATCAGTATGACTTAGATGGAAACAACATTGGAGTTTTTGGAGGCCCGGGATTAAATAAGGGACAGTTTAAGTTCCCATCGAGTTTAGCTGTTGACAGTAATGGCAACCTTTTTGTCCTAGATTGTGAAAAGGAAAGTCTCCAAGTGTTTAAGCCAACAGAATATTGCAAAAATATTCACGCAGCACTAAGTAAATATCATAAGGGAATGTACGTAGAGGCAGTTAAAGAATGGGAAAAAGTTCAAAAGATGCATGAAGGAAATCCACTGGTGCATGTAGGTATAGGAAAAGCTTTTTATAAACAAGGACAATACAAAAAAGCTATGGAGCATTATAAGATTGCAAACGATAGAGAAGGATATTCAACTGCATTTAATGAGTACCGACAAGAGATGATTCGAAAGTGTTTTGCTTTAATTATTTTAGCAGCAGTAATTTTGATTATAGCTATAAATAGATTAGTAAATTTATTAAAAAGATTTTCAGAGAAAGAATTTGAAGTATAACATGGAGGTCAAGCAATGTATTGGGCTAGGATACTACTGGGAGTTATTTTCCATCCAATTGAAGCTTTTGAAAAAATTAAACATTACAGGGATAAGTCAAAAACATTACCTGTACTTATTATGTTTTGCTTAATCCTTGTTGTAAGAGTAGCCGGTATATATATTACTCATTTTCCTATGACAAGGCTAAAACCTGAAGATACAAATATTATGTTGGAAATAGTTAAATACATTGTTCCAATAGCAAGTTGGGGTATAACAACTTATGCTATTACTTCTATTTGGGATGGGGAGTGTTTCTTAGGAGAATGTATGATTGGTGCTGTAACTGCAGTAGTTCCCTATATTGTAATGACCATACCTATTTCCCTGTTTTCTCGCTTGTTTGAGGAGAACCAAAAAGGGTTTATTAACTTTTTAAATACGGCGATTTTAATATGGGTACTTATACTGCTTTTTGTAGGAACTATGGTAATGAATGACTATACATTTAAAAAGACAACAGGTGTTTATGCGGTATGTATGGCTGGTGTATTACTGCTTTGGGCAATATTTCTGCTTTTGGCAACTTTAACATATCAGCTATATGACTCTATTGAGGACTTTGTAATTGAATTCCGGATACATACCGGGCTATGAGAGGTGAGAACATAAATTATGAAGCACAAAAACATAAAAGGTACAAAAATAGTAAAACAAAGTAATATAAAAAACAAAATTAAATTAGGAACTATAGTTACATTATTAATAGTACAGATATTAACTTTTTCACTTTGCCAAGTAAGCTCATTTGGACAAAATGAAAACACAGGACAAAATGAGATTACAAACAGCAGTAGCGAAGAGAATTATGAAGAAGATAATAGTGATAATAATGTAGAAGATAATAATATAGACAATGGTGCAAAGTATAATGCCGAAGATGGTATAACTGATGCATATCAGAAGATCTCGCAGTCAGATACCTTAGAGCTTTATTGTAATATGCAGGATGGTAATTTTATTATTAAGAACAAGAAAGACAATAGTATATGGAAATCTTTCTTAGATGAAAAAGAAATAAAATCTGATAGAAAACCAAATAAAAAATGGATTGAAACAATGTCTTCACTGATTGTCTTACATTATACAAATTTCAGTACAAAAAATACTATACCGTCTACAGATGAGTCTGTTGATATAAAATGTAGAAAAATAAACGATGTACTTGAAATTGATATGGATTTTACAAGACAGAAAATAAGTTTAGTGCTAAAAATATGGATAGAAGAAGATGTATTACATTTTGAAGTTCCCAGCAGCAGTATAAAGGAATATGGAGATATTGGCATTATGCAAATTGATGTTTTACCTTTCTTCATGTCAGCATGTAAAGGTGATAAAGGATATGTATTTAATCCTGACGGCTGCGGAGCATTGTATCATTTTAGAGAAGAGAATCTTCCATATACAAACAGGAGATATACATTTAATGTCTATTCAAGACCTATTAATCAACTGGGACCTGAACGGTATGAAGAAACTGATGCAGAAATTACATCGGATTTATTTACTAGAATGAGCAATTCAGATTTTTATAATGTTGCTATGCCGGTATTTGGAATAAAACGAAACGGAAGTGCTATTCTTGGTATTATTAGTGAAGGAGAGGCAAATTCTTTAATTAATATTGAACCATATGGGTATGCAGTAGATGCTAACAGAGTATTCCCGTCAATTGTTTACCGGAGTGCATATAAAGACCCGAGACCCGAGGTTGCAAAAATGATAACATACTTTGAAAAAAAATGTACTATTTATGATTCACATATAAAGTATGTGTTTTTACATGGAGAAAATGCAGACTATAGCGGGATGGCAAATGCATACAGAAAAACCCTTATAGATGAAAATGGTTTTAAACCTAATGCCGGAAAGTATTCGGGAGCATTAAGCTTGTTTTGTGGAATTGAAAAAGATCAGGTATTGTTTAAAAGCTTTATTGCAGCAACAACATTTGATCAGGCAGTAGAGATACTTGAAAAAATTGAGATTAACGATCTTATTGTAAATCTCAGAGGTTCAGCAAAGAATGGATATGGATATTTTAACAAAACTTACAAACCGGCAAAAGGCTTGGGAGGTAAGCGGGCATTTGAAAACATGATGAATTTTACATCTAAATCAGGAATTAGTGTTTATATTGAGGAGAATTTCATTGACATTCTCCCTGAAGCAAAGGCACCATTAGGATTTAACAGTATTTATGTTCGAGATCCGAATAATATGCTGATTTCAGATAAGAGATACAAACAATTTATAGTAAATCCGCAGGCTGCATATAATATTTTTCAGTCGAAATATATGAAAAGAATTATCGATTACAAACCTGATGGTATTACATTTGCTCGAATGGGTGAATTAATATACAGGGATAGTAACAAGAGAAGAAAAACTGATTTGCATACATGTGTAGATACCTGGCAGAAATTCATGGATCTTTCAAAAGAAAAATTAGGAGGATGTGCAGTTCAGGGAGGAAATATTTGTACAGCTAAAAAAGCAGATTGGCTTTATGGCGTTCCTATGAATACATCGGGTTGTCCTATTAATGACGAGGCAGTACCCTTTTATCAAATGGTATTACACGGTTTGATTGATTACTCGGGAACACCCGGTAATTTATCATATAGTTTTACACATACTTCACTTAAGTGGATTGAGTATGGATGTATTCCATATTTTGAATTGACCTATTCACGAACTGGAGAGATAATGAAAACTTTTTATGACAAATTATATTCTTCAAATTTCGAAACTTGGGAAGAAACCGTGAAAAAAATATTTAATGAATTTGAAGAACATCGTCAGGACACACAAAAGGCAAATATAGTAAAACATGAAAAATTTGGACCAAACAAAGTAAAAGTAACATACAGCAATGATGTTGAAATATATGTAAATTACGGAGAAGATGAGTGGAAATTGGAAGGAATAACTGTTCCACCGGAAAATTATATAGTATTTAAATAGTCAACTGGAGTGATAAAAGTTTATGAATGGCAAATTAAAACTATTCAATAAAAAAATACGTATTAAAAGAGAATACGAGGGTTTTTTGTATATCCTACCCTGGTTAATAGGAACAATTCTGTTCTTCTGCTATCCGGTATATAAAACTGTAATGATAAGTCTTGGCAGAATTACAACTTATACTGGTCTTGTAACAGAGTGGGTAGGCCTTGAAAATTATAGAAGGATATTTACAAGAGATGTTACATTTCTACCGAATTTTGTTACAGTAATTAAAGATACATTCATAAACGTACCGCTGATTTTGGTATTTGCATTGTTCATTGCTATAATAGTAGATAAAGATATAAAAGGGAAAGGTTTTTTCAGAGGAATATTTATTCTACCGTTCCTATTAGGCTCAGGTTATATTTTTAAAACTGTTGTAGGAATCGAGGTTGAGGGCGGTGTCACCTCAGTAAGTCAAGGTATAAACATCCCTGCACCCGTATTAGCTTACATGGGTGCCCGGTTTACTCAGATTATAAGGATGTTTTTAGATCGCATCTCTTTAATCTTATTAAAATCTCCTATACAAATAATTGTTTTTATGGGAGCTTTGCAATCTATACCCATATCTTTGTATGAATCAGCAAAATGTGATGGAGCAACAGAATGGGAGATGTTCTGGAAAATAACACTGCCTATGTTGGTAAACCAAATACTTTTTAACACTATATTTACACTGGTTGAATCCTTTACCGACCTTAGCAACCCGGTAATAGATTCCATTATGGGTGCATGGTTTACAGATAAGAATTATGAATATACGTCAGCTATGGGATGGATATACTTGTTATTCATTACTTTGATTTCAGCTATAATTTTTGCAATTTGGGGACACATCAATAAAACTAAAAGGCAGCAATATTAGGAGGTGCATATTGGGTGGACGGGTTAAATACAGTAATTAATAAACCTATAGAAAAAATACGACAGTTTAAACCAAGTACAAGGTTAAAAAAAGAAGATATGATTAATTTAGGTAAATCTAAAATATCATATAATGCTAAAAAAATCTTTTTGTACTTGCTATTGATAAACTTAAGCTATGTATTTATATATCCTATAATACATATGGTAATTACATCTATAAAAGATATGCAGGATTATATGGACATAACTGTACGTTGGATTCCTAACAAAATATTTTTTGAGAATTATAAAATAGCACTATCGATGTTGGATTATAAGACAGGATTTTTTAATTCGTTTATTATTACTGTTGTATGTACAATTGGGCATTTAATTAGTGCATCATTTATTGGATATGGATTTGCAAGATATAAATTCCCCGGACGCAGCTTTTTATTTGGTATTGTTGTTTTCTCAATAATTATACCTGTACAGGTAATTATTGTACCTTTGTTTTACGAATTTACTCAATTGTTTGGATTGCTTGATTCAAGAATACCTATAATGCTTCCTACTTTCTTCGGTTATGGACTCAGGGGAGGGTTATACATATTTCTTTTTCGCCAGTATTTTATAAACCTTCCAAAAGAATTGGAGGAAGCGGCAAAAATAGATGGGTGTGGAAAAATAAGAACACACTTTAAAATAATTTTACCGGTTGCATCATCAGTTTGCATGGTAACTGTTGTTTTATCAATGGTATGGCACTGGAACGACCATTTTGAACCGAGAGTGTATTTGTTTACAGCAAAAAAACAAACATTGATGCACGCACTTCCAAAATTGTTTGCAGATTTGGAAAAAATAAAAGAAAATTTGTTGGCGGGAGACAGGAGCAAAATTACATTTTCTGATGATATTGCTGATATGTTTTTGAAAGAAGTGTCAATAGATGCAGTTTTAATGGCTGCAGTTAATGTTTCAATTTTACCTGTACTTATTGTTTACGGCTTCTTACAGAAAAAGTTTGTACAGGGGATCGAGTCAGCAGGGATAAAGGGGTAATGTATAAAACCAGGAAGTTGCTATTTAACGCATGTCCTAAATCTAGGTCATAAACGAAGGTTATAAATGCAGGTTCCTGGATAGTATAAATCGAAAGCTAACAAGATGCTCTCGGAAAAAATAAAAGGAGGTTAAGTTTTATGAAAAGGTATTTTAAGTATCTATGTTTAATAGTCGTAGCGGTGATGATGGTAACCATGGTTACATCATGCGTTAAAAGTGAAGACAAGAAGGGAGATGAGGTAGTAAAAACGGAAAAGCCGACAGAAGCAACTAAGGAAGAGGTTAAAGACCCATTTGCAGAGCACATGAATATTTCTTGGATTGGTGGGAAAGCACATGAAGAAGAGATAATGAAAAACTATAAGTTTGTACAGAACTTATTGGAAGAGAAATTTAACGTATCATTTAGCTTTTCTCCATGTAACTTTTATGAAAGTCCCGATGATTTTGAGCTTCTGGTAGCAGCAGGTTCAGTACCGGATTGCGG
>JGI24502J29692_10050742_pt1 | contig 12351 bp, 16 predicted proteins | sample BioPla3RNA1_FD_29692 | JGI IMG/M metagenome (IMG submission 29692)
ATTACCGGTCTTTTGGGAAAGACGCTGGTCTGCGACAGCCTTGACAACGCCGTCGTGCTCTCGAGGAAAATAAATTTCTCCGCAAAGATCGTGACGCTTGACGGCGATATCATCCACGCCTATGGTGCGATGACGGGCGGAAGCAGAAAGAGCGAGGTTTCAAACCTGCTCGGCTACGACAGGGAGATAAATGAGGCAGCAGCCCAGCTCGAGCACGCCGAAAGGGAAATGGGACAGCTTAAACAGAAGCTTGCCGAGCTTGAGAACGAGTGCGTGGAAAAGTATTCTCAGACAGAGCAGCTGCAGAAAAGGATTCACGACGTCGACATAGAGGTGGCAAAGCACGACGAGCAGCTACAAAAGCACATCTCAAGGCTCAGAGAGGGCGAAAAGGAGCTTTCCGTCCTCAGAGAGGAGAGTGCGAAGATCGAGGAGAGGATAGCCTGGATTGAGGGCCAGCTTCGCGCGGCCGACGAGCTCGAGGCGGCAATATCGAGGCAGAGAAGCGACGCCGCCGGCATAAGGCAGGAGCAGAAGGAAAAGTACGACGCCCTGCGCAGGGAGAGGGACAAGCTGCACGAGCAAGTAACCAATTTAAAAATAAAACTCGCCTCGCTGTACGCCGAGATAGCCGCGATGGACGAGAAAGGCAAGGACATTTGCTCCCAGATTGAGGAGTTAGAAAAGGACATCAGGGCGGCGGAAGGGCTGATAGGCCAGAACCTCGAGAGCATAAGGCAGGCCGAGGAGGCGATGAAGGGCATTTCCTTTGAAGTCGAGGTGCAACAGGAGCTTGAAGAGATAAAGGTCAAGCTTTCCAACCTCGACGAATTCAAGTTCAAGCTGCAGAGCGACCTCGGCGCAGCCGACAGGAAGAGGCAGGAACTTCAGGCAATTTTGCAAAAGATTTCGGAAAACAGGCTGAGGGAAGAGAACAACCTCATGAAAGTAGATGACGACCTCGAGCTGATGAGGGACAAGATCTGGGAAGAGTACCAGATCACCTACGAGACGGCGCAGCAGTACAGGTTAGAAAAGTTTAATTTTTCGGCAAGCGGCACAGATATAAACAGGTTAAAGAAGCAGATAAACAGCTTAGGTTACGTCAACGTCAACGCCATAGAGGATTACAAGGCGCTAAAGGCCAGGTACGACGAGCTCGACATGCAGATAAAGGATCTCACCAAGGCAGAGGAGGACTTAAAAAAGATCATTGAAGAGCTCACGAAAGAAATGGTGGCGCGCTTTACCAAGGGCTTTGATGACATAAACGAAAACTTTAAGAAGGTTTTTAAGGAGCTCTTCGGCGGCGGGAACGCCAGGCTAATCCTCGACAACAGCGAGACTGACGATCCGCTGAGCGCGGGCATAGAGATAGTTGCCGAACCGCCGGGAAAGAAACTGCAGAATATCTCGCTGCTGTCGGGCGGGGAGAGGGCGCTCACCGCAATCGCCATACTCTTTGCCATCCTCAGGATGAGGCCAATGCCGTTCTGCGTGCTGGACGAGATAGAGGCGGCTCTCGACGAGGTCAACGCAATGAGGTTTGCAAGGTATCTAAAGGAATTCAGCAGGCAGACGCAGTTCATTGTCATAACGCACAGAAAGCCCACCATGGAGCTCGCCGATTCCCTGTACGGCGTCACCATGGAAGAGAAGGGCGTCTCCAAATTGGTTTCCGTCAAGCTGAGCGACGCCCTCGCGTCTGCGCAATGACCTACAGATAAGCGTAAATACATATGTATATATGTGCAAAAATATATAGATAAATTTCAGTATATTTTTGAAGGCGGCACAAGGCTATGGGATTTTTTTCGGGCATCCTCAACGTATTGAAAAAGACCAGGGACGCGCTCTCATCGCAACTTAGCATTCTCTTAAAGGGAGGGTACCTTCCCCATGAGTTTTACGAGGAGCTGGAATTTGCCTTAATTTCTGCCGACGTTGGCGTAATTGCGTCTTCCGAGATCGTTGAAAAGCTGAGAGAGCGCGTGCATGAGGAAAAGCTCAAGGACCCCGAATTCGTCAAACAAGAGCTGAGGGATATAATTCTCGAGATAATTGACTACGACAGGTTTGAGATAGAGTTTCCGGCAGTGATAATGATAGTCGGGGTAAACGGCGTGGGAAAGACCACTACGATCGGCAAGCTCACCAAATACTTTTCCGACAGGGGCAAAAGCGTGGTTCTCGCCGCGGGCGACACCTTCAGGGCAGCCGCCGTCCAGCAGCTTTCCGTCTGGGCGGAAAGGGCAAAGGTCCGCATAATAAAGCAGGGCGAAGGGGCAGACCCCTCTGCCGTGGTCTACGATGCCGTGCATTCGGCAAAATCGAAAAACACCGACGTGCTGATAATTGACACCGCGGGGCGTCTCCACAACAAGGCCAACCTTATGGAAGAGCTGAAAAAGATAAACAGGGTGATAAACAGGGAATACCCCGAATGCCACAGGTATAACTTTATCGTGCTCGACGCGACAACGGGCCAGAACGCGCTCCAGCAGGCGAGGGCATTCAATGAGGCGATAAAGCTCGACGGGATAATTCTGACGAAGCTTGACGGCACGGCAAAGGGCGGGATAGTGATAGCCATCAACGCCGAGAGCGACATACCCGTGAGGTTTATCGGGACGGGAGAAAAGATAGGCGATATCGCCCCCTTTGACGCCGAGGAGTTTGTGAACTCAATAATTTAAAAAGCCCTCTCGCGCAGCTTTTGATAATAGCTTTGTAAATTCCGCTTTGTAAATACCGTATATGTATTGACATACCCTCGCAAATATGTTAAAATCTGTAAGGTAATAAAGCCTTACAGCTGGCGTTGCCGCTGCAGCAATCGCCGGCGCTGCAGCTTATGAGAGAAAAGGATTTGACGATTAGCGCCCTCGCCGACATATACGGCGATTTTTTGACAGAAAAGCAGCTCACTTTTCTGAGGGATTACTACGACTTCGATTACTCGCTTTCCGAGATCGCCGAAAAGCATGGGGTGGCGAGACAGACCGTCAAGGACGCCATAGATTCCGCGGTAAGGGCGCTGCGTGAGTTTGAGGGCAGGCTGGAGCTTTTTTCCCGGTTTAAGGAGATAGACGTCCTCGCCGACGAGCTTTTGGAGCTGGCAGAAAACGAGGAGCAGAGGCGGCTTATCGTCAGGATAAAAAAATGCATTGACCTAAGCGCGAGGTAGCAAAGTGAGTCTGTTTCAGGGACTTTCTGAAAGGATAAATCACATATTTTCCAAGCTGACCCAGAGGGGAAGGCTGACCGAGCTTGAGATAAAGCAGGCAATGCGCGAGGTGAGGGTCGCGCTGCTCGAGGCTGACGTCAACATCCAGGTCGCAAAGGATTTCATCGCCAAGGTCACCGAAAAGGCTGTAGGGCAGGAGATATTGCAGTCGCTGACGCCCGGTCAGCAGGTCATAAAGATCGTAAGGGACGAGCTCGCCGAGCTGATGGGCAGCACCAACAGCAAGCTCGCCATCGCTTCCAAGCTCCCGACGGTCTACATGCTGTGCGGCCTTCAGGGTTCGGGAAAGACATCGGCTTGCGGAAAATTGAGCCATTTTCTCAAAAAGCAGGGCAAAAAACCGCTGCTCGTGGCGTGCGACATTTACAGGCCTGCCGCCATAGACCAGCTCAAGGTGGTTTCCGAAAAGGCGAGAGTGGATTTCTTTGAAATGGGCCAGGCTGACCCCGTAAAGATCGCCAAAAAAGGCATAGAGCACGCTGAAAAGTACGGCAACGATTACGTAATAATAGACACGGCGGGAAGGCTACAGATAGACGACGAGATGATGAGAGAGCTCGAGCGGATGGCGGAAAGCATCATGCCCCATGAGATACTGCTAGCGGTGGATTCCATGACGGGGCAGGAAGCCGTGAACGTCGCCGATACGTTTAACAAGAGGTTAGGCATAACAGGCGTCATCATGACCAAGATTGACGGCGACACCAGGGGCGGCGCCACGCTCTCAGTCAAGGCGGTGACAGGAAAACCCATCAAGCTGTGTTCTGCGGGCGAAAAAATCGAGGATCTCGAGCCCTTCTACCCTGATAGGATGGCAAACCGCATCCTGGGAATGGGCGACGTGCTTACCCTCATCGAGAAGGCGCAGGCCAGCATAAACGAGGAACAGATAAAAAAATACGAGCAAAAGCTCAAGGAAGCCCGCTTTACCCTCGACGACTACCTCGAGCAGTTTGAGGCCATGAAGAAGATGGGCAGCCTCGCAGACATAATCTCCATGATACCCGGCCTTTCGGGCAAGATTTCCGCCGCCGACATAGATGAGAAGAAGATCGCCAGGGTAAAGGCGATAATTCAGTCCATGACCAGAGAGGAGAGGGAGTACCCGTCCATTTTGAACTCTAGCAGAAAGCGCAGGATTGCCGCGGGAAGCGGCACAAGCGTTCAGGAAGTGAATCAGCTTTTAAAGCAATACGAGCAGACCAACCAGATGATGAGGATGTTCAAAAACAAAAAGAAGTTCAGGTTCTTCTGACGAGAAAAGCGAGCGCGGTTTTTGACCGCATGGGCATCCTTAGCAAAAGTATAGGAAAGCTTTAAGCTTTATGCTATAAATAATTTGCGTTTTACGGAGGTATTACTTTCATGGTAAAGATGAGACTCATGAGAATGGGAGACAAGAAATCCCCATTTTACAGGATCATCGTGTGCGATTCCAGAAAGGCGAGGGATGGGGAGTACATCGACAAGATAGGCCATTACAATCCCCTGTCCGTTCCCGCAGAAATCGTAATTGACGCCGAAAAGGCAAAGAGCTGGCTCGCAAAAGGGGTTCAGCCCACCGAGACCGTGCGCTCGCTCCTCATCAGGCAGGGCGTTATTCCCAAGCCTGAAAAGCTCTCCCCGCCTAAGACCAAGACGAGAAAGAAAAAAGAATGATTTGAGGTAAAAAAAATGGAAAACATAACCGAGCTGGTGGATTTTATCGTGAGGCAGCTTTCCCAGCACCCCGATAAAATCAATGTATCGAGCAGCCAAACAGAAAACGATGTCACCGTCACCGTAAGGGCCGCGGACGAGGACTTGGGCAAAATTATCGGAAAACAGGGCAGAATAGCCAAAGCTATCCGCACGATAGTCAAAGCTGCCACGAGCAGCGAGAACAAGAAATATTACGTCGAAATAAAGAGCATCGATGAGAAATAAAAGGGAAGGCCGCAACCTTCCTTTTTCAAAACCAAGAAAATATCGCAAGGCGGAGACGCCTTAAGCGTTGCAGTGTTTCCGACGTTTCAACAAAGGCGGAGTGTGTAAGCAAGCTACGGCAACGCTGTGATTGCGTTCCGCACGTAGAAAGAGATTATGGGAAAAGAGAAAATCGTCATCGGCGAGATACTAAAGCCCCAGGGAATAAGAGGCGAACTTAAAGTTTTGCCTATCACGGAGGACATAGAGCGCTTCCACATCCTAAAAGAGGTATACGTGGGCAGCGAACCCAAAAAGCGCAGGGTGAGGGGCTGCCGTACTTTGAGCGGCTTTGCGTACCTCTACCTTGACGGCGTGCTGACGAGAAACGACGCCGAAAAGCTGAGAGGGCAGCTTCTGTCCGTGGACAGGAAAGATGCCATACCCCTTAAGGAAAACGAGTACTTTATAGCCGATATAATCGGCTGCGACATATTTGACGAAGAGGGCGTTTTCCTAGGCACTGTTAAAAACGTCTTAAAGAGCGGTGCCGCGGACATCTTTGAGGCCGAGCGGGACGGGAAGGGCTTTATGTTTCCCTTTATAGAGGGCATTGCCGAGGTCTTCGTGGAAGCCAAAAAGATAACGGTAGACAGCAAGAGGTTTAAAGAGGTCGTCTGCTATGAGGATTAGCGTGCTGACCCTTTTCCCCGAGATGTTTTCGGCGCTCGAGCACAGCATAGTGGGCAGGGCGATAAAGGGCAATCTCATAAATTTAAACCTCGTCGACATAAGGGATTACTCAAAAGACAAGCATAAAAGGTGCGACGACTACCCATACGGCGGGGGCAGCGGAATGGTTATGTGCGTTCAGCCCATATACGATGCCGTGATGGCTGCCGACCCTGAGCATAAGGCAAAGCGGATTTACCTGTCCCCACAGGGAAAGCTCTTGAACCAGGAGATAGCGAGGCAGCTCGCCCTGCACGATGAGCTTCTGCTCCTTTGCGGCCATTACGAGGGGGTGGACCAGCGCACGATAGACCTTCTCATCGATGAAGAAATATCGATAGGCGATTACGTCCTGACAGGCGGGGAACTCCCCGCCATGGTGCTGATTGATTGCGTGGCAAGGTATGTCCCCGACGTGCTGCACAGCGGCGACTCCGTAGAAAAGGAATCCTTTTCCGATGGCCTTTTAGAATACCCTCAATACACGAGGCCGGAGGAATTTATGGGCCTTAAAGTCCCTGACGTGCTGCTTTCCGGCAACCATAAGCTGATAGAACAGTGGAGAAAGCAAAAACAGGAAGAGGTGACGAGGCGCAAGCGCCCCGATCTGTTTAAATAGCCATGCACATACAATGGTTTCCCGGGCACATGGCAAAATCCATGCGCCTAATTGAGGAAAACTTAAAAGTGGTAGACGCCGTGCTGTACGTCCTCGACGCGAGGGCGGCGTTCAGCTGCCTGAATCCATCCTTTGACAAGCTGCTGCAGGGCAGGAACAAAAAGGCTCTGTATATATTGAATAAATGCGACCTCGCCGACCCAGAGGCAAGCCCCCTGCTGCTCGAGCACTTTGGCAAGATGGGCGCCGCCATTCTCTCAACAGGCACGGACAGGGCGATGGTCAAGGGAGTGCTCGAAAAGCTGAGGGAGCTTTTGACCGAAAAAATCGAAAAGAACAGGAAAAAAGGCATAATGCTTCCCATGCGCGCCATGGTCATAGGGATACCCAACAGCGGCAAATCAACCATAATAAACACGCTGTGCGGCAACAAAAAGACGCTCACAGGGGATCGGCCCGGCGTGACCAGGGGCAAGCAGTGGGTGAAAATCAGCGAGGACGTCGAGCTTATGGACACCCCTGGCACCTTGTGGAACGCGTTTGATGACCAAAAGGCTGCGCGGCACCTTGCCTACATCGGCAGCATAAACGACGACGTCACGGACAGCGAGCAGTTGTGCGCCTGTCTTTTGGACGAGCTGAAAGAGCTTTACCCTAAGTTACTTAAAACCAAGTACGGCGTGGATTTATTTTTGCCTTCACATGAGATTTTGCATCAGATCAGCATCAAAAAAGGCTGCTTAAAAGGGGGCGAGGCAGATACCTTGCGAGGTGCAAGGGCTATATTGGACGATTTCAGGAAGGCGAAGATAGGCAGAATAACACTGGAGAGGCCGCAAGATGCTTGATTACGAGAAGAAATTTTGCGGAAAGATTATAGCCGGCATTGACGAGGCGGGAAGAGGCCCGCTCGCCGGCCCGGTGGTGTGCGCGTGCGTGGTTATGGACCCTTTTTACAGAAACGATGAGATACGCGACAGCAAGCAACTATCCGCAGCGGTGCGCGAAAGGCTTTTTGACGAGATAATAAAAAATTGCTTAAGTTATGGCGTCAGCGCGATAGACAACCAGGTAATTGATGAGATAAACATCCTCAACGCCACCAAGAAGGGTATGCTCGAGGCGTACAGCCGCCTCAAGGTAAAGCCCGAAGTGCTGCTCATCGACGCGGTGAGGCTCGAAGTTGACGTCGCCAACGAGGCAATAATATACGGCGACGAGCTTAGCTTCAACATAGCCGCCGCGAGCATAATCGCCAAGGTGACGAGGGACAGGATAATGGAGGATTGCGACAAGCTCTATCCCGGCTATTTCTTCGCAAAGCACAAGGGATACGCCACGAGGGAGCACATAAGCATATTGCGGGAAAAAGGCCCCACTGCCATACACAGGAGGAGCTTTATCAAAAATTATTTATATGAGCAATGTAAGCTTTGGTAAGAGCGGCGAAGAGAAGGCGAGGAAGTACCTAAAGAAAAAGGGATACAGGATACTCCGTACCAATTTTAAGACGCAGCTAGGCGAGATAGACATAATTGCAGAGCATCAGGGCTGCATAGTCTTCATCGAGGTAAAGTCGAGGAGCGGCTCCGAGTACGGCCTGCCGAGGGAGGCGGTCGGATTTGCCAAGCAAAAAAGGTACAGCCAGCTTGCCATGCAATACATAAAGGCATACAATCTTTTCGGCAAAAAGGCGAGGTTTGACGTGATAGAGGTGACGAGCGAGGGCATCAACCATATCGAAAACGCCTTTGAATACATAAACGCATAGACACATACATCAAAAAATAACTGTTTTCCCCTTCCTTATACGCGGTTTTTCCAAATTTCCTAAAAAAACGCTTGTCAATCGCTTTCTTTTATGATATACTAACTCAAGAAATATGGGCCTTACTTGAGAGTGGGTTTTTCCCGCTCTCAATTCATTATGTGGAGGTTTTATGTCCAAGATCAAGCAGATGGTGATGGAGCTCGCAAAGCCCATCGCCGAAAAACTGGAGCTTGAGGTGGTCGAGGTCGAATACGCCAAAAAGCACAACGGCATGAACCTCACCATATTTATACACAAGGAGGGCGGGGTCACGCTGGCCGACTGCGAAAGGCTTCATAAGCTCCTTGACGCGCCTTTGGACGAGCTCAACCCCACCGATGACAAGCCGTACATCTTAAACGTGTCCAGCCTCGGCCTCGACAGGCCGCTCAAGACCAAGGCGGACTTTGACAGGAATATCGGGAAAGAGCTGCATATAAAGCTGTACCGCGCCATCGAGGGCAAGAAAGAGATAAAAGGCACCTTGATAGGCTTTGACGACGGCATAATCAAGATTATGCCGTCGGACGGTACCGTTCGCGAGATCAAGCAGGCTGATGCATCTAAGGTCACCTTAAATATCAACATTTAATTTTTGGAGGAAAAAATGATTAACAAGGATTTCTTTTTGGCGCTTGAGGATTTGGAAAGGGAAAAGGGAATCAAGCAGGAGACCTTTCTGCAGGCTCTGGAAGCGGCATTGGTCCTCGCTTACAAAAAGAATTACGGGGAAGCTTCAAACATCACCGTAAAGCTCAACCCTGATAGAAATATGATAAGGGTGTTCTCGGTCAAACAGGTGGTCGAGGAAGTCACCGACGAGAACAAGGAGATTTCCCTCGAGGATGCGAGAAAGGTAAAGAAATCATATAAAATAGACGACGAATTCATCGAAGAGATAACGCCCAAGTCCTTCGGCAGGATCGCAGCCCAAACCGCCAAGCAGGTCATGATGCAGAAGCTGCGCGAGGCGGAAAGGGAGGTCGCCATGGAAGAGTTGGGCGAAAAGGAAAACGAGATCTGTACCGGCATAATCAGGCGCATTGACGCCAAAAACGTCTACATCGACATAGGAAAGGGGCCGCTTGAGGCGGTGCTCCCACCATCTGAACAGGTCAAAGGCGAAAGGTACGAGATAAACAACAAGATAAAGGTATACGTAAAAAGGGTGAGGAACACCTCAAAGGGGCCGCAGGTTCTCGTTTCAAGGACCAGCCCAGGGCTCGTCAAGAGGCTGTTTGAAAACGAGGTCCCGGAGATTCGCCAGAACATAGTCGTGATAAAGGCCATCGCGAGGGACCCCGGCAACAGGACAAAGATAGCCGTATACTCCCAGGACCCTTCGGTTGACGCCATAGGCGCGTGCGTGGGCAACAAGGGAGTGAGGGTTAATGCCGTCGTGAGCGAACTCGGCGGAGAAAAGATTGACATAATCCAGTGGAGCGAGGACCAGCTCGAGTTTATCGCCATGTCATTGAGTCCTGCCAAGGTGGTCATGGTTCAGGCTAATTACGATGACAAGACCGCCAAGGTCGTGGTCCCCGACGATAAGCTTTCCCTCGCCATCGGAAAGGATGGGCAAAACGCCAGGCTTGCCGCCAAGCTGACCGGCTGGAAAATTGACGTTAAGTCGCTCACACAGTCCAAGACCATGCCGGAGTTTGCTGACCTGTACGAGCGCAAGGACGAGATAAGCTTTAAGGACCTCGACATTGACAGCATTATAGTCGAGGACGAAGAAGAGGAGGAAGAAAACATCAGCGGCGAAAGCTAAAATAATGAAGAGTGGTTAAAAACTAACGCTCGTTTGCGCAACAAATAATTATGATGATTTGTTATTGATTGATAACAATTTGCAACTAATTATGATAATTTATAAATCATCGCTTAAATTTGGCCTTTAAAAAATTTACGGAGTGGTAGCCATGGCTCCCAAAAAGACACCCATTCGGATGTGCATTGCCTGCAGGGAGATGAAACCCAAGCGCGAAATGCTGAGGGTGGTAAAGAGCCCCGAAGGCGAGATATCCCTGGATTTCAAAGGGAAGGCCCCGGGCAGGGGCGCGTACATCTGCGGCAGTGAGGAATGCGTAAAAAACTGCATCAAGCGCAAGATTTTCAACAAAGTGTTTGAGGCCGACGTGCCAAAGGAAATCTACTATGCGATAAGGGAGGACCTCCTTGCAAAGTAAGGACTTAAGCCTTATCGGCTTTGCCGTAAAGGCGCGCAAGGTCGTCTTCGGCTTAAACCAGATAAAAAGCTGCAAAAAGAGGGTTTGCCTTATGTTTATATGCCACACTGCCTCGCAAAGCACCCAACACGCCGCCTTAAGCCTTGCAAAAAAGAGAAGGGCGGCGGCGCTCAGGACGCGCGGCGTTCCGCTCGAGGACGTAGTGGGCAAACCTAACTGCAAGAGCGCCGCCATAACGGATGAAACATTTGCGGCAGCGATAATGCGAAACGTCAGCCATCAATTTGAAATCATTGGACGGGAGGATAATAATGAGCGAGAAGGATAAAAAATTTGAAGCCATCAGGCAGCTGAGGGACAAGAGCGCCACCGAGTTGCCTGAACTGTTCAAAGACATCAAGGAGACAAAAAAAGCAGATAGACTCCATCCTCGCGCGGCTTAAGGAAAAGGAGCAGGAGTTCGCTTCCGTTAAGGCCGAAAGTAAGGATGTGGTCCCGCCTCCCGAACCAGAAATGGCTGCGCCTGAAGAGGCTCACGAAATTAAAGCAGAGGAAAAGTTCGCCGAAGCGATGGAAGAGCCCAAGGCGGAGGAAAAGAGCGATGTGACTGCTGAAACGGCCGAGGCACAGGCCGCTGCCGAGGAAAAGCAGCCTGAGCAAAAGCAAAAAAACCGAAAAGAAGAAGAAAAAGGGCAAGACCGCAGAGCAAAGGTTTTTTGAATCGCTGCCTAAGCCTGTGTCACAGGAGAACAAGAGGTTTATTGACCTCAGCGCGGCATCAGACAAAAAGGAAAAGCCCAGACAAAAGGACGCCAAGAAGACCAAAGACAAAATCCAAATAGCCAAAAAGAAGGCGCCTGAACAAAAGCCTGCCGAGAGAAAAACCGTTAAATCCTTCGCACCGCCTCCCGCTCCCGTTACCGCCAGCAAGCCCTCTTCCAAGAAAAAGGACAAAGATATCAACAAAGGGGGGAAGAAGGAGAAGGGGCTCAACAAGCGCACCCTCATCAGGAGAGGCTTCCTGATTGATGACGACAACATCATCGTCGACGGAAACGATGAGTACAGGATGGGCTCCAAGAAGATTAAGATCAAGAAGAAGGACAGCGGCGCTGCCAAGGCACAGGAAGCTCCCAAAATAGAGAAGGCGGTAGTGACCAGCGACGTCATACCCATCAAGACGCTCAGCGACAAACTGGGTATCCCCGCCGTGGAGATAACAAAGAGGCTCTTTAAGGACGGAATAATAAAGACGATAAACGAGAACATAGATTACGAAACTGCAGCTCTCCTCGCCGCCGACATGGGCATAGAGCTCGAGCTAAAGATGGAAAAGACCGCCGAGGACATCCTCGCGGAACTCGTTGAGGCCGAAAGTCTCAGCGAAGGCGAGCTTATCAAGAGGGCTCCTATAGTGACCGTCATGGGACACGTTGACCATGGAAAGACCACACTGCTCGACTACATCAGGCAAACCAACGTCGTGGCGGGCGAGGCGGGCGGCATTACCCAGCAGATAGGTGCCTATACCATAACGGTCAAGGGCGAGATGATAACCTTTATCGATACTCCGGGCCATGAGGCTTTTACCGCGATGAGGGCAAGGGGAGCGCAGATCACCGACGTCACCATTTTGGTCGTTGCCGCTGACGACGGCATCATGCCGCAGACCATTGAGGCCATCAACCACGCAAAGGCGGCAAATGTCCCCATTATCGTGGCGATCAACAAGATAGATAAACCCACCGCCAACCCTGATCGGATAATGCAGCAGCTCACCGAACACGGTCTCGTGCCCGAGGAGTGGGGCGGCGATGCCATAATCTGCCCCGTGTCCGCGCTGACC
>JGI24502J29692_10108136_pt1 | contig 12317 bp, 1 predicted proteins | sample BioPla3RNA1_FD_29692 | JGI IMG/M metagenome (IMG submission 29692)
CCAAATTTAAAATTGTGTAAATATGAAGAGAGAAAAGGACTTGAAGAACGAAAATATAAAAACACCTGAAGATTTATCTTTTTATTCAGAACAAAACGATTTTTTACAGACTTTGAGATCGAGATTGTACTCGAAATCATTTAATGTAAACCACAGTTTATTTGAAGAGAAAAATTCAATTCCTTCACATTTAGTAACTTTTAGAAAGGCAACTAAAAAAAGACCATCAATTCAACCATTATCATCACAATCGAAACGAAAAAGAGGAGATGAATTTGAAAACTCAATACAAGAATCTTTTGATGAACAAGATATGGAAATGGAAGAAGGACTGGTAAATTTGAGAACACCAACAAATGTACAAGAAACACCATTCCAATTAAAAAGAGAATCATTTAAAAGAGGAAGACAATTATCACGCAAACTTGAACCTGTAAATACTTTTGTAGATTCAAAGAAAAAGATTTCTAGTACCAGAAAAGATCCATTTTGGTTTATACAACGTATAAAAAACCATCCTACACTAGAATTTGTATATTTAAATAGAGTAGAAAGAAGTAAAACAGCTCCATATAATCCATACGATTTGGAGATTGTTCCTCATCATTTGGCAAATAAGGATGATTACTATACATTGAGTGCACAAGGAGTAACGCATTTTAAGAATGGTGCAGATGCAGATTTCACATCTCTTGATCAATGGTTGAAAGAATATGAAATTTTTCATAAAATTTTACAAATTCCATTTTTCAAAAAATATAGAGTATGGAAGGCTTTTACTGCAATTCGTAAAAGAGTAATTACTAAGAAAATTGAGAGAGCAAGTAAAGTTCTTACAAAGAGATTATTCATTATAAATCCAAATTTACAAGACCCCATTAGCAGAATTCGAAAAATTTGTTTAGAAATTAAAAATTTAGAGTTATTTAAGGATAATAAGGGTAGAATTTTAAATTTGAATGAGTTTGTAAGAATACAAAGACTTCAAAAATTGGAAGTTAAGAGGGATTTGAAACGTAAAGTTGATGAAATTGTACAAATAGCTGAGCATGCATGTCGTGACTACATGACTGCAGCAGGATTTGGTGATCAATTCAAAAGTATAGAGGAAATGGAACGGACTACAGCTCCTCAAATCTCAGTTGATGAAACACCAAGACCTTCTTCAAGACAAACTGTACAAACAACTAGGAGTATGACATCATTTAAGAGCATCGCATTTCAAACACACCAAACTCAAATAAATGATGAATCCTATCAGATGAGTTACACACAATTATCACAAAAGAAGGCTGAATGCAAAAGATTAATGTCATTTATCAGATATGTTGAGTATTTAATATTTGAAGCATTATTAGAATTACATTATACATCCATGGAGAGTATTTTAGCAAAAGTTGTAAAATTATCAAACCTTAAAGATCAAGCTGTGCCCGTGGTTCAAAAACAAGACTTGGGAATACACACTGAAGAAGATGAAAATTGTCCTTTATTCAGAACAGAAGTTTTATTAGAGCATGGTGAACTAGCAGTCTCACCATCAAAGGAAAATTTTGATGAAGAAATTGAACAAGTTATACAAGGATTTTTCGAAGCAACAAAATTAGAAAGATTAATGAAAAAGAAAGTGTTCAATGAATATTTGGAAAGTATTTTAAATGATAGAGGAGAAGAAATAACCATTGGGGATGGCCAAGATATTAAAGAAGTCATTTCTAAAGAAGAACCTTATTTAGACTTATTGGCAAATATAAGAGAGACTTTATTTAATGCATATAATCAAGTTGTAGACTATGCAAACAAATTTGATACTATTCTGAAGATATATAAAGAGAATAAAAATATGGACATCAATGCAATTAGGGAAGCAAATCATGACTTGGCGTGGTTTAGAAAAGAAATGACAAAATATAAGGAACAAGATGCTTTAATCACAAAAATGGAAACCGAAAAAAATATGGGGATTTTCTATGTGGACACAAAACAATTGAAAGAAATATTCTCACCATCGGCAAAAGATTGTTTAAAGGCCATTCATGATTTACTACCAATATTGGCAAAGGAGAAAAATGATATACTTTATAAGGAGATTAAGGAAGCTGTCAGAGTTTTACAACAACCACCATCTACTGTTGAACAATTTGTTGATTATTTACAATATACTCAAAAAGTATCGGAGAATATGGATAATTTGGAGAGACAATTCAAAACCGTATCAAATATCTATAAATTATTGGAAGAAGAACAAGTTGAAGTGCCACCTGATGATAGAGATAGATTCACAGTGGGCACTGTATCAACAATATCAACTTTGAGAGCAGCTATTGCATTGGCAGAAGATTCTAAAGAAGATAGAATATCCAAGTTTACAATTGATTTGGAAAGAAGATTAGAAGATTTGAGAAGTGAAGTTAAATCAATTATGGAAAAATCGCAGGATGACATCATATCAAATGTAGAATCGGATATTGATGAAGTTATTGAGTATTTAGAAAACTTGAAATCCAATGTAGAGCACTGTAAAAAAACTGCAATTAGATATGCTGAGTATCAGGAATTATTCAAAGTATCACCTGAAGAGATGGAGGAAATTGATCCTGTGACCGAATCTGTAAACATAAAATTACTTTTATGGAAATCTTTGAAAGAATGGAACAAATTGGTTGATGAATGGAATAATTTGACATTTAAGGCTGCAAATGCCAATAAAATCAAAGAAGAAATTGAAAAATATGCATATGTAGTATCGAAGGTACAGCAATCCTTGCCTGAAAACCCAGTTGTTCCACTCTTGACTGAAAAAGTTGAAAAATGGCAAATCATGTTACCAATTTTGACAGATTTAAAGAATCCATCTCTTAAAACAAGACATTGGAGAGTATTAGATAATATTATAGGAAAACCTGTATCAACTACAGATTTCAAATTGGAGGAAATTCTTGATGATCAAATTGTAAAAAAGAGGAAAAACATTGAAGAAGTATCACAACAAGCATCGAATGAACAAGCATTGGAGGAGTTATTAAAAACTGTAAATGATCATTGGACAAAGACAGAATTTGAAATTAAAACTTATAAAGAATGGAACATTATTGGAGATGTTGAAGATATTACAACATTATTAGAAGATGATCAAATTACAGTTTCTACAATTTTATCCTCTGGATATGTTGCAGCCATTAAATCTAGAGTAGAAGAATGGGAAAAGAATTTAAGAACAATGATGAAAACTGTACATGAATGGGTCCAATGTCAAAGAAAATGGTTGTATTTGGAATCTGTTTTCAGTGCATCAGCCGATATTCAAAAAGAATTAAAAGAAGATGCTCAATTGTTCTTCCAAGTTGATAGGTTCTTTAAAGAGACAATGAAGAAGACAAAGGAACATCCAAATGTGTTCAGATCAACTACAGTACCTGGTCTTTATGATAAATTTGTATTGAATAATAGCCATTTAGAAAAAGTCGAAAAAGCTTTACAAAAATATTTGGGAGAGAAAAGAGATGCATTTCCAAGATTTTATTTCTTATCTGATGCTGATTTATTAGATATTTTGGCACAAACTAGAAATCCTCAAGCAGTTCAACCACATTTAATTAAATGTTTCGATAATATCAAATCACTTGAATTTGAGGATGTAAAAGTAACCAAAATGATATCAAGTGAAGGAGAAGAAGTTCCTATTAAAGGATTAGTAAGAGCAAGAGGAAATGTAGAAGAATGGTTGTATGATTTAGAACGTGCAATGGTGGAGACATTGAGAGATTTAATGAGAAAAGCAGTAAAAGAATATCCAACACAAAAGAGAGAAGAATGGATTTTAAATCAAAAAGCACAAATTGCATTAACTGTTACTCAAATATATTGGGCACGAGATATTACTAAATGTCTATTATCAGAAAATCCACTCGAAGAATTGAAAAAATATTACGAAACAACTACAAAACAATTGACACAATTGGCAGCATTAGCAAGAACTAATTTGAACAAACTACAAAGAAAAATTGTTGGTACATTAATTATTCTTGATGTACATGCGGTCAGTGTAGTTAAATCAATGATTGAAGAGAAAGTGTCTAGTGTGACAGATTTTGGTTGGTTGAAACAATTAAAATATTATTGGGATGAGGAAAGAAAAGATTGTTTTATTAGACAATCAAATTCAGAATTTAGATATGGTTATGAATATTTGGGATGCTTCAGTAGACTTGTCATTACTCCTTTAACAGATAGAGTTTACATGACAATGACAGGTGCTTTGCATTTACGTTTAGGTGGAGCTCCAGCAGGACCTGCAGGTACAGGAAAGACTGAAACAGTAAAAGATTTGGCAAAAGCTCTTGCATTGCAATGTGTTGTATTTAACTGTTCAGAAGGAATTACTTATGAAATGATGTCAAAATTCTTTTCTGGAATCGTTCAAACTGGATCATGGTGTTGTTTTGATGAATTTAATAGAATTAATATTGAAGTTTTATCCGTCATTGCATCTCAACTTCAAACAATTCAAGATGCATTGAGAGCAAATTTAGAGACTTTTATTTTCGATGATAGAGAATTGAAGTTAAGATCTACATGTGGTGTATTTATTACAATGAATCCTGGTTATGCTGGAAGAACTGAACTTCCTGACAACTTGAAAGCTTTATTTAGACCAGTTGCAGTCATGATTCCAGATTATGGTTTAATTGCAGAGGTTATTTTGTTTTCTGAAGGATTTGAAAATGCTACAGTATTGTCAAAGAAAATGGTGCAATTATACAAATTATCTAATGAACAATTATCATCTCAAGACCATTATGATTTTGGTATGAGAGCTGTGAAATCTGTACTTGTCATGGCTGGAGAATTGAAAAGAGCTAATCGAGATGTACCAGAAGAGGTCGTATTAATTAGAGCAATGATAGATTCCAATGTCCCAAAATTTGTTGGAGAAGATATAGAATTATTTTATGGAATTGTCTCTGATCTGTTTCCAACAATCAAGCATGAAGAAGCACAGTATGGAGTGATGGCTGAGGCTTTAGAAAAAATGTTGGAAGAGGAAGGATTACAAAAAGTTCCAGAATTTATGAAAAAAGTTTATCAACTATATGAGACCATGAATGTACGTCATGGAGTAATGCTGGTGGGTCCAAGTGGAGGAGGCAAAACTATATGTAGAGATATCCTTGCAAAAACTTTAACACATTTATCACAAACTGGACATGAAGACAAATATCATAGAGTCGTGCAATATACATTGAATCCAAAAAGTGTTAAATATGGAGAATTATATGGAGTATTTAATAGAGACACTAATGAATGGTTTAATGGATTAATACCTCATTTTGCAATTCTAGCAGTTAAAGATCGAAGTTTGTCTGAAAAATGGTTGATATTTGACGGTCCAGTTGATACTTTGTGGATTGAATCCATGAACTCTGTTTTGGATGATTCTAAATTATTATGTCTAGATAATACCGATAGAATTAAATTATATGATGATATTCATCTCTTATTTGAAGTACAAGATTTGAGTGTAGCATCACCAGCTACTGTCAGTAGATGTGGAATGGTATATATTGATCCAGTTGGATTGGGATGGCTTCCTGTAGTAAAATCATGGATTCAAAAATCTATAAATTTAAAGGATGAGATAAAGGATTATTTATATAATTTATTCGAAGAATACGTAACAAAAGGATTGCAATTTATTAAAGAACATTGCAAACAAGATATCGAAACCATTGACATTAATTTGGTAACGAGTTTATGTGACTTATTTGTGGCAATTTTGAACTTTGAGAAGGTTGAGCTTCATAATGATATGGATGACAATGCACTAAAAACCACTATAAATAATTTATTCGTATTCTGCTTTGTATGGTCCATTGGAGGAAATATCATTACTCAATCACGACCCATGTTTGATAAATTTGTTAGAGATGAATTGGAAGATATTTGTGGAAATATACCAAGACATGATACTGTATACGATTATTATATTGATTTCAATACAAATACATTCAAACCTTGGTCCGATAGAGTCACACAGGAATTTGTGTATGACAAAAATATGCCATACTTTGAGATTATGATACCAACAGCTGATACTGAAACCTATACATACTTTTTGAATACTTTAATTCATGCAAATAAACCAGTATTATTGAATGGAAAGACTGGTGTTGGAAAGACTGTCATTGTGAATAGTACATTGCGAGCTGGTAAAGATAAATATTCATTAGATCAAGTCACAATCCAATTTTCAGCTCAAACAACAAGTAAAAGAACACAAGAAATGATTGAAAGTAAATTAATATTAAGAAAAAGTGTATTGAGAGCACCACCTGGAAGAAAAGTTGTTTTATTTATTGATGATTTGAATATGCCTGTGAGAGAACAATTTGGAGCTCAACCACCTATAGAATTATTGAGACAATTACTTGGATATGGAGGATTTTATGATTTGGAAGATAAGGAGAACTTCCCATTTAGAAAAGTTAAATCTGTAACTACAGTTGCCGCATGTGGTCCACCAGGAGGAGGTAGAAATCCAATTACACAAAGATTGGTCAGATTGTTCCATTGCTTCCATATTCCCGATTTATCCAATGCCAGTATGGAAAAGATATTTAGTACGATATTAGCTGGATTTTTACAAGACTTCACGGAAGAAGTACGACAATTAAAAATTCCAATTACAAGAGCATCCATTGAATTGTATAATAAAACGTGTGAAACATTTAGACCAACACCCACTTGTGTACATTATACATTTAACTTGAGAGATTTATCAAAAGTATTTCAAGGAATATTACAAGTGACAAGTCAAAATGTTAGAACAGCAGCTTTAATGACAAGATTGTGGGTGCATGAATCAATGAGATGTTTCTATGATAGATTGGTAAATCAACAAGATAGACGTAAATTTGAAGATTTAATCATTCAATTATTATCCACTCACTTCAGAGGTCAAACGTATGATCATGAGGAATTATTTGTAAAAAATCCAATCATTTTTGGAGATTTTGGAGGAACACCAGAAATAAATTATGTAGAAATAAAATCATATCAAAGATTAGCTACTATTTTGGATGGATGCCTTGGAGTATATAACATGAAGAATCCAAATAAAATGGATTTGGTCTTCTTCCAAGATGCAGCGAAACATGCAGCAAGAATTGTTAGAATATTGAAACAAGAAAGAGGAAATGCATTATTAGTAGGTGTTGGAGGAAGTGGAAAACAATCTCTTACTCGATTGGCTGCTTCAATTGTGAATTATGAATTATTCGAAATTAAATTGAAAAGAGGATATAATCTTGAATCCTTTAGAGAAGATTTACAATCATTATATAAAATGGCTGGAGTGGACGGAAAACCTGTTGTATTTTTATTGAGCGATTCACAAATTATTAGTGAATCCTTTTTGGAAGATATTAACAATATACTTAATTCTGGAGAAGTACCCAATTTATTCCCACCTGAAGAACGAGAAAAAATTATTAATCAATTACGACCAGAAGCTGAACAGGCTGGAGTACATGATACGAGAGAGAATATTTATAATTTCTTCATTACTCGTGTAAGAAATAATCTTCATATTGTATTATGTATGAGTCCAGTTGGAGAGAAATTCAGAACCAGAACAAGAATGCTTCCATCTTTGGTGAATTGTTGTACAATTGATTGGTTTGATGAATGGCCAAAAGAAGCATTACATGCAGTTGCTGAAAGAAAACTCTTCAAAGTCAATTTTGGATCACCAGAAATTAAAAAAGCAATTACTGAAATGTGTGTACTTGTCCATTCATCTGTAGTTGAAGCGGCAAAGACCTATTATGAAGAATTGAGAAGACATTATTATTTAACACCTTCATCCTATTTATCATTTATTGAATTCTACTTGGATTTGTTAGAGAAAAAGAAAGTTGAACTTACTGCACAAAAAGCGAGATTGACAACAGGATTGAGTATTTTGAAAGAAACAAATGAAAAAGTTGAACAAATGCAAAAGGAATTAGAAGCTCTCCAACCAGTATTAAAACAAAAAACTGAAGAAGTAAATAAAATGTTAGTTGAAATTACAGAAGGAACACAAAGAGTAAATGAACAAAGAAAAATAATTGGGGAAGAAGAAAAGATTGTAAGAGAGAAAGCAGAAAAGGCAGAAGCAATCGAGAAAGAGGCAAGTGACAGATTGAGTGAAGCATTGCCAGCATTAGAAAAGGCCCAAAAAGCTGTTGAAGTCATTAATAAAGGAGATATTGCCGAAATTAAAAAATATACAAAACCAGCAGAAGAAGTTGTCATGGTAGCAAGAGCAGTTGAGGTACTATTAGGACACAAAGATAAAGACATTTCCTGGGATTCCTCCGTGAGAACAATGTCTGATCCAAACTTTGTTTCAAAACTATTAAATTATGACAAGGATAATATACCCGAAGATTATATTCCAAGAGTTAAAAAGATTGCAAAACATCCAAACTTTAATGAGGAAATTGTTGGAAGAAAATCAAAAGCAGCTCAATCGCTTTGCATGTGGGTGTTGGCCATGATAAAATATTCAGAAGTAGCAAAGGAAGTTGGACCTCTTAGAGAATCTCTAAAAAAGGCAAAAGCTGAAGCTGAAGATTTGAAATCAAAATTAGAAAAGAAACAAGCTGAATTGCAATCAGTTGAACAACATTTGGCAGAATTAAATAAGAAGATGGAACAAACAACTGCAGAAAAGGAAGATTTGGAAGAAAGAACTCAAATATCAGCAAGAAGATTAAAGAGTGCAAAAAAATTGACGACATCATTATCAGATGAATATGAAAGATGGCAAGTTGCAGTGGAAGAATTAAATACACATATCAATGATATTCCAGGAAATGTATTTTTGGGAGCAGCAGCCATTTCCTATTATGGTGCATTTACCTCTGATTACAGACGTAGATTGATTGAACTTTGGGAGAACGAGTGTAGAGCACGAAATATTCCTATTAGTGCAGATTGTAGTATTCAAAAAGTCCTCTCATCTCCAGTTGAAATTCGTGATTGGACAATTGCAGGATTACCTACCGATTTACATTCAATTCAAAATGCAATTCTTGTCTCCTTGTCAAATAGATGGCCATTAATCATTGATCCACAAGGACAGGCGAATAATTGGATTAAAACAAAAGAGAAAATGAATGGACTTAAAGTAATTAAATTGACAGATTCAAATTATTTGAGAGTATTGGATAGTGCAATTAGAATTGGAACTCCTGTTTTAATTGAAGATTTGGGAGAAACGATTGATCCAGCACTTGATCCTTTATTACAAAAACAAGTAATAAATAAGCAAGGACGATTAATTATAAAACTGGGAGATTCATCAGTTGATTATAATCCTAAATTTAGACTCTATTTGACTACAAAATTGTCAAATCCACATTATTTACCAGAAGTGTGTATTAAAGTGACACTTATAAACTTTACTGTCACTGAAAGAGGATTAGAGGATCAATTATTAGGAGATGTAGTACGAAAATTATTAAAAGAAATTGAAGAGAAGAAGGATTCACTTGTGGTCAGTGTAGCTGAAGACAAGAAAATGTTGAATGATTTAGAGGAACAAATTTTGGATAATTTACAACAATCAAAAGGAGGAAACATTTTAGATGATGAAAAATTAATAAAAACTTTGGATGATTCAAAATATATGGCTAATATGATTGTTAAAAGAGTAAAAGAATCAGAAGATACAGAAAGGGAATTGGATAAAACGAGAGAATTGTATAGACCAATTGCCAAAAGAGGAAGTTTATTATTTTTCGTTATGGCAAGTTTATCACATATCGATTCAATGTATCAATATAGTTTGGAATATTTCAAACAATTATTTAATTTGGCAATTGATCAAGTACCAAATAAGGAACAATTAGCATTGGAACAATTATTACCACAATTGATTGAATCAATTACAGAAACAGTATATAATAATATATGTAGAGGATTATTTGAAAAGGACAAAATGATATTTAGTTTCCTAATTTGTTCCCAAATTTTAAAGGATGAAGGTGAAATTTCTCCAAAAGCATGGAATTATTTATTAAGAGGAGCTCAAGTAAAGAAAGAAGGAGCATTGCCAAATCCAGATAGTCAATTTATTAAAGATACAGATTGGGATTTACTCTGTGTATTGGATGCAGATCTCCCAGAATTTAATGGAATATGCGAAGATATTACTAATAATATTGAAGAATATAAAGAATTTGCGAGACATCCAAATCCATATCATTATCCTTTAAAAGGACATATGGAAGCCAAAATGAACAAATTTGGAAAATTATTATTAATCAAATGTCTATGTTTGGAAAAATTACAAAATGCAACAATTGATTTCACAGCGGATTGTTTGGGTAAAAAATACACTGAACCTCCTGCAAGAGATTTGAATCGTGTATTAGCAGATACAACGGCAACGACACCAATCATTTTCATTTTATCAACAGGAGCTGATCCTACAGACACATTAAGAAGATTTGCTAGTGAAAAGAATTATGATAACAGGTTACATATTCAATCACTTGGTCAAGGACAAGAAGAAAAAGCTAGAAGATTGATTGAAAGAGGAAGAAAGAGTGGAGATTGGGTTTTACTCCAAAATTGTCATTTAGCCATTTCTTTCTTACCTGAATTGGAAAGAATCATTAGTGAATTTCATTCACAAACATCTGTATTACATCCAGATTTCCGATTATGGCTTACATCAATGCCTGAAAAACGATTCCCAATTCCAATTTTACAAAATGGAATCAAAGTTACAAATGAACCACCAAAAGGAATCAGAGCAAATTTAATGAGAAGCTTTGCAGATATTCGTGAAGATTATTTTGAAACTTTCAAAGAAGAAGAATTTCCAAATTGCAAAAAGAGAGTTGCATTTAAAAAATTATTATTCGGACTTTGTATGTTCCATGCAGTTATTCAAGAGAGAAAGAAATTTGGACCACTTGGATGGAACATTATTTATGAATTTAATGAATCTGATTTACATGTAGCTAAATTATGGCTACAAATGTTCATCGATGAGCAACCAGAGATTCCTTATGTTTCTTTGAATTATGTAATTGGTGAAATTGTATATGGAGGAAGAGTTACAGATCCATGGGATAGAAGATGTATTTTGAGTATTTTGAAAAGATACTTTTCACCTGAAATTTTAAAAGATGATTATAAATTTGCATCTGATTCTGCCTATCTTGTTCCAAGTGATGGAACATTGAAAGAGTTTAGAGAACATGTTCTAAATATGCCTGATAGAGATGATCCAGAGATCTTTTGTATGCATGAGAATGCAAATATTGTTCATCAATTGCAAGAAACTGATCGAACATTAAAAACAGTTCTTTCCATTCAACCAAGAACAACAACAGGAAGTTCAGGAGGTGGAGTATCGAATGAGGAATTAGCGAGACAAATTGCAACAAAAATAATTAACGAATTACCCAAAGACTTGGATAAATCGGATGCTGGAAAGAATACATTTATTAGAACTTCAAAAGGCATCATGGATTCACTATCTACAGTATTGAGTCATGAAATGATATTATTTAATAAATTATTGAGAGTCATGAGATTTACATTGAATGAATTATTGAAAGCAATGGATGGTCTCGTTGTAATGAGTATGGAATTGGAAGGAATGTTTAGAGATTTATTAGATAACAAAGTTCCTGAATTGTGGAGTAATGAAGTTTATCCTTCTTTGAAACCTTTGGGAACCTTTATTGAAGATTTACATAAAAGAGTACAATTCATGTACAATTGGTTAAAAGAAGGAAGACCTAAATGTTTCTGGATTTCAGGATTTTTCTTCCCTCAAGGATTTTTGACAGGAGTCCTTCAAATGCATGCCAGAAAATATGAAATTGCAATTGACACTTTGGGATTTAAATTTGAAGTTTTACCTTATGAAACACCAGAAGAAGTTCCAGAAGCACCAGAAGATGGAGTCTATGTCTATGGAATGTATTTAGATGGAGCTTATTGGGACAGAGAGAAACAATCTATTGTAGAATCCAAAAAAGGAGAAATGACAAGTCCATTGCCTGTTATTCATTTCTTACCTGAAGTGGATCATCAAGTCACGGATGATGTTTATGAATGTCCATTATATAAGACTTCTGTTAGAAAAGGAGAATTATCATCTTTGGGACAATCTACCAATTTTATTGTAGCCATTGAATTACCCAATAAGACTGATAAGACGGATGAATTTTGGGTATTGCAAGGAGTAGCTGCATTGTGTCAACCTGATCGATAATTTGTGTACAAGTGTAAATAAAAAAAGTGATGCT
>JGI24502J29692_10021564_pt1 | contig 12262 bp, 11 predicted proteins | sample BioPla3RNA1_FD_29692 | JGI IMG/M metagenome (IMG submission 29692)
GATAAATCCTGCCTATGCAATGAGTCCTATTAAGTATGTGAAGTACATATATAAGGATTTAGTGGATCTTGTATGGGTACTGAACCCTTATGACTTATTCTACTTCAGTCAGTTCCATCATAATGTCAAAATGGTACATAATATTATAGATTTACCTGATATTACTAGTATTGATATAGGTAATCCAATCATTGACTCTGAATACATCCTAATCCTATCTAGATTTGATCCTGAGAAATTCATTGATGTAGCCATTGATATATACAGTAAATCTACGAGCACTAAATCAGAGTATAAATTAGTGATTGTAGGTACTGGTACTGATGAGCAGATTAAATACCTGAAGGACTTAGTGGATTATTATGATCTGAATGATCGAGTAATATTCACTGGTGCTAAGTATGGAGTAGATAAGTATAATTTGATCCATAATTGTAAATTCATGTGGTCTATGTCACCTGTTGAGAATCAGCCTATTATTTATATTGAGGCTGCAGTATTCAATAAAAAGATACTAGCACTCAACAATCCATCATCTATTTACAATGAGAATTTCAATGTAATGAAATACTATCTAGGATTCACTCTTGATGGTTATATTTCAAATTATACACTGGCATTAGGTGAGGCTAGTGAGATTATGAAGGAACTCAAAGAGTACTCGGATGAGTGTGAATATCATACATTGAAGCATTTTACAGACTTAGACTACACGAGTCCTGATAGTCCATTAGATACTGATGTAACTGCAATGGATTTTCAGCAAGTAGGTGAGTACTTATATTTTACTACTGAAGAACTGACTAATATGAGCAATAGGATAAGGAGTCGTATATAATGAATCTACACATTGCAGTACCTGTATATAATACACCTAAGAGTGAACTTAATAGGTGCCTCAAATCAATTTCTAAGGTCATGAGTAAGAAATATAATGCATCTATTAATATGAAATTGTACCTACTTGATGACTGCTCAACTAATAAATATAAGGATGAAGTGCTACATCCACTATTCAAATCCTTGAAGATTGATGCAGTATTGAATGAACTTCCTGATAATAGTGGAGGATTATTCCAAACTCGAGTATCACTAATAAAATTGATATCACCTAATGAGAATGACTACATACTATTCGTAGATTCAGATGATGAATTATCCCAGGACTATGTCGACAAGTTCCTCGAATCCTATATGGATCCAGGTTGTGATGTATACTTTCCACTAATGCACGAGTTAATAATGGATGAATATAGTAATCATTTAGGTACTAAGCTCACTTATGTACCTGATACTCGTGATTATGCTAAACTGATTAAGTTCAGTCATAATATAGCAGGTAAGATTATCCGTGCTAAGATGTTCAATACTGCTAGAGTAGTCGAGGATTATAATTGCTTCTTAGGTGAGGATCTGATTCATTCATTACTTATGTCTAATTCAGTGAAGACTATTAAGAGGATCGATACTGCATATAAGTATTACATCAGGAGTAAGACTTCTGATGAAGGTGATACAGAATGGAGGACTCAATCAGCTGATGCAGCTAGGTACAGATTAGCTCAATTAGTTGATAAGTACTTTCATAGTTCATTAGGTATTAATAGTCCATTGAGTCCCTTATATAAGAGTAGTCCAGAAATATTTAGATAGGAGTAAAGTATGACTAGGTATGTTGCATGTATTTGTGTAAATGGAGCATCTTGGGAGGATTTAGCTAATGTATTCGATGAGTACAAGAAGATTCTAAAGATGCATAAATTACTGGAAGGTAATAAGTTATCCTTCATGGTATTCACCACTGATCCTGATCTACCTGATATACCTGAGGATTATCCTCATTCAGTGAATAGATATTGTGATATCAAAATGAAACTCGGTGATTTCACTATCATGCAGATCAATGATTATGTTAATGCCATGGGTGGTGATATTAAATTCATGACTAAGAATTCCATAATGTCGCATGAAGAATATATCAAGAGTATTAACACTGCTATATAGGAGTTTATCATGGGTGTAGTATTTGATACAATCAAGTCCTACTTAGAGACTTATGAAGAGTCAAAGGTAATACTCACTGGTCAACATGGAGCAGGTAAGACTACTCTTGTATCTCCACTCATAAGTCAATACTCCTACTTGAAAGTGGATGGACTTATTGAGTGGAGTGGATATGAGTATGAGTCTAAGATTTTCAGAACTTATAGAATAATTGATCGACTACCTATTATTGAGAGTTATATCAATGCTGTAAGTCATCATTCAATTGATCCCTCAATAGATAAGTACATGATCGACTCGATCTTGGATGCAAAATCATACTTATCAGATAGGACTCTAATCGTAATATTTAATCATAGTAGATATGTCACTAATCACGGTGACGTAGAACTGAAATCTAATTTGAACACTAGAATGTGTAGTAAGTATGAATCATTATACACTAAATTATTATCTACTTATGACATTTTATATCTAAGTGACAAGGAGATGCATTTATGCATAGAAACGTATTAATCATTAATGAATTTAATTCATCCAATATAGGTGATAAGATTATTAATAGTTGCATGACTAGGATTGTAGCAAAAGTATTCACTACTTCAACTATTTATCAGATCCCTGCATCGATGAGTGCAGCTACTTATATTAAGTCATCAGTACTGGATGGGACTATTATAGATAATGAACGTGTAAATAATACTATTAAGTCCAATAGTAAATTTAAACGTAGGACTATTAATCTCATATCTAAATTTAATAATTCAACATCGTACTGGATGGCTCATAAGAATAATTTTAATTCGATCATGAAATCCATAGGTGATGTTAAATTTGATCATGTCATTATAGGTGGTGGTCAGCTCTTCATGGATTATGCAGGATTCTACTCCACTCTACGTAGAATACTAGAATCTATTAATTTTGATTCATGTATCATCTTAGGAGTAGGTGTATCCAAGGGATTATCTGATATAGCTACTCGTGAGTTCAGTCGATTATTATATAATCGTAAAGTATTATCAGTCATAACTCGTGATGAGCAATCAAGAGCTAACTTTCATTATTTTGGACCTGAGATATCTTATAAATGTAAATCATTTCTACCTGATATTGCTTATGCATACACTGAACTTCATGCATTAAATCCATCAGTCAAGAAGGATAAGAATATAGGATTCAGTTTTATGCAGTACAATGACTTCAATATCCATAATCCTGGAATAGATAAGTGCATCTATATGAATCTCTTATGTAATGAAATGAATAAGTACCCTCAGCATAAATGGAAATTGATTGCATCAACTAAATATGACTATGCATTCTTATCTGAACTTATAGACTACTACTTCAATACTTATGATAAATGCATAAAGAATAAGACATTAGTACTTGATGACATGAATGATTCAAGACCTATTCATACTTACGTAGAGTCGATAATGTCATGTGTGAAGATAATATCAAATCGATTGCATGCATATATAGTAAGTAGGTCATTGAATATTCCTGCAGAACTGCTGGACCATAATCCTAAGTTTGAATCAGCATCTAAATGTAAATTATCGACTACTGAATTATCTAAATCTTATGAGTCGATACTCACTCAATATGTAGCAAAATCAAGAATAATAACTAGAGGTGCAAAATGACATTCAATGATTTCCAAAATAATATATTCAGTAATCTATCTAATATATTCAGATTCAGTAATACTAAATTAATAGAGAGGGAGAGTGATTCTGAACATACGATCAAGATGCAACTCCTCGCACTATTTATATGTGAAGAAGTAGCTAAAGTCTATGATGACGATACAATTATCGATCGTGAGAAGTTGATGTATAAGATACTCGTTCATGATCTTGATGAAGTATTCCTAGCTGATATTCCTAGGAATCTCAAGTATTATGATGCTCAGATACTAGGTGAGATTAATCGAGTTACTGATGTAATGATGGAGAAATCAGGATTCAGTAAAGGACTTATTCATAATATCAAGAATGCTAAGAAAGGTGGAGATATTGAGTCATTCCTAGTCAAGAAGTTAGACGTACTCCAATGTATCATTAAACTATTTGAAGAATATAATCTCCAACGTAATGAGACGATCTTGGATAGACTTTTGGATTCAATAAATACTTATAATGCACTAATGATTGATCCATCTTATAATCAAGTAAGATCCCTGATACAAAAAGTATTAACTAAGATTGATAACTCAGTATTATCTGTACGTGATGAATTGATTCACCACAAAGTCCTAACCGTGAAGTAATGTAATCGTCGGGTAGTCCATGGTAGCAGTACTCCCGATACTCTATCGTGGACTACATTTTTAAAATCAGGAGCATCATAATATGAGTGAGAATTTCAGAATACTAGAAGGACTCAGTGCAGTACGAGTACGACCTGGTATGTACCTAGGTAATGTTGAGGATTGTGATAATCTACTGAAGGAACTTATTGATAATAGTATCGACGAGTACCAGTCAGGTAGAGCAAGTAGAGTTGATATTAAGATCAATGAAGGTGTATTCACTGTAGGTGATAATTCATCGAGAGGTATATCAGTTCATGAAGCAGTAAAAGATGATGGAACTCCTGCAGGTAGATCTATCATGGATGCAGCTATTGGAGTACTTCATAGTGGAACTAAATTCAATAAGAGTGGATCAGCTATTGGTCAGAATGGACTTGGATTAGCACTGGTAAATGCAGTATCCGATCGATTTATCATGATATCTAATGTCAAGACTAAATCTGATTTTGATCCTGCTAAACTCCCACCATCATTCAAGTATAATGGAGAGACTTATTGCTACTCAGAATATTCAAAAGGAGAGAAGACTAGAGAAGGATTCACTAATGAATTATCTGAATTGAGTATTGATGAGTCATTCTCCTCATGCTCTACAATTACTTCATTCACTCCCGATCTTACAATTATCGGATCTACTGATTATAAGATACCACTTGCAATTGATTTCATGCTAAAGTATTCATCAGTTACTGATAAACCATTAGAAGTATATATCAATGATATACTGTATCAATCAAGACTCGTAGATTATGAGCATGAGTTTGATATTACTATTAATGGACTTCCAGGATCGATCAATCCTTCTATTCGATTACTAGGATCATTCGGATTGTCCGACGACCTCTTCTCTTCTAATGTCACTGGATCAGTAAATGGTAATAATACCCCTCATGGTAAACATATTGAGATATTCAAAAAGGAGTATCGTAATGCATTCACTGAATTGTATGGTGATTGTAATGGCATGGAGACTTATGGACTGAATCTACTTCTTATCTGTATGGCTAATGAAGTAGATTATGGATCTCAAATTAAGACTTCATTAACTCGTATTACTAATTTCGACTATTCCAATATGTATAAGTTGCAGAATCTTATCAAAAGTATCATGAAGAGGAACAATGATAAGTTTCAAGAGCAGTATGATAAGATTAATAACTTCAGAGAGAAGAAAGGTGATCTTAATAAAAGACAGAAGTTGAATAAATTACTCGGTCAGGAGATCAATGATAATAGTCCTAAGAATATTAAAAGAGCTGACTCATTTAAACCTGCTAAACTATTCGATGCATGGGAAACTAAGGCTAGAAATCGATGTGACCTCTATGTAGTAGAAGGTTCTAGTGCTATGTCCGACTTTATTAAATATAAAGTTAATCAATTTCAAGCAGTACTCCCACTAAAAGGAGTGCCACTCAATTCATCTAGATTCTCAATTGACCATGTATTGAAATCGAATGCTGAATCCAGGGATCTATTGAAGGCTATTGGTGCAGGAGTTGATGGTCATTGCAATATCAAGAAGCTAAGGTACGGTAAGATCATTATTGCTGCTGATGCTGATTGTGATGGATATCGTATTGAAGCACTAGTCGTAGGACTCTTCCTATTCCATGCATCATTCCTTATTGAATCAGGTCATGTATATGTACTCAGGACTCCTTCATATATCCAAGGTAATAAGTATATATATAATGGAATCAATGAGGACGAGCTGGATAAATCCAAACCTTATAAACGTATTAAAGGACTAGGTTCCTTAGGTAAGGATTTTAAAAAAGCAGTAATTGATAATTCATCAAGGAAATTGATCCAAGTTACTATGGACAATGCAAAAGAAGCTAAACTTATTCTAAATAATGGATCTAAGAAGAAAGAAATCCTGATCTCATCAGGTGCACTGGATCCTACTCTTTATGGAGCTGACAATGGCCAAAACTAAAACTAAAACTACTGCAGTACCTGCTGCCATCCCTACTAAATCAGTTTATGATATCATTCATAATGGGTATTATGAAGCATCGAAGTATTTTGCTAGGTACCGATCTGTATCAGATATTCGTGATGGAGTAAAACCAGTCTATCGTCGAGTACTGATTTCTGCTTATGAAATATGTCCTAAGTCATTCATCAAGACTGCTACTCTTATTGGACATACGATGGGTCATTATCACCCTCATGGAGATAGCTCAATCGCTGATGTAATAACTGAATTAGTACGATTCGGTGCATTGATAGGTGATGGTGCATTCGGTGATAAGTACTTAAATGGTATATCAGCTGGAGCTGCAAATCCCAGATACACCGAGGTAAAATTAAATCCTTATTATACTGCACTATTCGATCGAATACTGAAGTATGTACCTAAAATCGAGGGTGAGATTGATAATAAAGAGTACGAATATTTACCCGTACCATTACCACTACTATTAGTCAAGGGATCATTTGCATTATCACCTGGATTATCAGTTCAACTACCTGCATTCTCTATGAAATCATTACTGGAGGCATATAGGAAGGATGATCCATCATTGCTTAAATCTACTTATGGATACAATATCAGTGATCGCAATGGAGCACTTGATGCTATATGGAGAACTGGTAGGTCCAGTATATACTACTCCATGAATCTATACAAGACTAATCTTGGTGGAATACGTGGATGTATGATAGAAGGTAGTGCTGAACTGTATAAACCTGATCTTAAGAGGATTCACGTACTTAGGAAGCAAGGACTCGTTCGTATTACTCCAGTATCGGATTATAAACTATTCATAGGCATTAATCCTGGAGTACGTACAGTATCTGTAGATGATTTATACTCAATCCTTAAACCTGCAGTGATATGTAGGAAGTTATCCTACATACAGACGATTGTTAATAATGTAGTACGACCTATTGGACTTAAGACTTGGGTAGATACTACTTATAAGAATTGTCATGCACTGCTGTCTAAGTACAAATCAGAACGTATCAATGCTATTAATCATAAGATCGATATAATGAAGAACTTTTCAAAAGTAGCTGATTATATCATTGATCATATGAGGGATAAGAATCTTACAGTAGATATGATCTCTAAAGCTACTGGAGTAAGTATTGATATTGTAAAAGATATTGATTCAATGACAGTAAATAAACTCAGGAATACTGATGTAAAGAAAGAACTGGTTAAACTGAATGCTGAATTAGCACTAGTCAATAAGTTCAGTGAAGTAAAAGTGATGGAGGATTTCATCGATAAGGTGGATTATTCTAAATCATTCGATAATCAACTGAGCATAACTGATAGTGATCTTGATTCAGCATCAAGTGATGAACCAGAAGATTTTGATTCTATTGACGAGGACTTCTTGGATGAAAACAATCAAACGGATGAGGAAACTGGACTGGACGACTGATGAATTAAATCTTAAGGATTATCATAAAGATCAACTCCTTAAGATAATCGTCACTCCAGGAGTAAAAGTTGAAGATGCAGTATCTGAATGCAAATCCTTAATAGATGCCATTGAGGATAAGTACTTCTTAGTGGAGTTGTATCTTCAATATACTTCAGGTAATTACAAGAAGAATATTAAATCAATAATCAGTAAATTGTACAAGGAGTATATCAAGTGAGATTGATTAATGTAGACTCCATAAATCTAACTGATATACCAAAATTAAAAGTAAGTGCATCACATCCTAATCAATGGATAAAAGAGTACGATGACCATCAAAGTGTCCTGCATAAATTAGGAATTAATACTAAGTGGATCGAGGATTTAGGAGTAGAAATTACTTTATCCACTTATGAGTTTGATGTACTAGGACTCAATATTAAAGGATTGAGTACAATTAGATTCTTACAATTATCAGGTAATCCTTGTGATGATGATAAGATTGTAAATTATATATTTGAGGATGACTCCATGGTATTCTATGAAGAGACCAGTCCTACTTTACGTAGTTATTTCTCATATATCAATTCCTCTGGTTATCAAGTAAGACTCAGTCCTGAAGTGTATACTATAATATGTAAATTTTTTAATCCTTATATATGGAAATTGTCAGTAAGAGGTAAATATGCATGCAATAGCTATAAGTGATCTACATCTGAATGAGTGGACTCGTAATGACCCAAAAGTACGTACATATGTACAACCTATAAAATTAGCTGAGAGATTACTTCAAGTACTAGATGAGTATAATTCCAATGAATTATGGATAGCTGGGGATACTTTAGATAAGTACAATCCTCCACCTCAGATCATTAACCTCATGACTGAATTCTTTATGATCATCCTTAAAGGTAATCCTAATGTGAATATCAGAATCATTCGTGGTCAGCATGACATGAGATACTATGACGATCACTCAATCGAGAACTCTAATGTATCACTCCTCACTAAATTAGATCCTAGGATTATTTATGCCCATGATCAATTAATAGAGCTGAATGGGACATCTATCTATTTCAGTAATTATGGTAGGAAGAAGATCAACTATCCTCCTCACCATGTAAATGTATGGATATCTCACTTGTCATTTGGATTTACTCCTATTGATAATTCAGTAGCTGATCTTATAGTGGCAGGAGATATTCATAATATCTACGATCAGGATAATATGCACTCTATCGGTACTCCATTTCAGCATAAGTCGCATGAGTATCCTGATGGTAAGATCGGAGTGATTAATCTGAATAAGGATAAATCTACATTCATAAGAATTAATAGTGATAGTCCTGATTATGTATTCATCAGGATGAACCCTATAGTCAGAAGGAAGTCCATAAATCTTAAAGATTCAGATACTTCAAATATAGTGAGCACTATTAATGAGCATGATGTAATAAAGACTGTTAATGATTTAGTAGCTAAAAATCATCTTGAGCATATTCATGATATGATGGAACTGAATGGCTTACCTCAACCTATCAATTATGATTATGAACTCGTATCCATGATCGTCGATAATGTAAAATCCTTCTCACATATTGAAATCGATTTCACTAAATTAAGAGGGATAACTTATATCTCAGGTAATACTGGAGCAGGTAAGTCTACTATATTTTATTGCATCAATACTGCATTGAAAGGTGATAAAGGACTAGCTTCTAATAAGAAATTAGGAGTAGGTGACACTGATATAATGCGTATTCAACTTACACTCATATATGAGGGAGTTGAGTACTACATTGATCGTAGATCTAGTTCTATGTCATTCAAAGTAGATGGAAATGAAATACAGATGAGTAAGAAAGAAACTCAGAAAGAATTAGTGAAAAGACTCCCATTCATTAGTCATATCGAGTACTTCCATCTTAAACCTAATTCACTGTATTTTGAATCAGTAGATAAGATGAACTTACTCAAAATCTTATTCAATCTTAAAGTATTTGAATACCTTGCATTAAAATCATCTAGACTAATCGTATCTAAGGAGAAACTCCATAAGGAGACTGATCGTAAGATAATAAAGAAGGAAGCTGAATTAAAAGTTTACAATGAGGACTTGACTAATAAGAAGTCCGAGCTTAACAATATTAGTATTGATGAAGATAAAGATAAACTCAAGACTATAATAAGTAATATCGACTTCTATGTAGGTTATGACGCTATAGCTGAGAAGGATCTTAAGCAGTTAAATGCTGATATTGAGGAATTGAATGCTAAAATGGTAGCATCTAATTCTGGTAGACCTACGATCAGTAAGGATGAAGCATCACTTAAACTCAATGAGATAAATTCATCTATAAGTAATATTGATAAGAATAATGCTAGGATCTTACTAGTTAAGACTGAGTTAGAATCAGCCAAGACTCATATGAGTAATCTTAAGTCGTCAGAGATAAGATGTCCTAACTGCAATACATTGATCAGTGAGGATAAAGATACACTGATCAAGAGTGCTGAGGAATCTATTAAGAGACTCGAGGATGAATTGGATTCATTAGGTAAGTCAATTAGTAAGGATGAGTTGAATTCTGAGAAGGATAAATACTCCAAGTATCTTAAATGGTATGAGGATCATGCTAAGATTGAATCCGATTTAGCTGATGCACTTAAAGATAGAGATAGTACTCAGGAGAAGTTAGATACTTATAAAGTCTTAATAGACTCTTATAAGGAGACTTACAACTCGACTGATTTAAGTCAAATAAAGACTCTTATTGAAGGTAAATTGGAGTCTATAAGTCGTAAAGAGCAGTTAATTAAGGATATTAAGTCAATAGAAGAGTCCATAACTGCTATATCAGCTGATAAGAGTAAATTAGAAGGTGAATTAGCTGAACTAAGTAAACTCCTCAAGGAACTCGTCGCCTATAATTCTCATTTTAGTGTACTCAATCCTAATTCAATCCCTAATCAAGTAGTAGCTAAGTTACTTCATCATCTGAATTCTAATAATATTCAATTCACCATTGATCCAGTTAGTATGAAGATAGATGCAAGTATTAAGATATTTGGTCAGTGGATCAAATACTCCTCAGCTTCATCAGGTCAGCAGAAGTATATGGATCTATTCATCATCATTCGTATTACTGAATTCATGAATGGAGTTGGATTAGTTATAATGGACGAGTCATTCAATAACTTCGATTCTGAGTACTTTGATGATGCCATAAGTATGATGCAGGATATCACTGCCAATCATGTATTAGTATCGATTCATGGTAATTTTAGTGGTTATGATAATTTACTCACTGTAGAGTTGAGTGATACATCCAGTGTTATTAAGTAAGGAGTATGTAATATGAAAAGAGTTGATAAAGTTAATTACTATCTCAATATGGCAGAAGTAGCATCAGAACGAGGTACATGCTTACGTCGTAATTATGGTGCAGTAATTGTAAAGGATGATCGAGTAGTATCTACTGGATACAATGGAGCACCTAGAGGTAGGAAGAATTGTTGTGATATAGGTGAATGTATTAGGAGTAAATTGAATGTACCTAGAGGTACTAAATATGAGCTATGTAGAAGTTTGCATGCAGAAAATAATGCTATCATTAATGCTAGTAAATATGAAATGGAAGGTGCTACTCTTTATTTAGTAGGCGTAAATAAAGATGATGGAACGTATGTTGAAGATGCTAACTCATGCTCAATGTGTAAAAGGATAATTATTAATGCAGGTATCCTAAAAGTCATTGTTAGGAACACTAAATCGGAATATACTACTTACTTAGTATCTGACTGGATTGATAATGACGACTCACTTGAGGGAAATGAAGGATACTGATCCAAAGTCCTAACCGTGTATAGATGTTAAATAGGTAGGAGTATTGTATGCAATTAATTCATAAATCAGAATTGTTCACATCAGATTTATCTATATTTATAGGTGATGAGGATAAGATAGATATAGATGAATTGAATAAGAGGATTGAGTATCACTCCAATTGTATTCAAGAATTCAGTCCATATTCTCGAAATGATAAATTCTGTACTACTCGTGGAGTTCATAATAAGTATACTAGGATGGAAGTACTTATGGATTCACCTATCTATAATGAACTATCTATGCATGGATTAACTGATGATCATCTATCTACAATTGTGGACTACAATGCACCTGAGAAGGTTGACCTCACTTCAGTATTGAAGGGATTGTTTATGTCCAGGATCATTAGTTATTTTATGAGTAAGAACATTCGATCCTATATAATTAATTTTGGTGGAGATATTGTAGGTAAGAATGCTGATAAGGTTACTTACTCGCTGACTAACTCTATCTCACCTTATTTAATAGATCTATCAGGTACTTACTCCTTATTCGTATCTGGTAATGATGAGAAACGAGGTAATCATATTAGGAATAAGTGTAATACCTCTATGGCTGATTATGCAATAATACTAAGTAGGAGCATTAACCCAGTCTTATGTGATTTCTACGCTACTCAATGCGTAGCAGATATAAATTATGAAGTACCTTCATATATTGAAG
>JGI24502J29692_10028026_pt1 | contig 12231 bp, 18 predicted proteins | sample BioPla3RNA1_FD_29692 | JGI IMG/M metagenome (IMG submission 29692)
TCCTTATCTTCATGTATAATGAATTTGAGGTGAAATACGGTGCAAAAGAAATTAATTTCCTGGAGAAGGTATCACGGGATCACTCAAAAAGAGATGGCGGATAAGCTGGGAGTCGATGTTCGTACTTATATAAACAAGGAGCAAGGCGTAACGCAGTTTAAAGCCAATGAGATGTTTTTAATCGCTGATATTTTGGGGAAGGAAATTTCCGAAATTTTTTTGCCAACAAACTTCATAAAACATGAAGAAGAGAAAAAAGCAATAGGTAGGTAACGCTTTTATGATTAAGCATCAACTTAACATGAAAACCACAATAAAGGTAAATGAAAATTATCAAATAGTAAAAAGGAAAGTAGACAACGAAAAGAGGTTACCTATTAGTTTAATGGATCTCATTATTCCAATTATGCAAAATGGGGCGCTGCCCCGAAAAAGAAAGGAGGCCTAACCCATGCTAACCACAGTTGAAAAGCATCACGGACGCATAGCTTCGTTCCGCAACATTTCCGAGGCAGAACAGCAGGCGCAGAGCTGGCTCACCGACGGCCGGGCGGAAAAAGTGAAGGTGTACTGGACTGAAGGGCGCTGGTGGGCCAGTGAAACGCCGAAAAGGAGATGTGCCTCCTATGCTGGATATTGAGAAAGCATTAAAGCTCAAAAACCCTGATAACCTGCTAAAAGCGGCTAAAGAGGCAGAACAACGAAATTGTGAGCAGGGAATCATACGCAAACTTTACGATCTTTATTATGAGGCAGTAGGAAAAAAAAGAAAGGAGGTGTAATCCATGACCGAAACAATCCGCGTTAAAACGCCAGGCGGTGTAGGGCAGGTGTGGGGGATTGACCGGGGTAAAGTGCTTGTAGAAATGGACTATATGTATTTGGTGGAGTTCGATCCTGAAGACGTGGAACGCATTGAGGAATGAAAAAACCCGCTGTGCCAAGCGGGGCGTTGGGTAGAACCTTTTTTGATGTAGTTTTATTGTCTTATTTTATCATGGATGGAGAGAAAATGCAAGATGGAAAGGAACGACACATATATAGACGAAAACGGACGCCTTATTTTCGTATCCCCCGGGATTAGCAGCGGAAATGTATGGATAACTGTATATCAAAAGAACCCCGGGGGCGGTACACATCGGCTCAAATCCAAGGCTCTTCCGCAACGTAAAACGCAAGCGGAAGCTCAGGCAGATTTGGATGCTTACGCAAAGGCTAAAGGATGGAGGAAAGAAGATTGAAAATCCATATCAAAAATCAGACCAACAAGAAAATTGACCTCTGCTGCGGGCTTGACCAAGAATTGACTTTAGCTCCAGAGGGGGCAGCGATCATAGAAGTGCAGGACGAAGATTTTATTTACATCGACCGGATAGAGCAACCGAACGGGAAAGAGGATGAGGACTGGACAGAGGAATTAAATCACGATGATTAAAGGAGGCATCGTCTATCTATGAACGGCAAGCGCCCTACAAAACGTCAAAAACACTTACTTCGAATTCGCAGACTTGCTCCTGAAAACTGGCTTGTAGTTCGAAATTTAATGCATCAGGGAGAACTGCACATAAAAAACCGCGAGTCCGGGCGGGAGAGAATTATTAAAATTTAGGAGGAATTATTTTGAGCATTAAAATTAATAAGCTGGAAATTGAAAATGTAAAACGAGTTAAGGCCGTAAAAGTGGAGCCTACACCAAACGGCCTAACAATAATAGGCGGTAAAAATAAGCAAGGCAAAACGTCTGTCCTGGATGCTATTTGCTGGGCACTAGGCGGGGAGAAATACCGACCGTCTAAGGCCCAGCGGGATGGCTCTGTGTTGCCGCCACACCTGCATATTGTAATGAGTAACGGGCTGGTGGTCGAACGCAAGGGCAAGAACAGTGACCTTAAGGTAATTGACCCCACCGGTAAAAAGGCAGGGCAAACTCTCCTAAATGAATTTGTGGAGCAGCTGGCTCTGGACCTGCCTAAATTCATGAACGCCTCTAATAAAGAAAAAGCCAATACCTTATTACAAATTATTGGCGTTGGTGATCAGCTTTTTGAACTGGAACGAAAAGAAACTGAGCTTTATAACCGGCGTCATGCTATCGGTCAGATTGCTGACCAAAAAGCAAAGTTTGCAAAGGAACAGCCTTATTATCCGGATGCACCAAAGGACCTTATTAGTGCATCTGATCTAATTAAGCAGCAGCAGGAAATTTTAGCTAGAAATGGTGAGAACCAGCGCAAGCGGGATAGATTAAAAGAAATCACACAGGCAAAAGAACGGATGATGGATGAAGCGCAAAAAATTAGTGATGAAATTAAAAGGTTGAAAGCTAAATATGATGAGCTTGTTGATAACATTAATCGGGTAATACAGGATGAGAACATTGCACTAAAAACAGTAGCGGAACTCCAAGATGAATCTACCGCCGAGTTAGAAGCTAATATTGCCGACATTGAAGAAATCAACCGCAAAGTTCGAGCCAATCTGGATAAGGAAAAAGCTGAAGAAGACGCTCAAGAATACAGCCGGCAATATAATACCCTTACCACTGAGCTGAACAACGTTAGGCAAGCTAAAATCGACCTGCTAAAGGGTGCTAATTTACCTTTGCCCGGGCTATCTGTGGAAGATGGAGAGCTAACTTACAACGGGCATAAATGGGATAATATGGCCAGCTCAGACCAACTCAAAGTGGCAGTGGCCATTGTCCGTAAGCTTAATCCGAATTGTGGATTCGTATTGATGGACAAGCTGGAACAAATGGACCTGGACACTCTGACTGAGTTTGGGCAGTGGCTGGAGCAGGAAGGGCTGCAGGTCATTGCAACCCGGGTAAGCACTGGGGAAGAGTGCTCGATTATTATTGAAGATGGTTATTCAGTTAGCACGATACAATATCAAGCAACAGAAGAACAACTAAAACAAGCAGCGGAATTTAAGGCAGCCCCAAAATGGAAAGCAGGTGAGTTTTAGCAATGCAAATCACACGTGGCAAAATCAAGTCAGCACAGAAAGTAGTTATTTATGGACCGGAAGGTATAGGCAAATCCACATTCGCTAGTCAGTTCCCGAATCCAGTATTCATCGATACCGAAGGCAGCACGAAACATATGGACGTAGCCAGGTTGCCGAAGCCCTCAAGTTGGACCATGCTAGTTAAAGAAGTCAAATACATCAAACAAAATCCTCATATCTGTGACACTCTAATAATTGATACCACTGACTGGGCTGAGCAGCTTTGTATGAACGAATTATGCGCTAAAGCTCAAAAAAAGGGGATTGAAGACTTCGGATATGGTAAAGGTTATGTTTACCTTGCCGAAGAGTTTGGTCGATTCCTGAATCTGCTAGAAGAACTAATAGAACTAGGAATCAATGTGGTCCTGGTGGCGCATGCTCAGATGAGAAAGTTTGAGCAACCTGATGAAATGGGCGCATATGATCGGTGGGAGTTAAAACTCCAAAAGAAAACTTTCCCGCTCATTAAGGAATGGGCTGATATGATTTTGTTTGCAAACTATAAAACCTATGTAATAAATGTAGACGGACAAGGTGCAGAAAAAGGCAAGAACAAGGCCCAGGGCGGTAAACGTATCATGTATACTACTCACCACCCTTGCTGGGATGCTAAAAACAGACACGATTTACCGCCAGAGTTACCACTGGATTATAAGACAATCAGTCATTGTATCATTCCACGGGATGAACTAAAGATAAATACAATGTTAAAATCCAAAGAGCCAAAGCCAGAGCCTGAACTTGAATCCCACTTAAACTCCGAACCTGAGTATATACCAGAACAAGATCCGGAACCGGAATTTACCGATGCTGATGTACCATTTCAGGATGAAGATAAAGCAGAACCCGAATCGAATATTCCCAAAGCGCTATTAGATTTAATGCAACAAAACGATGTTACCTATGCAGAAATTCAAGACGTGGTTGCAAAGCGTGGTTATTACCCAGCTAATACACCTATAGAAAATTATGATCCGGATTTTATCAATGGTGTATTAGTGGGTGCTTGGAAACAAGTATATGAAATGATTCTAAAAAATAGGGATAAGGTCCCATTTTAAGGAGGAAAGTAAAATATGTCAGAAAAAGTTGAACGGGAATTAGGCTGGGATGACGAGATAGAGAATGATAGTCCAGAGTTTGTAATTCTACCTGAAGGTGATTATAGTTTTAAAGTTGTCGAATTAGAACGTGCCCGGCATCCAGGTAGTGAAAAATTGCCACCCTGTAATAAAGCTATTATTCATATCCAGATTGAAGGACCAGAGGGTATATCAGTTATTAAGCATCAGCTTTTCCTGCATACCAAAACTGAAGGACTACTATGTGCCTTTTTTACCGGAATTGGTCAGCGTCAAAAAGGCGAACGTATTACTATGGACTGGTCAAAGGTTGTCGGCTCTACCGGCAGGTGCAGGGTTGGTATCCGTAAGTGGACTAATGATAATGGTGAAGATCTTACTTTTAATGAAATCAAAAAATTTTATGAACCTGATGAAAAACCAAAATTTGAAGCAGGGAAGTTTTAAATATGCAACTTAGACCGTATCAAATACAAGCAAAAGAAGCTATTCAGAACGAATGGGCCAGCGGGATAAACAAAACCCTGCTGGTCCTGCCAACCGGTACAGGAAAAACCATTGTCTTTTCAAAACTGGCTGAGGATTGTGTCCGGGAAGGTGAACGAGTACTAATCTTGGCCCACCGGGGAGAGCTGCTGGATCAGGCTGCTGATAAACTACAGCAAGCAACCGGGCTGGGTTGTGCTGTTGAAAAAGCAGAAGAAACATGCTTAGACAGCTGGTACCGGGTTGTTGTTGGAAGTGTGCAGTCACTTATGCGAGAAACAAGGCTATCCCGGTTTCCGGTAGACTATTTTAACACCATCATAGTAGACGAAGCTCACCACTGCATTAGTGACAGTTACCAGCGGGTATTAAATTACTTTAACCAAGCTAAGGTGCTGGGGGTAACCGCTACACCAGACAGGGGTGATATGAGGAACTTAGGGCAGTACTTTGAGAGCCTGGCCTATGAATATACTTTGCCCAGGGCAATTAAAGATGGATACCTATGTAAGATTAAAGCCCAGACCATACCTCTTAAACTAGACTTGACCGGGGTGGGGATGCAGGCCGGAGACTTTAAGACCAGCGACTTGGGCACTGCCCTGGACCCCTATTTGTATCAAATAGCTGACGAAATGGCTAAATACTGCATGGATAGAAAGACGCTGGTATTCCTACCTCTTATTAAAACCAGCCAGAAATTCCGGGATATCCTTGAATCACGGGGATTTAGGGCAGCGGAAATAAATGGCGAAAGCTATGATCGAGCTGAAATCTTGGAAGACTTTGAGGATAGTCGGTATGATGTGCTATGTAATAGCATGTTGTTGACAGAGGGTTACGACTGCCCGGCAATAGATTGTATTGTAGTGCTTCGACCCACTAAAATTAGAAGTCTTTACAGCCAAATGGTTGGCCGTGGGACCAGATTGTTCGATGGTAAGGACCACCTACTGCTATTAGACTTCTTATGGCATACAGAACGGCATGAGCTATGCCACCCCGCACACCTGATCTGTGAGAGCCCAGAAGTTGCACAGAAAATGACAGAAAATATTGAAGAAGCTGGATGCCCGGTTGACCTTGAAGAAGCTGAAGTACAAGCATCTGAGGATGTAGTAGCTGAACGTGAAAGAGCACTGGCCCAAAAGTTAGCTGAAATGCGCAACCGGAAACGTAAGCTCGTAGACCCATTACAGTTTGAAATGAGTATCCAGGCTGAAGACCTGGCCAACTACGTACCGACATTCGGTTGGGAAATAGGGCCACCAACCGAAGGACAGCTAAAAACACTAGAAAAGTGGGGTATATTTCCGGATGAAATTGAATCAGCCGGAAAGGCAAGTAAGCTGATAGACCGGCTGATAAAACGTAAAGAAGAAGGATTGGCCACACCGAAGCAGATTCGGTTCCTGGAAAGTAAGGGGTTCCTGCATGTAGGCACCTGGCAATTTGAAACAGCAAAAAGGCTTATAAATAGGATAGCTGCTAATGGCTGGAGGGTGCCGCGAGATATTAATCCTTATGAATATAAGGAGGAAGTGAATGAATACGAAGCTAACTTCGCTCGAATTACTTAACCACATAGATCCATCTCTGCTTGACTATCAGGACTGGCTTAGCGTTGGCATGGCACTGAAAGACGCCGGCTATACTGCTGCAGACTGGGACGCATGGAGTAGACGCGATCCTGATCGATACCATCCCGGGGAATGCTTCCGGAAGTGGGGGAGCTTTAAGGGATCTTCCAATCCGGTTACTGCCGGCACCCTGGTTGCACTGGCCAGAGATCACGGCTGGGTACCGGAGCGGTCCTCCGAACCCGGTTATGAGCTGGAATGGGATGCCGTCATTGGTCCCAAAGATGAACTAAAAATCATAGATAAGAACTGGGTTGAAGGCCAGGAAGTTATAGAACCCGAAGAATGGAATCCAGTCGAACACCTAACCAAGTATTTAGAAACCCTTTTCGAGGCCTCAGAGAATGTTGGCTATGTCTGCACATCATGGGAAAAGGACGGCCGCTATCTGCCCACTAAAGGATGCTGGGACCGGACAGCCGGTGAGCTCATCCAGCAACTGAATCAATGTGATGGAGATATTGGCAAAGTATTGGGTGATTACAAGCCTGAAGTAGGCGCCTGGATCCGGTTTAATCCACTCGATGGCCAGGGCGTTAAAGATATCAATGTGACTGACTATCGGTATGCCCTAGTCGAGTCTGATGACATGGATATCGAAAAGCAGAATGCTATTATCCGAGAATTAGAGCTACCAGTAGCTTGCCTGGTACATAGTGGAGGTAAGAGCCTTCACGCGATTGTAAGAGTTGATGCCGGGAACTATGAGGAATACCGCAAGCGGGTGGATTACCTCTATAACGTCTGCCGGAAAAACGGTCTCAAAATAGATAACCAGAATCGTAACCCTTCCCGGCTCTCCCGAATGCCCGGGGTGATGCGTAATGGCCGGAAGCAATTCCTAGTAGATACCAATATCGGCAAAGAGAACTGGAAAGAATGGCAGGACTGGATAGAAGCTGTTAATGATGACCTCCCGGAACCGGAGAGTATGGCTAGTGTGTGGGACAACCTCCCCGATCTGGCACCGCCGCTTATTGATGGTGTACTCCGACAGGGCCATAAAATGTTGCTGGCTGGGCCATCCAAGGCAGGCAAGAGCTTTGCGCTCATTGAGCTATGTTGTGCGATCGCTGAGGGGCATAAATGGTTCAGCTGGCCATGTGCTCAGGGTAGAGTAATGTATGTCAACCTGGAGCTGGACCGAGCCAGCTGCTTGCATCGGTTCAAAGACGTCTATCAAGCTCTGGGCTGGTTCCCGCATAACCTGGCTAATATCGATATATGGAACCTGCGCGGGAAATCAGTCCCTATGGACAGGCTGGCTCCGAAGCTAATCCGGAGAGCTGCCAAAAAGAACTATATAGCCATTATTATTGACCCCATTTATAAGGTTATCACTGGTGATGAGAACTCCGCTGATCAGATGGCTCACTTCTGCAATCAATTTGACCTGGTATGCCATGAGCTGGGGGCTGCAGTGATTTATTGTCACCATCACAGCAAAGGATACCAGGGGCAGAAGCGTAGCATGGACCGGCCCAGTGGATCAGGAGTGTTTGCCCGGGATCCGGATGTACTGCTTGACCTTATTGAACTAGATCTAACAGAGGACCTGCTAAAACAGGAAGAAAATAAAGCTGTCTGTGCGGTCTGCATTCAATGGTTGGACAAGTATATCAAAGACTGGGACAAAGAAGTCAGCCAGAATGATCAATACAGCGAAAAGGCAATGCTTTCAGCCTGTAATCGATTATTAGAGCCTGACCAGTATAGAGACATGCTTAAGGACGTTTATGCCGCCAGGCAGACCATACAGCAGCGCACAGCGTGGAGAATTGAAGGTACCTTGCGGGAGTTCCCGAAATTCAAACCGGTAGATCTTTGGTTTAATTACCCGACACATCAGGTTGACACCGAAGGGATTCTTAAAGACCAGCAGGCCGAGGGAGATAAGCCACCTTGGCAGCGGGCTATGGAGAAGCGTAAGCCGAAAGAAAAGAAGGCAAAAGATCGGAAGATTGCACTAGAAAATGCTTTCGAAGCATGCAGTTTTGAAGGAGAAGTTACATTAAAATCCATAGCTGAGTACATGGGCGTAACTGAAAAAACTGTTAGAAATCGGATAGAAGAACATGGAGGATTTGAAATTGAGAATGGTAAGGTTGAAAGGAAAAAAACATAAATTTTCCTTCCTTTCCCTGAGGGAAAATAGGGAAAAAGTAGTTAATTTCCCTTTTTCCCTATTCAGAAATCGGGAAGAAAAAAACATGATTTATGTTATTTTCCCTACTGTAAATAACTGGAGAAAAATCGGGGAAAATCAGGAAGAAAAAAACGTGTTTTGCGTTATTTTCTTCCGAGGGAAAATCGGGAAGAAAAAAACATACCCTAAAGGGTATTGGATTTCCTTTCCCTGCTTGCGCAGGTCACGGGGGAAAGTAGTCGTGCGTAAGCTCTCGCACGACGACTCCTTCCCCTAACCGTGACAAGGAAAATTATCGAAAAAATAAAAATGTAAGAAATTAACAATGTTAAAATTTAGGAGAGTTTTAAAAATGAAAATTGAATTCTTCCTGCCAATGATACCACCAAACAAAACTTTTCAGCAGCACCAAGTAACTTGTAAAAAAGGTAAACCTGTATTTTACGAACCAGCAAAACTCAAAGCAGCCCGACAGAAATTAACAGCATACTTGGCCAAACACGTACCGGCAAAAAAATACACTGGTCCGGTCCGGTTAATAACAAAATGGTGTTTCCCAATTACCGGCAGACATAAAAACGGCCAATACAAAACAACCCGGCCTGATACTGATAACCTGCAAAAAATGCTAAAAGACATAATGACTGACCTGGGATACTGGGCCGATGATGCGCTGGTGGCCAGTGAGATAATTGAAAAGTTTTGGGCTAAAATTCCAGGTATTTATATCTGCATTGAAAAATTGGAAGGTGAAGCACAGTGAAAGACCCTCGGCCGGATTTAACAAGCGATAGTAAGCTGTGGACAAGATTACTTCAGCTGGCGGAAAAAGAAAGCCCTTATCTGCCAGGCATATTACATGGTTTTCGGTGCGAAGGAACACGAATCAAGAAAGGGCAAAAAGGATATGCTTTGCGGCCGGATATTGACCCAGCTGGAGATTCAGCATGGATAAGCAAAAGGGAATATGACGAAGAAAAACAAAAATGGCTTAATCCGTACCGACAAGAAATTGTTCAGTTGTTAAAAAAACTTTAAAAGGGAAAAGCCTATTATGCAAGGTTATTGTAAAAAGTACGCCTGGCAAATGACAGCTCAGGACGTGAAGAGAATGGGCTGCCTGAGTGAAGAAAAGCAATGTAAATACAACCGGAAGCGGTGCAAATATTTTGTTACGAATACGCTTTTGATAAGCATTGAAGAGAGAGTTGAGAAAAAGGAGGTATTAGCGCGATGCGCAGAATGATGCTGTTATATTTAGCGCTGCTGTGCCTGCTGTTGGCCGGCGCCGGGTGGATGGCACACCAGGCGCAGGTTATAGCCGAGGAGCAGGCCCGGCTGCAGCAGGAAATACTCACACTCGAACAGGAAAACGCCCTGCTCCGGGAGCGGGTCGAGGAGTTGAAGAAGCAGCAGGCTGAGATAGGCCAGAGGATGGAAAAATGGCTGGACGCATGGGAAGTGCAGGAAGTTGAAATTTCCGGTTATGCGCCTTTGGATGCTCAGGCTATTGAAGGCATGTGCTACAGTGGCGATCCAAGGGTAACATCATCCGGAGCGAGAACCACTCCGGGCGTTACGGCTGCCGCGCCGCTGGATATAAATTACAACACAAGAATATACCTTCCTGCCCGGGGGGAGATGCGGATTGTCCATGATCGGGGAGAAGAGATCGGCTATACCGAGGACGGCGTTATGCAGCTGGATCTGTGCGTGGAAACGCGGGAAGAGGCGATAGACATGATAGGGCGGCAGAGGGTGATCGCGGTGATGGAACGATGACCTGGAAACTTTATCAAGGTGATGTAAGGGGAAAACTGGCTGAACTGCCGGAGAAAAGTGTCCAGTGTGTGGTTACTTCGCCTCCGTACTGGGGGTTAAGATCGTATTTGCCCGATGGACACGAAGATAAAAAATCTGAATTAGGCCTTGAAAAAACGCCTGAAGAATATGTGCAGAACATGGTAGATGTATTCCGGGGTGTGTGGCGGGTACTAAGGGACGATGGGACGGTCTGGTTGAACCTGGGAGATTCATACGCAAGCGTTCATACGGGAGGACACAAATCTGCAAAATCAACCGTGGGTAGCAATAGGGACGGAGTACAAGAAATAAAGCAAAATAAGGCTAATCCGAGAACATACGGGCTAAAAAATAAAGATTTAGTCGGCATCCCCTGGCGTGTAGCCTTTGCGCTTCGTGCAGACGGGTGGTGGTTACGGTCAGATATTATATGGTGCCTTTCAGGTGGTACATGGGTATACGCAAAAACCCAAAAAGGCGAAATGCCTATGATGATTAAAGATGTTGCTAGGCTTGATCCCAAAACCGTTAAACTATGGAACGGTGAAAAATGGACGCAAGTTTTAGGAATGTCCAGATCAGAACGTAAAGGGGACGAAATAGAGTTAGTGCTGAGAAGCGGGGAACGTATTTCTTGTACTCCAACTCATAAATTCCCAACAGATAAAGGATTGAAGGAAGCAAAAGACATAACTATTGGCGATGTTCTCCAATTCTGTAGATTACCTGAACCAGAGCAACCAAGAGATTGCGTCATTGATGAAGATGCGGCATGGTTAGCAGGTTTATATATAGCAGAAGGTTCAATGGCTGGAGACACTATACAAATAGCCGGACATACAAAAGAGGTGGAAAGATGGGAACGATTGCAAAAAATAGCAAACAAATATGGTGGTAGTATAACAAGGACCATCGACGGCAATAAAATGGATATTCGTATGTATGGCAAGGTGTTGGTCGCCATGTTATCTGAACTGGTTAGCGGCAAAACAGCAAAAAATAAATGCTTTGCTCCCGTTGTATGGAGATATAGCAATAAGTTTATTGAATCAATACTAGATGGTTATTTGTCTGGCGATGGGCATTATGAAAAGCAGAATGACCGTTGGCGTTTAGGATTCACCAGAAATTATAATCTTGAAAGAGATTTGAGAACGGCTTGCTCCAGGCTGGGGTACAGATTAACACTTAATCTATCCACAGTATTATATAATGGCCGGCAAGTGCCTACATTCAGAGGGGAAATCCGCAAAACAAGAAGTGGTCATTTCAATGAAAAAAACACGGGAGAAGTATTAGAAATTAGCAAAGCTCGTTGTAGGTATGTCTGGGATATAGGAGTAGAGGATGAACCACATTTATTTGCATTGGCATCTGGGATATTAACGCATAATTCCAAACCCAATCCGATGCCCGAGAGCGTAACAGACAGGCCAACAAAGGCGCATGAGTATATATTTCTGCTGACGAAAAATCAGAATTATTTCTTCGATAATGAAGCGATTAAGGAAGAAGCGGATCCTAAATACAAAGCTAGATATAATAGCACTTTCTTTACAGGACAGAAAGAACAATCAGGGCAAGGACGGCCCGGGAACGTCTCAAATACTCCTGGAATAAAAGAATGGACAGGCAAACGCAACAAACGCACCGTATGGACAATATCAACCCAACCCTACCCCGAAGCGCACTTCGCAACATTCCCCCCAAAACTGATTGAGCCCTGTATATTAGCCGGGACTTCGCCACGTGCTTGCGAAATATGCGGCGCACCGTGGGAGAGGATAACTAAAAAAAATGGACAAACAGAATATGATGTTTCACGTAAACGCGCAGATGCGCCAGGTGCAGAAGTATCAAAAACGTCTGTGTTTAGAACAGGGAAAATATCAATTAAAACCACCATCGGCTGGCAGCCTACCTGCACCTGCAAAAACTCCGGTAATGCCCGCTGCATAGTCCTAGACCCTTTTGCCGGAAGCGGGACAACCCTATACGTTGCTGAGCAGTATGGCAGGGACAGCGTAGGCATAGAGCTTTCGGAGGAATACTGCAAGCTGAT
>JGI24502J29692_10075054_pt1 | contig 12126 bp, 22 predicted proteins | sample BioPla3RNA1_FD_29692 | JGI IMG/M metagenome (IMG submission 29692)
CAGAGATGGAGATTTCAGGCATACTAGTGTTTGAAATTATCTAATCAGATCAATGTGATGCTTAATGCTAACTTCCTGGAAGCTTCCAGGAAATAGGTTTTTCTGCTGTTTTTATGGCAGATATCCTGCATTGAAGATAAATCCAGTGAGAAAAGTCGGATCAACATGAGTGTCAAAGGGCCAATGCTTTGAAACGCCCGCTTTTGGCGCCGTATTAGCGCCTAAAATCGCACGAAACTGTTTAGGTTTTCGAGGAGTCGCGGTTGCAGTCACTGAATACTGAAGTTTCAAATCAGGGAACAGAATTCAAAATCAGGTTACCGAACACTGAAGTTTCAAATCAGCTAAGAATGTTTCAAATCAAGGCCAGATGTCTGGATTTGGGTCTGCCAGGATCGTAAAATCGGTCCTTTAAGAGTATGCTCCTGCTAGACAAGCTGGGAAGAGGATCGGATATTTGCAGATGCCTGAAGGAATTAGGGTACCGGAAGCAATAAAGCTCTGGTCTGCTCGAGGCATATCTGCCAGGCAGGTCTGAAAGACGTCCCTCCCCACCTGGTAGCGTTCGGGGAATCCAGTGCATTTTTTTGCCACTCAAGTTGAGCTGACCGGAGGGGCTGGTATTTCAATTGAAATTTACGGAGTAGAAATATGGCAAGCATACACCGACCAAAACGAGGTTCCCTTGCATTCAGTCCGCGCAAAAGGGCAAAGAGCCACATTCCACGGTTCAGGGCCTGGCCGGAGGCTACAGGTGAACCAAAGCTACAGAGTTTTGCAGGGTACAAGGTGGGCATGACCCACGTGATCATGGTTGATGACATAAAGAACAGCCTTACCCAGGGTATGGAAATCTCCGTACCTGTCACTGTCATCGAAACTCCTGCAATCAGGGTCGCAGCCATCCGGGCTTACACAGAAGGCAGTGCCGGAGAAAAGGCAATCGCTGAGGTATGGGCAGCAGATCTCGATCCTGAACTTAAGCGCAGAATCCCTGTACCTGCAGCCGACAACATGGCTGAAAACCTTGAGAATATTGGGAAAATGATTGAAGAAGGCAAGGTAAGTGATATCAGGGCAGTTACTTATACTCTGCCAAAGAGCCTTACCGGAGTTCCCAAAAAGACGCCCGACATCATGGAATCTGGAATCAGTGCCAGGAATCTTAACACCAAATTCGAATACGCAAAATCAATCCTTGGTACCCTTGTAAGCGTCACTGACGTATTCAAGACCGGAATACTTGTTGATACAGCGGCAATTACTATCGGGAAAGGTACCCAGGGTCCTGTCAAACGCTGGGGGATCCAGCTTATGAAAAACAAGCATTCCAGGCAGGGTAGCCTCAGGCAGATCGGTACTCTTGGTCCCTGGCATCCAGATCATGTTTCCTGGAGAGTTCCTCAGATGGGTCAGATGGGGTACCACCAGAGAACCGAGTTCAACAAGCGTATCCTTAAGATAGGATCTGATGGGGAAGAAATCACTCCAGAAGGCGGTTTCCTGAATTACGGCCTTGTCCGTGGAGACTATGTGCTCATAAAAGGCAGTGTGCCCGGGCCATCAAAGAGGCTTATCAGGCTCAGAGACCCGATCAGGGCAAAGAAAGCCGATCTTGGCGAGCCGAATATCCTTCACATAAGCAGGGAATCCAAGCAGGGGTGATCAAAAATGGCTACAGCAAAAACAATAGACCTTACAGGAAGGGTTATCAGGGAAATTGAGCTTCCTGATGTGTTTGATGTGGACTTCCGCCCTGACCTTATCAAAAAGGCAGTGCTTGCAGCACAGGCAAACAGGCTTCAGCCCTATGGCCCCCGTCTCTATTCAGGAATGGACACCTCTGCAAGGTCCTGGGGTTCAGGGCGAGGCGTTGCCCAGATTCCAAGGCTTGCAAACAGCAGCAGAGCTGCACGAGTTCCACAAGCAAGAGGCGGCAGAAGAGCCCACCCACCAAAACCTGAAGCTGACAGGAGCGAGAAAGTCAATACTAAGGAACGCCGCTATGCAATCCGCTCTGCGATCGCAGCAACCAGGGATCCGACTCTAGTAAGCTTGAGAGGTCATATTTTTGAAATCGAGCTTCCGATTGTCGCGGAAAATGCTCTTGAAGACCTGGATAAGACAAAGCAGGTAATAGAATTCCTGCAGGCAATTGGAGTCTACGAAGACGTGCTCAGGGCAAAATCTGGAAGACATATCAGGGCTGGCCGCGGAAAGCTCAGAGGCAGGAAATACAAGCACAAAAAGAGTGTCCTTATTGTTGCAGGGGAAAATGCTTCTATCATGAAGGCTGCAAGAAACCTTTCTGGAGTAGATGTTGCAACAGTAGATTCACTCAATGCCGAACTTCTTGCACCTGGCACTCACGCAGGGCGCCTTACTATCTGGACAGAATCTGCAATTGAGAAACTGGAAGGTGCATTCCAATGAGTTCCATTAATTATCCTTTTATTACTGAAAAAGCGATGATACTGCTTGACGAAAACAAGCTCCAGTTTATCGTGGATACCAGGTCAAATAAAAAGCAGATCGTAGAAGACGTTGAAAAATTGTACGGGTTCAAAGTAAAGTCCGTGCGGACCATGACCACCATGAAGGGCACGAAAAAAGCAATCCTTACTTTCGAAGATCCTGAATCTGCACATGAGATTGCAACCCGGATAGGACTAATGTGAGGTGTGATGTATGGGTAAAAGAATTGTATCACAAAACAGGGGTAGAGGTACTCCAACCTACAGAGCTCCTTCTCACAAGTACAAGGCAGAACTGAAGCATCCTCAAGTTGATGAAAATAAGTCGATTCAGGGAAAAGTCATTGATATTGAGCACGACCCCGCTCGCTCAGCCCCAATTGCAAAGGTTGCCTTTGAAAACAGGGAAGAATTGCTCCTGCTGGCTCCTGAAGGAGTTGCAGTAGGTGATATAATAGAATGCGGAGACGGTGCTGAGGTCAAGCCAGGAAACATAGTTCCTATAGGAAACGTGCCTGAAGGTTTCTTTATCTGCAATATCGAGTCAAAGCCAAATGACGGCGGCAAATTCGTGCGTTCTTCTGGAGTATACGCAACTGTCGTAACCCATGAGCCTAACAGAACTGCGGTGGCAATGCCCTCTGGTAACGTTAGATGGTTTAATCCAAAATGCAGGGCAGTTGTCGGCATTGTTGCAGGTGGAGGCAGGGTAGACAGACCATGGCTCAAAGCCGGAAAAAAGTACCATAAATTAAAAACAAGAGCTGCAAAGTATCCAAGGGTTTCAGGGGTTGCCATGAACCCACGTGACCACCCGTTTGGTGGAGGTGCCTGGAAACACCCGGGCAGGCCAACAACGGTTAGCAGACATGCTCCGCCTGGAAGAAAGGTCGGACTGATTGCAGCTAGAAGAACCGGAATGAAGCGCTGATGAGGGGTATTCGTTATGGCTAAAAAATCATCATCAAGATTACCAAAGAGAAAGGGTGAGTATACCTATCGCGGGAAAACCGTCTCAGAACTCCAGGGACTGAGCCTTGAAGAGTTTGCAGAACTCCTGCCTTCAAGGGAACGCAGGAGCCTCAAACGCGGGTTCACGGACGGACAGAAGAAAGTCCTGCATGAGTTTAAGGAAGGAAAAAGGGTAAAGACTCACCACAGAGACATGATCATCCTTCCGGAAATGATCGGACAGACTATCGAGATTCACAATGGGAAAAGCTTCGTGAGTGTAGAGCTTCAGCCTGAAATGGTCGGGCATCGTTTTGGAGAATTTGCACCTACAAGATCAAGAGTTTCACACGGCAGTGCCGGTGTAGGAGCAACCCGTTCAAGCAAGTTCGTGCCACTGAAATGAGGTGAGAGGGAATGTCAAGAATTGATTATTCAGTTAAGGGAGACCCTGAGACCACCTCTAAGGCTATGGGTTCTGAACTCCATATTTCCCCTAAAAAATCCCGTGAAGTCTGCTGCAAAATTAAGGGCATGAAGGTTGCTGAAGCCAGAAAGTTCTTAGAAGATGTAATTGCTTTAAAACAGGCAGTCCCCTTCAAAAGACACCACGACGGAGCTGGACATCGAAAAGGTCCAATGGCTGCAGGCAGGTACCCTGTCAATGCTTCAAAAGAGATCCTTAAGGTCTTGAGAAACGCAGAAAGCAATGCCGAATACAAGGGACTTGAGCCTGCAAACATGTACATTGTCCACGCTGCAATTCAGCGCGGAAGGACAATTCATGGGTTCATGCCAAGGGCCAGAGGAAGGGCCACTCCCAAAGACACAGAAACTGTAAATATCGAGATGATTCTTTCCGAGGTGCGCTAAATGGCAGTAGAGAGAAAATTCGTCAGTGATGGATATGTCAAAGCTTCCATGGACGAATATTTCGCGGAGCAGTTGAGTAGAGCTGGGTATGGCGGTATGGAGCTTAACAGGACCCCAATGGGCACCCAGATCATTATTTATTCCGAAAAGCCTGGAATGGTAATTGGAAAAGCTGGAAAGGTCATCAGAAAGCTTACCCGAGATGTAGCTGCTAAGTACAATCTCGAAAACCCGCAGATTGACGCTCAGGAAGTAAAGAGACCTGAACTTAATGCTCAAATGATGGCATCCAGACTTGCAGCTTCAATTGAGAGAGGCTGGTACTTCAGGAAAGCTGGACACAACACCCTTCGGGCAGTCATGAGTGCAGGTGCACTCGGTTGTGAAATTGTTATTTCCGGAAAACTTACAGGTGCCAGGTCAAGAGTTGAAAAATTCGTTAGCGGGTACATAAAGCACTCCGGAAACCCTGTAGAAGAAGTTGTTGACGAAGGGTTTGCAGTAGCAATCAAAAAGCTTGGAACCCTTGGCTGCAAAGTCAGGATCATTCATCCAGGTGTTATCCTGCCTGACTCATACAGGATTAAGGAATCAAGTGAGCTTCCAGTTGAGCCGGCTGAAAAGCCTGCCGAAAAGCCTGCTGAGAAACCCGCAGAAGCCCCTAAAAAGGAAAGCGCGGCAAAACCCCGTCCTGCAGCAGCACCTGCAAAACCAGTAGAAGCAGCCGAAGTTGCAGAGCCTGAAGAAGCCGAGGAAGAACCTCAGGCTGAAGCAGAAGAGGACTTTGAAGAAGCTGAAGTCATTGAGGTAGAAGGCTCAGATGAACTTCGAAGACAGGTCAACGGAGTCTGGCAGCACAAGCATGAGGGCTACGACTACTGGCATCCCATGGCACGGGTTCACAAGGAGGTTAAGGAATAATGGCAATTCTCAGAACCAGTGAAATCCGGACCATGACAGTCGAGGAACGGGCTGACGAACTCGAGACTCTGAAAAATGAACTGGTCAGGGAACGTGCCCTTACTTCCGCAGGCGGAGCTCCTGAAAACCCGGGAAGAATCGGAGAAATCAGGAGAACGATTGCCCGGATAAAGACAATTCAGCATGAGCTAAATGAAATCTAAAGTGGAAATTTTACCTTCGACCCTTATCTACCATGAACTGATAGGGCTCGAAATTCAGGTGATTCGTTCCACTAATCCAGCATTAATAGGAATCCGCGGCAGAGTAGTCAACGAGACAAAAAATATGTTAATCGTAGAAAACTCGAAGTCGCGGGAACTGAAGATTCCAAAGGCGGATTCGGAATTTCTCTTCCGAATCCCTGCCGAGCTCTCAGAAAAAGGCCGCAGATCCGATACATTCGTTAAAATTCAGGGAAACCTGCTGCTCTCACAACCCGAAAATCGGATCAAGAAAATCAAGAAATTACGCAAATGGGGCTAAACTCATGGCTAGAGATATTGGATTGAACATACCAGCGCCATCAGAAGAATGTGATGATTCATACTGTCCTTTCCACGGAACACTCCCAGTAAGAGGTCAAATCCTTGTTGGCACCGTGGTCAGCAGCAAGATGGACAATACGGTAGTTATTGAAAGGCAATACATGAAAATGGTGCCAAAATATCAGAGATACGAGAAGAGACGCTCGAAGGTTCACGCACACAACCCACCTTGCATTTCAGCAAAAGTCGGAGATGTCGTTGCGATTGCGGAATGCAGACCTATAAGCAAAACCAAGTCCTATGTGGTGGTTAAAGCGGAGGTGCCTAAATGAAAGGCATACGCTCCAGCATTCCAAGGGCTCTGAACGCAGGCGCTAAGGTTCCCTGTGTGGATAACACCGGGGCCAAAGTTGTTGAGATTATTTCTGTCAAGAAGTACAGAGGAGTCAAGAACAGAATGCCCTGCGCAGGGATTGGGGACATGTGCGTCGTCTCAGTAAAGAAAGGTACACCTGAAATGAGGAAGCAGATTCTCCTTGCAGTAGTGGTTCGCCAGAAACAGGAGTTTCGCCGTCCGGATGGGCTGCGTGTGTCCTTTGAGGACAATGCCATGGTAATTACGGACGAAGAAGGAGTTCCCAAAGGCACGGACATAAAAGGTCCTATAGCAAGAGAAGTAGCTGAGAGGTTCCCCAAGATAGGGACCACAGCATCTATTATAGTCTGAGGTGGCGAGCATGGTATCCAAACAGCCAAGAAAGCAGAGAAAAGCAAGATATAATGCACCTCTGCATATCAGACAGAAATTTATGGGTGCAAAGCTCAGTGAAGCCCTCTCCAAGGAGTACGGCACAAGAAGCGCCGCAGTTATCGCGGGAGACACCGTGAAGGTCATGCGCGGAGATTTCAAGGGCACTGAAGGAAAGGTCCAGACCGTCTCTCTTCAGGACGGCACGATTTCAGTGGACGGAGTTATTTCCACAAAGGTGGATGGCACCGAAGTCCCAAGACCTATATACCCCTCCAATGTTATGATCACAAAACTGGAACTGAAGGACAGGCGCAGAGCATCAAGCATTAAGAAGTGAGGCAGGTGATTTTGTGACACACCAGAAAAGATTATCAATCCCAAAAAGCTGGAAGGCCGGGAAAAAAGGTTATAAATGGGTCTCCACCACCCGCCCGGGGCCTCACAGCCAGGCACGCAGTCTTCCGCTTGGAATCATAATTCGTGACGTTCTCAGGCTTGTAGATAATAATAGGGAAGGTAAAAGAGTCCTCTCAGAGGGCAAAGTCCTTGTGGATGGAATTCCCAGAAAAGACCTCAGGTTCCCTGTCGGGCTTTTTGATGTAATTTCATTCCCGCTTTCAAATGAATCATACAGAATGCTTCAGGATGAAAAGGGACGCCTGACTCTTTACAAGCTGAACGAGGCAAATGTTAACAAGCTGTGCAGAATCAACAACAAGACCACTCTCAAAGGAGGAAAGGTACAGCTTAACCTGAATGACGGGACCAACATTCTTGGTTCTAACGAGTACGGCACAAAGGACTCTCTTATTCTTTCAGTGCCTGACAAACAGGTAGTAAAGCACCTTCAGTTCAAGGTCGGCAACCTGGCAATGGTAGTAGGCGGCCAACACTCTGGAGAAATCGGAAAGATTAAGGAAATTAGGGAAGTTAAAAGTTCCAGACATAACACAGTCGCAATTTCCGGAGATACCGATTTCGAAACAATTGAAGATTATGTTATCGTCATTGGCGAGGACAAGCCTGAGATTCGGCTCGGTGGTGAGATAATTGAGTAACGTCATGCGCACTCCCGTTGTTGAGAAGGTAACTGTCCATATGGGTGTTGGAGAAAGTGGCCAGCACCTCGTAAATGCCGAGGAAATCCTCAAGACTATTACAGGGCAGGAAGTTGTCAGATGCTTTGCAAAGAGGACTCTTCCGGCTTTCTCGATCAAGAAAGGCGAACCCATAGGCTGCAAAGTGACTCTTAGAGGACAGAATGCCCAAAAGTTCCTTGAGACCGCTTTTAATATCCATGAAAATACTCTTGCCAGATCCCAGTTCGACTCCCTTGGAAATGTCTCTTTTGGAATTGAAGAGCACACTGATTTCCCAGGCATGAGATATGACCCTAATATCGGGGTTTTCGGGATGGACGTCACAGTTGTGATCAAGCGCCCTGGAGAAAGAGTCTGCAAGAGAAGGGTCGCAGCAAGGAAGGTCCCGACTAACCACAGGATCACAATCGAGGATTCTGTTGCTTTCCTTAACGAAAGCTATGGCGTGGAGGTCATGTAAATGGCAGAGACTGTAAATAAGTCCGGAAGAGGAGTAAACGTATGCAAGCGGTGCGGGAGAAAGCAGGGTCTTGTCCGCAAATACGATATTTATCTCTGCAGGCACTGTTTCAGGGAGATTGCCCACGAGATGGGTTTTGAGAAATATTCGTAAGGTGATTAAAATGGTATTACTTGATCCTCTTGCAAATGCCCTTTCCACAATTAAAAATGCCGAAGTTATTGGGAAAAGCACCTGTATTCTCAGGCCAGCCTCAAAAAACATCGGCAATGTGTTGAAGGTTATGCAAGATCTCGGTTACATTGGAGAATTCGAGTTTATCGAGGATGGAAAAGCTGGAATCTACAGTGTTACCCTTGTGGGAAGAATTAATAAATGCGGTGCAATCAAGCCGCGGTATTCCGTAGGAACTGGCAGCTTTGAACGCTGGGAAAAGCAGTTCCTGCCGGCAAAGAACTTTGGTGCCCTTATAGTAACTACTTCAAGCGGGGTTATGTCCCAGTACGAAGCCCGTGAGAAGAAGATTGGTGGGCAGCTTCTTGCTTATGTATACTGAGGAGGAAACAGGAAATGGTTAAGGAAATTGTAAGAACAATAGAGATTCCTGAAGGAATTTCCGTTTCTTTCTCTCAGAATGTGTTTACAGCCAAAGGTCCCATGGGTACCGTCGAAAGAAAACTGTGGTATCCTGGAATCAAGATTAACGTCGGGGAAGGCGAAATAGTGGTGGATGCGGAATCCTCCAGAAAAGAACAGAGGGCCATGGTAGGCACTTTTACTTCCCACATCAAAAACCTGATAAAAGGCGTAAATGAAGGTTATGAGTGCAAGATGTCTATTGTGTACTCTCACTTCCCTATTCAGGCAAAAATTGATGGTAAGACCTTCATAATCGGAAACTTCCTTGGAGAAAAGAAACCAAGAGTTGCAAAAATTCTTGGCGATACAAAAGTTAAGATAACCGGAAGCGAGGTAACAGTTTCCGGAATCAACAAGGAAGATGTCGGGCAGACTGCCGCAAACATTGAACAGAAGACCAAGATCAAGAGATTCGACACGAGGGTTTTCCAGGACGGAATCTACATCGTGCAGAAGGCCTGAGGTGGTTATGATGGTAGAAGAATTCAAATCAGAAGGTACTTCAGTTTCCACACTTGATACGGACTCTGAATTCAGGCGATTATTCAATGTGAGAAGGGTCCAGAAGGGTAAAAAGCCCCAGTTCAAAAGAGCGGCCTGTCATAAATTCAAGAGGCTTGACAGCAACTGGAGGCGTCCGAGAGGTTTACAGGGCAAACAGCGCAAAAAATATGTCTCAAAAGGTGCTCTTGCCCAGGCAGGATATGGAAGCCCTGTTGCAGTAAAAGGCCTTCACCCATCAGGTTACTCGGATGTGCTTATTTCCAGTGCAGCTGAACTTGAGCTTGTTGATGCCTCTTATGAAGCTATCAGGATAGCATCGACAGTAGGCGCAAGAAAGAGGGCTATTATCCTCATAAAAGCTGAAGAACTCGGAATTAAAGTGCTGAACCCTGGAAGGGGTGAATAAAAATGTCAGATCTGGCCAATCAGAAAAGGTTAGCCTCCAAAATTCTTGAATGCGGACTTGACAGGGTATGGCTTAATCCGGAAGCCTCCGAAGAGATTGCGTCTGCAATTACCAGGGACGATATTCGTGAGCTCATTGAGAAAGGCACTATCAAGGCAAAGCCGGTCAAAGGAGTCAGCAGAGGTCGAGCCCGAGCTCTTGCTGCCAAGCGCAAGTATGGGCACTGCAAAGGTCATGGTTCAAGAAAAGGTAAGAAAGGAGCCCGTACTCCGAAAAAGGAACAGTGGATCAAAAAGATCCGGGCTCTCAGAAGAAGGCTCAAGGAACTCCGTGCAGAAGGGGAGCTTGATAAGTCCACGTACTGCAGGCTCTACAGAAAAGCAAAAGGCGGCGAATACAGAAGTGTTGCCCACCTTAATTCCCACCTTGGGTCCGAAAAACTGTTAAAGAAATAACCTGGAGGAGCTAAATATGGCAACAGGACCAAGATATAAGGTTCCTTTTAGAAGAAGAAGAGAAGGACGCACTAATTACCACCTGCGCCTCAATTTACTGATCTCAAAACAGGACCGTGTGGTTATAAGGAAAAGTGCAAGAAACGTTCAGATCCAGTTAATAGCTCCGACCCCTGAAGGGGATATAACTTATTCCTCAGCCGTTTCGAGTGAGCTTGCTAAGTACGGTTATACAGGGGCTACCGGAAATACAACGGCTGCATACCTTACTGGACTCTTGTTCGGACTGAAAAGTTTGAAAAAGGGATACGAGGGAGGCATTCTGGATTTAGGACTTCAGGCGTCCTCTGCAGGTTCCAGGGTCTATGCTGCTCTTAAAGGCATAGTAGACTCAGGTTTTGAAGTTCCCAGCAGCCCTGAAGTTTTCCCCTCGGACGAGAGAATCCGGGGAGAGCACATTGCTGAATACAGAGAAGAGAGCTCAGACCTGCCAGAGCAGTTTGAAGCAACCAAAGAGAAAATCTTTGCTGAATTTAGTTAAGGTGATTAAATGGCATTCGATGAAGAGTGGGTTCCGAGAACCAGGCTTGGAAAATTAGTCATAGAAGGACAGGTTGCTTCCATGGAAGAAGCAATCAAATCAGGCCTGCCTATCAGGGAACCTCAGATAATTGATATGCTGCTTCCTGACCTGGAAGACGAGGTGCTCGATATTAACATGGTCCAGAGGATGACTGACTCAGGACGCCGTGTGAAATTCAGAGCAACCGTAATCGTAGGGAACAGAAACGGCTATGTGGGACTCGGGCAGGCAAAGGATGTGCAGGTAGGGCCTGCCATTCGCAAGGCAATTGATGCTGCAAAGCTCGATATTACCTACATCCACAGAGGCTGCGGATCCTGGGAATGTGCCTGCGGTCTGCCTCACACCGTTCCTTATGAAGTTACAGGAAAGGCAGGCAGTGTAAGCGTAACTCTTATTCCTGCTCCAAGAGGGCTTGGAATTGCTGCAGGGAATACTGCAACCAAGGTGCTTGAAAAAGCCGGGATTAAAGATGTATGGACCAGGTCTTTCGGGACCACGCGGACAACCCTCAACTTCGCAAAGGCAACCTTTGATGCCCTTAACCAGGTCAATGTTATGAGGCTGCCAGTAAACTGTAAGGAGGAAGCCTGAGATGTATGCAGTTGTAAGGTTGAGAGGTCCGGTTAATGTCCGGTATACCATTGAAGATACCATGAAGATGCTCCGCCTGCACAGAGTTAACCATTGTGTAGTTGTGCCTGAGAATCCTCACTTCAAAGGTATGATTTTGAAGGCAAAGGACTACGTTGCCTACGGGAAAGTTGATGCAAAGGCCCTTGCAGAAATTCTCGAAAACCGTGGAAGACTCGAAGGCAATACTCGCCTGACCGAGGAATACATCCGGGAAAACACAGCTTATGACTCAGTACAGGCTTTTGCAGATGCTGCAGTTAAAGGAGAAGCTTCCCTTAATGATATTCCCAAATTGAAGCCTGTTTTCAGGCTTCACCCTCCTAGAAAAGGGCATGCAGGGATTAAAAGGACCGTACAGCAGGGCGGTGTGCTTGGAAACCACGGGGATGATATCAATGTGCTCCTGCACAAAATGAGATAAGGTGGTTTTAATGGATACAAAGAAATTCAGAGGATCCAGGACCTGCGGAGGCGGGACTCATAAAAACAGGCGTGGAGCCGGAAACCGCGGAGGCCGTGGAAAATCCGGGGCCTGTAAACACCACTTCGTAAGAGCGATGTTAAGAGGATACAGCTACGGAAAACACGGTTTCAAGCGCCCTGATATTATTTCAAAAGATGTTTCCATAGTAAATGTTGGAGAACTTGACGAGCTTGCCCCTTATCTTGCTGAAGAAGGGCTGGCAGAATTCAAGGACGGAGCATACCATATTAACCTTGGAGACCTTGGAATTGAGAAAGCGCTCGGAGGCGGACGTGTCACAAAGAACCTTGTAGTCACTTCAGAAGAATTCTCCGTGGCTGCCCGCGAAAAAATTGAGAGCGCTGGAGGAAGTTGCATCAGTG
>JGI24502J29692_10004571_pt1 | contig 12112 bp, 10 predicted proteins | sample BioPla3RNA1_FD_29692 | JGI IMG/M metagenome (IMG submission 29692)
CCGGTATTTTCGTAATGTCTGTTTGGGGTGCTTTTGTAGAAGCATACGGTATTTTCGGAGGCTGGTTTGCCGGGCTCATGATTATTTCTATCATGTGGTTTATGAATCACTTCTTGGGACTTGTAGCCAATGAAGGCGCCTTTGTGGATATGGCCGCCGGTATTGGTATATGCGGCACCATGAGGGATGTGTTCCTTCAGGGTCCACAAGCGGGAATCAATTCTTTACCTACACTGGCTTTCGTTATTATCGGTGCGATCATTGGCGGTATGGCAGCTGTTGCTGTGGAGAAAGTTTGGGCAGAAAGAGATGCTGCCAAGACCAAAGATATCTCAATGTAATTTGATTAAAAAAAACAGGGGGAGGTCATATAAATGGCATTTCCAAAAATTATAGCGACTATGGCTGGTGGTTTTATATTTCCATTCCTACTCAGACTCTTATGGGGTAATCTATGTGACAATTTTGGACCCATCGGCGGTTGGCTTGCCGGCGGATTTATAGTTGGCACAACGTGGACTTTAAACCATGGTGTAGGTTTAATTTACCAATCGGGAGAAGCATGGATAGATATGGCGTGGGCAGCATTTGCAGGCCTATTCGTTGCCTCTGCCATATCCGGTGATGATGTTGGAAAAGGTGTAGGTATGATTATAAATGCGATTCTAGGAGGAGTTTTAGGCGGATTTATTCTCTATTGCTTGTATGTATAAAACAGAATAATAAATACTTACACCAGCCAAGATTGTAGTTTGCGCCAAAACCAATCATAAGAGTTATTATATTCGAAAGAATATAAAGATTAAAAAACAAGGAGGTAATGTTTAGTGGCTAAGTACATTATGGCTTTAGACCAGGGAACAACCAGTTCCAGGGCAATTATCTTCGATGAAAATGGTTTAATCAAAGGTGTTACCAACCGAGAGTTTACGCAAATTTATCCGAAACCCGGTTGGGTTGAACACGACCCCATGGAAATCTGGGGAAGCCAGATAGGTGTTGCCAAAGAAGTTCTTTTAAAATGCGGTCTGACAGTTAATGATATTGCTGCTATCGGTATTACTAACCAGAGAGAAACCACAGTAGTATGGGATAAGAATACCGGTAAACCCGTCTACAACGCCATTGTATGGCAGTGCCGCAGAACCGCTCCCATTTGTGATGACCTTAAAGATCGCGGCCTTGCTGAAAAAATCCGCGAGAAGACAGGATTGGTAGTAGACGCGTACTTCTCCGGCACCAAAGTAAAATGGATTCTTGATAATGTAGAGGGTGCCAGGGAAAAAGCTGAAAAAGGTGAATTGTTATTTGGAAACATCGATACATGGCTTATCTGGAATCTAACAGGCGGAAAGGCCCATGTTACCGACTACAGTAACGCCTCCAGAACAATGTTGTTTAATATCCATGAACTGGATTGGGATGATGAAATACTCAAAGAATTGAACATACCTAGAGCCATGCTTCCAGAAGCCATGCCGTCAAGTCATGTATATGGCCACACAACTACGGAAGTATTTGGCGGAGAAATCCCAATAGCCGGTGATGCCGGAGATCAGCAGGCTGCACTGTTCGGCCAGGCTTGCTATGCTCCCGGTATGGCCAAGAACACCTATGGAACCGGATGCTTTATGTTGATGAACACCGGTGAAAAGGCTGTTGCTTCCGAGAGCGGATTACTTACCACTATAGCTTGGGGAGTGGACGGAAAAGTGGAGTACGCTCTAGAAGGCAGTATCTTTATAGCCGGTGCCGTAATACAGTGGCTCCGTGACGAGCTCAGAGTCCTTGACAATGCCGCTCAGAGTGAAGAGCTGGCAACAAAAGTGGAAGACAATAACGGTGTATATCTGGTTCCGGCGTTTGTCGGTCTTGGCGCACCCTATTGGGATATGTATGCTCGAGGCACTATTGTGGGCTTAACCCGTGGTGCAAAGAGAGAACATATTGTCAGAGCCGCCTTAGAGTCCATTTGCTACCAGACCCGCGATGTTCTGGAAGCTATGCAGAAAGACTCAGGCATCAATCTCAAGAGCCTTAAGGTTGACGGTGGAGCCGTTGCCAACAACTTCTTGATGCAGTTCCAGTCGGATATCCTCGGTGTTCCAGTTGATCGGCCTAAGGTAATTGAGACCACCGCTTTGGGCGCAGCCTATCTTGCCGGTCTTGCAGTGGGCTACTGGAAAGATAAACAGGACATTTCAGCCAAGTGGCAGATTGATCGGACCTTCAAACCCGAAATGGACGATGACAAGAAAGATGGCTTATATAAGGGTTGGAAGAAAGCTGTAGAAAGAGCTCTTGATTGGGAAGATAAATAATAATAAGACATAGCTGTTTCAACACTGAATTAACCCGCCCTAAGTCCCCCGCCTCTATAGTATAGGCGGCGTGTGCCAAAGGGCGGCTAAGTTCAGTATGGACTCGACTAATATTTAGAGGGAGTTGAATCCTCTCTAAATAAAGTCTCGTTCAATAAAACGAATGTAATAGAATTTGTTGAAGCTGTGGCGGAGAATAAGGAGAACCACACCTTTATATGGGGTGTGGTTTTCCTAATTTGGGGAGGAAGAAAATGGAAGATGTAGTAATTATTGGCGGAGGTGTAACGGGTTGCAGCATTGCCCGTGAACTATCCCGATATGACATGAAAATAACCCTAGTAGAAAAAGAAGAAGATGTGGCCTGTGGTACTAGTAAAGGTAATAGTGCAATAGTGCACGCAGGCTTTGACGCATCCCCGGGTACTTGGAAGGCAAAACTCAATGTTGCAGGAAATAAGCTATATCCCGCTTTGTGCGAAGAACTTGATGTGCCCTTTAAACTGAACGGCTCATTAGTTGTAGCTATAAATGAAGAAGAAGAAATGGCTCTTCACGAATTGCTTGACAGAGGAGAAACTAATGGAGTAAAGGGTCTACGGATTATCAAAAGAGATGAACTACATGCTTTGGAACCCAATCTTAGCCCTGATGCCAGAGCAGCTCTTGATGCACCTACAGGTGGTTTAGTATGTCCTTATGAGCTTACCATTGCATTGGCTGAAAATGCAAATCAAAACGGTGTAAAGTTCTGGTTGAACGCTCCGGTAATCGGTATAGATGTGCAGGAAGACTTCAGTTTACTGGTAAAGACCCCAAAAGGAAACATAAAGACTAAATATATTATTAACGCTGCAGGACTTTTCGCCGATGAAGTGTCAAAAATGGCAGGAGCTGAAGAATATACCATAACTCCGCGGAAAGGTGAATACCTAGTATTTGACAAGCAATTTGGAAACCTGGCGAAAAAGGCAATATTTCCCACTCCAACTAAAATTTCTAAAGGGATTTTAGTGTGTCCGACCGTTGACGGGAATATATTTATAGGCCCGAACTCCAACAATATTGAAGATAAAAATGATACTGGCGTAAATGCACCGGGTATTGAAGAGATTATTAAAGGTGGAAAGAAACTTGTACCTGATTTACCGTTAAAAAATGTCATTACATCTTTTGCAGGTCTAAGGGCTGTGTCCAATACAAATGATTTTATAATTGAGGCTTCCAAACTTGTTAAAGGCTTTATTAACGTAGGAGGCATTCAGTCCCCAGGACTCACTTCAGCACCGGCCATAGCACTTATGGTGAGAGAAATCTTGCTGGAAGAAGGCCTTACCTTAAAAGAAAAGAGAGAGTTTATTCCCCACAGACCAAAAAAGCTTAGGTTTAGGGAACTGGATAATGAAGAGCGGCAAAAACTTATAAAACAAAATCCAGCTTATGGTCATGTCATCTGCCGATGTGAAACCGTCACCGAAGCTGAAATAATTGACGCCATAAGAAGACCGGTAGGCGCGCGCAGCATCGATGCTGTTAAAAGAAGGACCCGTGCCGGTATGGGGCGATGTCAGGGAGGATTTTGTTCCCCAAGAGTTCTGGAAATATTGACTCGGGAACTAGGGGTGGACCCCCTGGAGATAACCAAAAAAGGTCCCGGTTCTAATCTACTGGTTGGCCGTATTAAGGAATTTCTACAGGACGAAGGCGGTGACGATAATGATAAATAAGGAACTGGTAGTAATAGGCGGTGGTCCTGCAGGGCTTGCCGCTGCAATTGAAGCAAAAAAACATGGTGTAAAAGATATTTTACTTGTAGAACGAGATTCCGGGCTGGGAGGAATTCTACAACAGTGTATCCACAATGGTTTCGGTCTTCATGTTTTTAAGGAGGAACTTACAGGTCCCGAATATGCAGATAGGTTCATTAAAGAACTTGAGGACATGGGTATAGAAGTTTTGCTGGATACCATGGTAATAGAGCTAACTAAGGATAAACGTATAATTGCCGTCAGTCATAAAAAAGGATTGATGCAAATCCAAGCTGAGGCAGTAATCCTTACTATGGGATGCCGGGAAAGGACCAGAGGTGCCATCAATATACCAGGTTTCCGGCCAGCGGGAATCTTTACCGCTGGCACTGCCCAGAGATTTGTTAACATTGAAGGATATATGCCCGGCAAAGAAATTGTCATATTAGGCTCAGGAGATATAGGCCTTATAATGGCTCGCCGCTTTACTCTTGAGGGAGCAAAGGTAAAGTGTGTAGCGGAGATAATGCCCTATTCCAATGGACTGACAAGGAACGTAGTCCAATGTTTGGAGGATTATGACATTCCGCTGCTATTAAGCCATACCGTTGTAAATATTGACGGAAGAGACAGAGTGGAAGGTGTCACAATTGCACAGGTGGATGAAGATTTTAAGCCTATTTCATCAACCGAAAAATATGTTACCTGTGATACCTTGTTGTTATCGGTCGGATTGATTCCGGAAAATGAGCTTTCAAAAATGGCTGATATTAAAATGGATGACATTACTGCTGGCCCTGTTGTCAATCATAGAATGGAAACAACAGTGCCGGGAATTTTTGCCTGTGGGAATGTAGTTCATGTCCATGATTTGGTAGACTTCGTCACCATGGAATCTCAATTGGCAGGTCGAGGCGCCGCAAACTACCTAAAGAACAGGATGCCTTTGGGAAAGCATATTTCCATTCTCCCCGGTGAAGGTATCAGGTATGCAGTGCCTCAATTGATTGACCCGCAAAATATCATAAATGAAAAGCAAAACTTCTTTATGCGCAGTACAAAACCCATGGAGAAAGCTCGTTTATTTATTGAATCTGATAAAGACCTTATTCGAACAAAAGTTATTCAGCATATAAAACCTAGTGAAATGATAAATATCGAACTCAAGAAGGAAGAATTAGCTGATAAAGATATAAATAGCTTAAGATTTTTCCTTCAGGAAGAAGGTGTGGCTGATGGAAATCAATAAAACAGTAACCTGCATTGTTTGCCCCAAAGGGTGCAGGATTGATGTAAAGGTGAAAAACGGTGAAATAGTAAGTATACAAAACTATGATTGCAAGCGTGGTTTGGAATATGCCAAAAATGAAGTATTAGATCCAAGAAGAATACTTACAACAACCCTGAAACTATCCGGGGGTAGAGTGCTGCCTGTCAGAACAAAAGATCCCATACCCAAGAAATTGCTGAAAAAAGCCATGCTTGAACTCAAAGATGTAGTAATTACTCCCCCTGTTAAGGTGGGGGACATAGTGGCGAAAAACGTGGTTGGAACCGGCATTGATTTAATATCTACAGGCAATGCTAAATAAAGATATAAAAATAATTAAGATATAACTGAAAGGGTGAAAGCCTTGCTTCAAAAGGATGCTGTTTTTACCCATCCTAAAGGAATGCATATCAGAGCTGCGGCTATGGTGGTTCAGAAGGCTTACGAAATTGAAAGCACGATGGACACCAGCATATATATTCGCAATCAGTCCGGGAGAGAAGTACCCGCCACTGCCCTGATGGCTATTCACTCACTTAACATAAAACCCGGAGAGCGTATCACGATAGTGGCGAAAGGGGCAAATGTAACGGAGGCCATAGATTGCTTTGAAGAATTGCTAAAGCGAGATTTATTGCCTCAAAACCCTGTAGAACTAGAACAAGTGGATGATATTTTAGAGGAAAATATGCTTAAAGCGGATAAGATATTTGACAGTATTGGCCTTGGCCTTATTGTTACCAACAAAAGAGGCATTGTAACTCTGTGCAACAAAATAGTTGAGGAATTAATGGGTATAAAAAAACAATATATGGTCGGTAATCAAATTCAGGATATTATTCCGGGTATAGATTTAAGCTCTGCATCATCCCTTGGAATCGGAGTGTTCGGACCGGAAAAAAACTCCGAACGAAAAATAGCATCAACAGATGTTAACCCTATTTTTGTTGAAGGTGAAATTGTAGGTTATACCATTATTTTCAATAAGAATGCTTCCACAGCTGAATCCTTCGTTTCTGATCAATGGCCCAATTACGGCACCAAATATGATTTCACCTTCCATATATATAATAACGACGTCTTTGAACTTGATAAAGCATTTGGCAACATTATCGGCCGCAGTGAAAAACTGCTTGCGGCTTTGGATGTGGCTGCCAAAGCCGCAAAAACATCTTCAACAATTCTTTTACAGGGAGAAAGTGGTACGGGGAAAGAGTTGGTGGCAGAGGCCATTCACAATGCCAGTAAGAGAAATTCTGGACCTTTCATAAAGGTAAACTGTCCGGGTATACCGTCCAATTTGATGGAAAGTGAGCTTTTCGGCCATGAGAGAGGTGCTTTTACCGGAGCCATTTATCAAAAGATCGGTAAGTTTGAATTGGCAAATGGCGGCACGATATTTTTGGACGAAATAGGTGAATTAGACAATAATCTGCAGGCAAAACTACTGAGAGTTTTACAGGAACGAGAATTTGAAAGAGTTGGAGGGAACCAGGTTTTTAAGACAGATGTCAGAATAATAGCTGCAACACATCGCGATTTAAGGGAAATGGTAAAAAAAGGGGAATTTCGGGAGGATCTCTATTATAGACTGAACGTAGTACCGGTAAAACTTCCAAGTTTGCGAGAACGAAAGGATGATATACCGTTACTTGTTGAACATTTTTTGAAAAAACTATGTAAAAAACTGGGACACAATAATAAGGTCATGACAAAAAGAGCTGTTGGATATTTATATAATTATGACTGGCCTGGAAATGTTCGTGAACTTGAGAATATTATTGAGCGAGTTATTAATTTATCCGACGATGATGTGATAGATGCTTGGGATCTGCCGGAATATATTACCGGTAAGGTTATTGAAAAGAAACCACGCTTGATTAATTTAGACATAAACGGAGAGCTTGCTACCTTTGATGATTACGAGAAAGCCATAATAGAAGTGGCTTTAAGAAAATATAAGAGCTTTAACGCCGCCGGTAAGGCTTTGGGTATTACACATAAAACCGTTGCGGCAAAAGCCAGGAGATATGGTGTTGTGGAGTAAACTAAATCTAATAAAGGGGTTAAAAAATGTTAAATAAAGCATTATATAACGACAAATCGATACCCCTGACCAAGCAAAGTGAAATACTACAGTTAAGTGAACAACTCGGTTATGATGCCCATGAAATAAAATGGGTAGTTGCAAAAAACTCAGACACCGTAAAAAACCTTGTTAAGTTTATTGACAATATAACTTGTGATTCACAGGAGATAAGTGCAAATTCAGCGAGTGGTTCAGATGAAATTAAAGGGTTATCACTTTTGGCATCTAATTTAAAGGAAATTGCTTCTACAGTGTCACAAATATCAAAGGATTACCTAAAAAAAGTGGCAGATGGAAGCTTAGCCATCAGTGATGTGGAGGCTGCCCTAGTTCAAGTTACTGCAGAAATGGACAGATCATCTGATGAAATTGAAGCTTTACTGGAGCTTACTGAAAAAGTAAAGGATTTTGTAGATTTCATCAAACATATAGCACAGCAGACCAATTTGCTTGCCCTCAATGCCGCAATAGAAGCGGCCAGAGCCGGTGAGGCCGGTCGGGGGTTCAGTGTTGTTGCCACTGAAATCAGGAAACTGGCGGAACGAAGTAAAGACAAGGCTCATGAAATACACGATACGGCAGATCTTATAAATAAGGGTATAATTAAGGCCTGTAACATATCCCAAAAAGGTACCGAAAACCTGAAAAATGTAAAAACGAAAATGAAAATAGGTAAAGACGCAATGAGTGGTGCCGTTGCCGCATTTGAAGACATATCTCAGCTTAATGGTAAACTATTGGATTCTTCAGAAGAACAGGCCAAAACTTCCAATTATTTAACAGAAATCTTCACCTCTCTCTCAGATAAAACCGCATCGACTGCAGACTCTACTGTAAAAGTCGCCTATCTCATTAAAGATCAGGAAACTCATAACAAGAAACTTCTTGACATTGCGGACAATTTAGTAGATAAAGTGTATGCATTACAAAAACAGTCCACTTATTTAAAGAGCAAGGATGAAATAATTTTTGGTATTAATCCTGCTCTAAGTCCTGATGTAATAAAGTCTTTGTACCTTCCCGTGATTAACAATGTATGTAAAAAAGTAGGGCTTATCCCCAGAGTCTTGGTGGCTACTGATTATGATGCCCTCTCAAACAGCTTGATTGATGGAATTGTTGATGTGGGATGGTTCTCGCCTTTAGCTTATGTCAATGCCCGTAACAAAGCCCCGGTTATTCCTATGGCAACGCCTATGGTAAACGGAGCACCTAATTATTTGGGATTCATTATTACTACTTCGGGGTCAGGCATAACTAATTTGAAGGATGTTAAAGGGGAGCGTATGGCCTTTGTAGATCCGAAATCAGCCTCAGGATATGCTTATCCAAGACTTCTGCTAAGAAAAGTCGGAGTAGATCCTGAAAAGGATTTGCAGGAACAAGCGTTTTTAGGCACTCACAGCAACGTAGTGGAAGCGGTGCTTTCAGGGTCGGTTAAAGTTGGTGCCACTTATTCTGAAGCCATTGATGATGCAAGACATAGAGGGCTTGATGTAGATAAATTTATTTATTTGGCTCAAACCGATCCCATACCGAAAGACTGTATTGCAGTTCGTCCGGATTTAGACCAAAATATTGTTCTAAAATTGGAAAGGGCTTTTATGGAATATAAAGATCGTGGTATAGGTAAAGAACGAGAAAGCTCCACGATTAACGGTTTTGTTGCAGCTAATGATGAGAATTATGACATCATTCGTGAGGTAGTAAGAGATGCAGGTTGATAAAAATTACCAACCACTGTATATTTAAAACGCTAAAACCTGCATATTTTCGGGTTTTTGGCATTGGTATGATTTATGCTACTAATATAGTGTAAATCATTTTTTTTAGGAGGGGTTCGATGAAAAAGATTATCAACAATCCGGAAAATGTAGTGCAGGAAATGTTAGACGGTATGGTGGCAGCCTATCCGCAGTATGTGCGGAAAATTGACGGCTTTGAAGTCATTGTCAGGGCCAATGCTCCCATAAAAGGTAAGGTCGCACTGGTATCCGGCGGAGGCAGCGGTCATGAACCTTCTCATGCAGGCTTTGTCGGAAAAGGTATGTTGGATGCCGGAGTAGCTGGAGCTGTCTTTACTTCACCAACTCCCGACCAGGTTTTTGAAGCAATAAAAGCTGTTGACGGTGGGGCAGGTGTGCTTTTGGTAATTAAGAACTATACTGGTGATATCATGAACTTCGAAATGGCCGGAGAAATGGCTGAGGCTGAAGGAATAAAGGTTGCCAGTGTGGTGGTCAACGATGACGTAGCAGTGGAAGACAGTCTTTACACATCCGGTCGGCGTGGCATTGCCGGAACGGTTTTTGTCCACAAGATTGCCGGAGCCAAAGCCGAAGCCGGCGGAACCCTGGAAGATGTTAAAGCTGTAGCGGAAAAAGTTATAAAAAACACCAGAAGTATGGGAATGGCCCTAACACCATGTATTGTGCCTGCAGCCGGAAAGCCTACCTTTACACTGGCTGAAGATGAAATGGAAATAGGCATGGGTATTCATGGAGAACCGGGGACCAAGCGTACACATATAATGCAAGCTGACGACTTGGTGGATCATCTCATGGAAAAGATATTAGATGATATTCCCTATAAATCCGGGGATGAAGTTGCTGTAATGATTAACGGCCTCGGAGCTACACCTCTTATGGAACAGTTTATAATGAATCGTCGGGTAAGCGAAATATTAAAGAAAAATGGAATTACGGTATACAGAACCTTTGTAGGAGAATTCATGACTTCAATTGAGATGGCCGGAGCTTCTATTACTCTGTTGAAATTAGATGATGAATTTAAGCAACTGTTGGATGCTCAGGCTGATACTCCTGCTTTCAGGCAACTTTGATACATCTTTCGAAAGGAGACTTAAACGTGGCTGTAAATAGTGCAGAACTAATTGAAATCATAAATCTGATAGCACATGATATTCAGAAAAACAGAGATTTCTTGACAGAACTTGATTCAGCCATCGGTGATGCCGACCATGGTATAAACATGTCTAAAGGCTTCAAAGCTGTTACTGAAAAAATATCTACTATGGCCGACAAAGACTGTGGCAGTATTTTAAAAACCGTAGGGATGACGCTGGTATCAACAGTAGGAGGCGCTTCCGGACCCCTGTACGGTACTGCCTTTATGCGGGCAGGTCAAGCCGTGGGAGACAAACAGCAGCTTGGTTTTGAGGATATACCAATATTGTTAGATGCGGCACTGGAAGGTATAAAGATGCGGGGAAAAGCTGTAAAAGGTGAAAAAACCATAATAGATGCTTTAGAACCGGCAGTAGAAGTATTAAAATCCTCACCGATGGATATTAAGCTTATGAATGCGGCGGTAAAAGCGGCAAAAGACGGAGTTGAATATACCAAAGGCATAATAGCCAAAAAAGGAAGAGCCAGTTACCTCGGTGAAAGGAGCCTTGGCCACCAGGACCCGGGAGCAACTTCATGTTATATTATGCTATCATCAACCTACAAAGCAATACTTGATAGAAACAATTGAAGAATATTCTCATTGGTAGAATGGGGTGATGGATTGGTCGGTATAATACTGGTCTCACACAGTAAAAAAATGGCAGAAGGAGCCAAAGAAATAATTGAGCAGGTTATCGGAGATAAAATAAAAATTAAGGTAGCCGCCGGCACATCCGATAATAGATTGGGTACCGATGTATTTTTGATTGAACAGAAAGTCTTAGAAATTTTTGATGGCGATGGGGTGCTGATTATTCCGGATCTGGGCAGTGCAGTCATGAGTACGGAGATGGCCATCGAAAGCCTGGAAGAGCCTATTAGATCTATGACCCAACTGGCGGATTCACCCTTCTTCGAAGGAGCTATCGCAGCAGCTATGGAGGCAAGTTTCGGAAAAAGCCTGGAAGAAGTAAAGCAAGCGGCGGAAAACACAAGAGGCATGAAGAAAATAGCATGAAAAAAAGTAATTCTAGGTGAATAATTGGGGACGGGACAAATTATTCATTCAAAGTCACAAAGGAATACAGAATAATTGCGGGTACAAATTATTCAAAGTCACGAACGACTAAAAAAGGTGCTTCTTTGTATTAACAAAGGAGCACCTTTTTATGAATCATAAAAATCATGAGGGATGGTGCATGCGTCGTAAAAAGCTCACCATATAACAGCGGGTGAGAACTCCCCCGAGATAGTATATAGCACATTACTAATAGAGAGTGTTGGGTATAATCCAGCTAATTTATGATATTAAGTGCAGACCGTAAGGTAGTAATCTCCAAGTGCTACCAGAAGAGTCTCAAAATCCCGTGAAGGTTGATACCATGAACCGAGCAGTGAATAAAAAGACCGTCCCCAATTATTCATTTAAACTATAATATGCCCAAATAATGTCCGATATTTGCTTTATCATATATAGCACCTTGTATTTTAGATGTCTTTGAGCTCATGATTACGGTTATTCCCGGGCCGTGACCGGATTTTATGCAGTCACTGTGAACAACAACACCTATAGATACTGCGCCTTTTAAATACTGCCTTCCGTTTGTGTTGTCACAATCTCTCAAGAGAACCAAATCACCGAACCTCAGCTTTTCAAGACCGAATTTGCGGTTTGCATCTTCATCGCCTGTCATTATATCATAATCACCCATAAAGGCCGTGGAGCTGCCAATCCCCGATCCCATTAGGTATGCAGGCACTTCGGTAACAACAGG
>JGI24502J29692_10038219_pt1 | contig 12054 bp, 11 predicted proteins | sample BioPla3RNA1_FD_29692 | JGI IMG/M metagenome (IMG submission 29692)
TGAATACATATGCTGTAAGTGAATCTTTTGAGTGTTCGCCTCTTGAAATTGAATTGTTACAATACCAAGTCCCTTGTAAAGCAGGTACTCCTGAAATGGAGGAGGTCATTGCCCGTCTTCTCTGGGTTTCTAAAGAAAAAGGGGAGTGGGTAGGCGTTAGCTACAAGAAGTTAACTGATCAGATTTTTGAAGATATTAAAAAGTACAGGGAGTGCAGGAAAAAGGAGGCATTTCTAAAAGAAATCAACAAAAGGAATAGACTCACTTTTGGATTGTATGGAAGAATAAAGAAAGTTGAAGTTGATCTTCCAAGATGGGATGAACTTCCATTTTCTTTGCTTTTCTCAAAGGGAGTTCGCCCCTTTGAAAAAGGCGTTATTGAGCTCTTGGACAAAAAATGGATAGAGCTCAGAAAAGTAGGCAAGGAAACTGTGCTTTTCCCTAAAAAGGAATTAATTGAGCACATTCGCATCGCGCAAGGAGTATAAACTCCTTGTTTTTTAACCTTAAAATGCTAGTATTAAACTATGATTAAAAATTTTGTCATTATTAGTCACATTGACCATGGAAAATCTACTTTAGCCGATCGGTTTTTAGAAATTACAAAAACCATTCAAAAAAGAAACAAGCAAACAAGGGTTTTAGATAGTATGGACTTAGAAATGGAAAAAGGGATTACCATTAAAATGAAACCTGTGAGAATGAAATACAAGAACACCATTTTAAACTTAATTGACACACCAGGTCATATTGATTTTAGCTACGAAGTTTCAAGAAGTTTAGCAGCGGTTGATGGCGCTATCCTTTTAGTTGACGCCACAAAAGGAGTACAAGCACAAACCATTGCTAATTTAGAATTAGCTAAAAATGAGGGCTTAACCATTATTCCTGCTGTGAATAAAATTGATGCACCTTTAGCAAATGTAGCAGAAGTTAAAAAAGAAATAGCAGACATCTTAGGAATTAAAGAAGACCAAGTTTTAAGCATCTCAGCTAGAACAGGCGAAAATGTTGAAAAACTCCTTCAAAGAGTTATTCAAGAAGTTAAAGAAGCAAAACAAGAAAACAAAAAACCTTTTAGAGCCTTAATTTTTGATTCTGTTTATGACTCTTTTTTAGGAATCATCGCTTACGTCAAAGTTGAAGAAGGGGAAATCAATGCTTTTGATAAAATCTCTTTTATCAACTCCAAGTTTTCAAGCACTGCAAAAGAAGTAGGCGTCTTTAAACCAGAGCTTCAAAAAAAAGACAACCTAAAAGCAGGGGAAATCGGCTACATTGCTACTGGAATTAAAGACCCTGAAAAAGTAAAGATAGGGGACACCATTACAAAACAAGGACTAAATCTAAAACCCCTTGCCGGCTATAATCCAATTCTTCCGAAGATATTCATATCACTTTACCCTGCAGACCAAACAGACTTTGAAGTTTTAAAAGAAGCTCTCCAAAAGCTGACTTTAAACGATTCTTCACTTTTTTTTATTCCCCAAACATATCAAGTTTTAGGAAGAGGATTCCTGTGTGGTTTTTTAGGTAATCTTCACGCTGAAATCACCATAGAAAGACTTAAAAGAGAGTATGGAATTGAGCTTGTTATTGGAGCGCCCCAAGTTAAATACAAGGGAATCACAGGCAAAGGAGAACAGATTGACATTTTAAATCCCACCATCTGGCAAGACAATTTTAAAGAAGTTTTAGAACCTTGGGCTAACCTTAAGCTCATTATTTCTCAAAAATACTTAGGTAATGTATTTGAACTATTAAAAGACACTGCTGGGAAGACACATCGAATCCAAGCCTTTTTCAAAAGAAAGATACTTAATAGAATACGAAATTCCTTTAAGAGAGATTATTGGTAACTTCTATGATAACCTTTTAAATATTACACAAGGTTATGCTTCTATGACCTATACTGAAATCGGCTACTTCAAAGCTGATTTAGTTAAATTAGAAATTTTAATTAACAAGGAAAAAGAAGAAGCCTTTTCCAAAATCATTCCTAAGAGCAAAGCCTACGATGAAGCAAGAAAGCTTACTAAAAAATTAAAAGAGGTGTTGCCTGCCCAGTTGTTTAATTTAGCCATACAAGGTAAGATAGGAGGAAAGGTCATTGCAAGGGAAACAGTATCAGCCACAAGAAAAGATGTAACAGCACCACTTTACGGAGGAGATATAACCAGAAAAAAGAAACTTTTAGAAAAACAAAAAAAGAGCAAGAGCAAACTCCAAGCCAAAGCAAGAGTTAATGTTCCTGCCGATGTATTTTTAAAAGTGTTTGGGTCTTAAGTTCCCTTCATCTTAATTAACATTATTTTTATGCTAAGCAAAACATTTATTAATAGAAAACTTTCTTCAATAGAAAAAGACCTTAAAAGATTAGAAAGATGCAGTTCTTTAGAGATAGAAGAGGTTCTTTCAAGCTATGCAAAGCAAACTATTACAGAAAAGCTAATGGAAAGGATGGTTAATCAGGCTATTGATATTAATCAATATATTATCGAAATCCTAATTCCTAACAAGACACCAAGCGATTACGAAGAAACCTTTTTAATGTTAGCTGATTTAGGAGTTTACAAAAAAGACTTTGGAGAAAAGATCTCCCAAAGTACTAGGTTTAGAAACATTTTAATTTATGATATAGAGGATCCTAAATTGCTTTATCCGTCAATATTTGCTTGTCTTGAAGACTATAAATACTATTTAAAAGCTTTAACCGATTTCTTAAATTAAAACACACCAATTAACATTGACCCTGTAAGCGATATAATCAGTAGAACAACAATAACTACCCAAAATATTTTAATAAATTTTTTATTCATATTTAGATGTTAACAAGAAAAAGAAAAAAAAGAAAGGGTTTTAACTTTAGAAGGTTCTTTTATATTCTTACCTTTGGTGTTGTCTTTTTATTCTTGCTTTATTCAAGTATAAACCTCCTTATTAAACGTCAAGCCTTTCAAAAAGAAATAAATGCTTTGCTTGCTGAGCAAGAAGAACTCCTTAAAAAAAGAGAATCCTTAAAGTTTAGTTTAGGTGAAACATATAGTGAAACCTATTTAGAGAAAATAGCAAGAGAAGACCTTAATCTTAAAAAGCCAGGAGAGAGAATATATGTTATAAAAAAAGAGGGAGAGCCTCTTCAAGAAACTGAAAGCAGTGAAGAAACAGCAGAAACTTTCTTAGACAAACTTAAATCCTTCTTTAATTGGTAGCTTGTTTTTTATTTTAAATATGATAATCTTTAAATAATGGATTGTGTTTTTTGTAAAATTGTAAACAATGAATTGCCTAGCTACAAGGTATATGAAGATGATCTAGTACTTGCTTTTTTAGATCTAAACCCTGTTTCTTTAGGTCACACTTTAATTATTCCCAAAAAGCACTATCAAAACATATTTGACATTGAAAACAAAGTCTTAAAAAGAATTGCTAAAGTTTCTAAAATTATTGCCTCTAAATTAAAAGAGAATTTAGATGATGTTTCAGGAGTAAATATCTTCCAATCAAATGGGAAAACGGCTGAACAAGTAGTTATGCATTACCATATGCACATTATTCCAAGAAGAAAACAAGACAATTTTAGAATTAATGATTGTTTAAAGAGTTTAAAGCTAGAGCATAATCAGTTTAAGGATATTTTAAATAAAATAAAGGTATGATAAAAGAGTTTTTCTTAAGCATTGGCACACCTGAACAATGGAAATTAAGCATAGTTTCCTTTTTTGGATTGCTTCTTTTTTTCAAGCTCTCCCAATGTTTAATTTTAAATAATTTAAAAAAATTAGCAGAAAAAACAAAAACCCAGTTTGATGATTTTCTAATCACGGTCTTATCTCAAACCAATTGGTTTATTGAACTTGTTTTTTCCTTGTTTATTTCAAGCAAGTTTTTAAACTTAAGCGAAGCAACCCATAGTTTTATTAATTACCTAGCCTTAGTTGCTTTTATAATCTTTGCTGCTAAGTTTTCTCAAAAGTTAGTAAAATACTTTGCCTATAAAAAGTTTATTGAAAAAGAAGAAGATGGGAAAAAAACAGAAGCCTCTATTGTACGAGTCCTGTCTAATATCGCTGATTGGGGCATTGGAGTCTTAGCTATTCTTTTAATCCTTCAAAACTCAGGAATTGATATTGGTACTCTTTTAGCTGGATTAGGAATATTAGGTATTGCTGTTGCTTTTGCTCTAAAAGAAGTCTTAGCTGACTTATTTGCCTGCTTTATCATTTACTTTGATAGACCCTTTGAAGTGGGAGACTATGTTATTCTAAGCAATGGAAAGGGAACTATTAAAAAGATTGGTCTAAGAACAACCCGAGTTAGAACTTTAAGAGGAGAAGAGCTTGTTATCTCTAATCGGAAATTAACAGATTCATATTTAAAGAACTTCAAGAAAATGAGAAGAAGAAGAGTTACTTTTGAGCTCTATGTTGATGCAAAAACTTCCAATAGAAAATTAGAACAAGGAAAAGAATTAATAAGGGGGATTATTGAAGAACACGAAGGCGTAACACCGCACAGAATTGTCCTTTCTTCTTTTAATGGAAACTCTTGGACTTACAAAATTATTTATCATGTAGAAACAAGAAGCTATAAAAAATATGTAGCAGCCCACGAACACATTATTCTTTCTATTAGAAAAGCTTTTGATAAGAGTAAAATTAAGTTTGCTACAGATATTCATAAAATTATCCTTAAAGATGACTAATTATGGCAAAAAAGAAAAAGACAAAATTTAAAGACAATTCCACAAAAAGAGTGCGCATTAAAATCATTGGTATTGGCGGAGGCGGAGGAAACATTGTCAAAGAATTATCTAAGAAATTAAATTTTTCTAAAACAAGAGTTGAATTTATCGTAGTTAATACAGATAAGCAAGCTTTAAATACCTTGCCTGAAAACTTAAAGAAAGTCTCATTTGGTGAAGCAGAAACAAAAGGACTTGGAACTGGAAGAGATGTCTTGCTTGGGAAAAAAATAGCTGAAGCTGAAGTAGAAAAAGTTAAAACCATTTTTCTTGATGACAAAGACCTCTACATTGTAATTGCTTCGCTTGGAGGTGGCACAGGAACAGGTTTTGCTCCTGTTTTTTCAAAAGTTGCTAAAGAATTAAATGCAACTACTATTGGTATATTCACTCTTCCCTTTAATTTTGAAGGTAAGGGAAAAAGAAAAGAAGGCGACAAAGCCTTAAAAGAAGCTGAAAGCAGTCTTAACGCCTCTATTGTCATCCCAAATGAAAAGATATTTAAATTAGTTGAACTCAATACCCCGTTTAATGAAGCACTTGATGTTGTGAATAATCATTTAGCAGAATCACTGCAAGGACTTTTAAATACTATTTATTCGTCTGGCTTAATCAATATAGATTGGGCAGATATTAAAACCACAATCAAAGGAACAAACAAAAAAGCCTATTTAAACACAATGCAGGCTAAGCTAACAGATGACTTAAATGCTTTTACTAAGAAACTATTAAACAGTGATCTTGTTGTGTATGATTTTAAAGAATCAAGCAATGTCTTGTTTAATATTGAAGGAGGAAAGAAAATATCTATGCAAGAGCTAACCATAATCTCAGAGAAAATACATGACCTTGCAGAAAATGCTAAAATAATTTTTGGCTTAACTCAAAAACCAAAATTAAAAGATGAAATAATAGCCACTGTTTTAGCCACTGGGGGAATTAAACCTAAAGAAAAGAAAAAACCAAAAGAAAATATTGAAGATTTAAATGTTGATGTAAATAGAAGAAGTGGTATAGAAATTAAAAAGATAAAAGAAGAAAAGCTAAAAAAAGAAATGGAAGAAGAGGATTATTTTGAAATACCAACCTTTATAAGAAATAGAAAGAAAAATGAAAAGAGTTAAAAAGGCTATCTTTCCCATTGCAGGATTAGGAACAAGGTTTTTGCCACAATCAAAGGCAATACCAAAAGAATTGCTTCCCTTGGGAGATAAGCCCTTAATACACTATGCAGTAGAAGAAGCTGTTTTATCTCAAATAGAAAAAATACTTTTTATTCAAAGAAAAGGACAAAAAGGTGCTTTTGAATATTTTAAAAGAAATAAAGCCCTAGAAGAGATTTTAGAAGAGGAAAACAAGGAAAAAGAACTGCTTGCTTTAAAGGAAATAGAAAACCTTGCAAACAATGTTTTAATCACTGCCAAAACTCAACGAAAACCAATAGGCATTGCAAGCGCAATTTATCAAGCAAGAGACTTTGCCTTTAAAGAACCTTGTGCAGTTTGTTTTAGTGACGACATAATTGATTCTAAAGTTCCTTGCTTAGAGCAACTTCAAGAGATTTTTTCAACTTGTGAAAGTCCTGTTCTTGCTTTAAAGAAAGTATCACCAGATAGAATTTCAAGCTATGGTATTGTAAAAGTAGAAAAAATAGCAAACAGATTCTATAAAATAAAGGGCACTTCTGAAAAACCAAAACTAGAAGATGCGCCTTCAAACCTTGCTATTGTGGGCAGAATGATTTTAACTGAAGATGTTTTTGATTTTCTAGGGAAAAATAGAGAAATGACCGCTAAAAATGTGTCCATATCTGTTGCCTTAGGAGAAATGGCAGAGCTTGGCAAAGCAATATATGGCTATGAAATAGAAGGGGATTGGCTTGAATGCGGAGACATTACTTCTTGGTATAAATCATTTGTAAGCACTATTTCTAAAGAAAAATTATGACATATGATTTAATTATTATTGGTGGCGGTCCTGCTGGCATAACTGCTGCCATATACGCATCTAGGAACAACTTAAAAACACTGCTTTTAAGTGATAACTTAGGAGGACTACTTTTTAATAAGGCAGTTTGTATTGAAAACTACACAGGCTTTCCNTCNATATCTGGTATTGAACTTGCCNTAAAGTTTGAAGAACACTTAAAAGCACAAGAAAATGTTGAAGTCATTGAAGATAAAGCACAAGAAGTTAAAAAGGAAAACAATCTGTTTTTAGTTAAAACAATAAGCAAGGTATTTAAAAGCAAAACCTTAATTGTTGCCTCAGGAGGAGAGCCACGTAAACTAAACATTAAAGGAGAAAATGAGTTTCTAGGAAAAGGTGTAGGTTATTGTCCAGTCTGCGATGCCTCTTTTTATAAGGGAGAAGACCTAGCCATTATTGGAGGAGGAAACGCAGGACTTGAGGCTGCTATTTTCTTAAGTTGTATCGCTAAAAACATTTTACTTTTAGAAAGAGGAAAAGCACTTTTAGGAGACATTAAAAACCAAGAAAAGATTAAAAAGCTTAACAATATTAAAGTATATACTAACGCTGAGGCTTTAGAAATAAAAGGAAACAATTTTGTATCTTCCATTTTATGGAAGCATCATCAAGAAACAATAGAAACTAACTTAAAAGCAGTCTTTGTCCAAATTGGATATATTCCTAAAACAGAGTTTTTAAAAGACCTAGTTGATTTAAATGAAAAAAAAGAAATCATTGTTAATGCTGATATGGAAACCAAAACAAAGGGATTGTATGCGGGAGGAGATATTATAAATTCAAAAGTAAAGCAAATTATTTGTGCTGCTGCCTCAGGAGCAGTAGCTAGTTTATCAGCCTTTAATTATTTAAGAAAAAATGAAAATTAAAAATATAAAAGCAAGAGAAATATTAGATTCAAGAGGGTATCCTACAATTGAAGTTAGTCTTGAAACAGAAGACGGAGTTTTTGTAGATTCTGTTCCCTCTGGCGCTTCAGTTGGAGAAAGGGAAGCTCTTGAATTAAGAGATAATGATGAAAATAGATATTTTGGCAAGGGAGTTTTAAATGCTATTTCAAACATTGAAAATATTATACAAAATGAGCTTAAAGAAAAAAACATTACTTCTCAAAAAGAACTTGATGATATTTTAATCTCACTTAATAAAGATAAATTAGGAGCAAATGCTGTTATGGCAGTTTCACTTGCCTCTGCAAGAGCTCTAGCAAACAAACAGCCATTATATAATTACATAGCAAACATATCTAGTAGTGAGATTAGCATTCCTTCCCCTTGTTTTAATGTAATTAACGGAGGAACTCATGCAAAAAATGATTTAGCTTTCCAGGAATTTATGATTAACTTTAAAGGGCATAATTTAAAAGAACAAATAAGGATGGGAGCTGAAACTTATCACACCATAAATGAACTTTTAGGAGGGGCTAATGTTGGAGATGAGGGAGGCTTTGGAGATGGAATAAATAGTGAAGAGCAAGCACTTGACCTTATTGTTTCAGCCACTAAAAAACTCGGCTATTTCAGTGATTTAAATATATTCTTAGATGTAGCTGCCTCTGAATTCTATAATGGAAATAATTATATTTTAAGCAAGGAAAATGTATTAAGTAAAGAAGAGTTAGTTGAATATTATAAGGAATTATGCAAAACCTATCCTATTAAGTCTATAGAAGACCCTTTTGACGAAAATGACTTTGCAGGATTTAAAATGCTTAATCAAGCTATGCTAGGAGAACTTTTAATCATAGGAGATGATTTAACTGTAACAAACATTAAATCTATTAAAAAAGCTTACGACAACGACTCTATAAATGGATTATTGGTTAAAATAAATCAAATTGGAACTGTCTCAGAAGCGATTGAGGCTGTTAATTTAGCACGCTCCTATAATTACAAAATAATGGTCTCGCACAGGTCAGGAGAGACAACAGACGATTTTATTGCAGACTTTGCAGTTGGACTAGGGGCTGACTTTATAAAGGCAGGTGCGCCAGCAAGAGGTGAAAGAGTTTCAAAATATAATAGGCTACTTAAAATAAAAGAAGAATTATGAAAAAAGTCCTACTTGTAATTTTAGATGGTTTAGGTGATCTTGAAATTAAAGAACTTAATCACAAAACCCCGCTTGAAGCAGGAAACACTCCCAATTTAGACTATATGGCAAAAAATGGCAAAACAGGTTTAATTCAGCCTTGTATGCTTTCAAATGAAACATATCCCACTTCAGAGGGAGCGCACATTGGTCTTTTTGGCTATCAAGACTTTTTTTTAGGAAGAGGTCCTTACGAGGCTCTAGGAATTAATATGCCCTTAAATCAAGGTGATCTTGCCCTAAGAGTTAACTTTGCCACTCTTAAGGACAATCTAATTGTAGATCGAAGAGCAAATAGAATTAAAAACACAAGTGAACTTATCCAAGCTCTTTCTAAAATAGAAATTAAGGGAGTAAGGTTTGACCTTGAAAAGTCAGATGCACACAGGGGAGTTTTAGTTTTAAGGGGAACTAATTTATCTTCAAATATCACATCTAATGACCCTAAAAAAGAAGGTAATCCTCCTTTAAAAGTTAAGGGAGACAAAAGAACAGCTAAGCTTTTAAATGAGTATTTAAAAAAAGCACATACCATACTTAGACAATCTTGAATTTAATAAAAAAAGGGAATTCCCTGCAAACTATTTACTTGTAAGGGGGGCAGGAAAGTTCAAACAAGTNATTCCTTTTAAAGAAAAATATGGGTTAAGGNCTGCTTGCGTTGCTGGGGGAGGTCTTTACAAAGGAGTGGCTAGAATGATTGGAATGGATATTATAGAAAAACCTTCTTTTACAGCAGATATAGATACAGATTTAAAAGCTAAATTCAAAGCCACCAAAAAAGCTTTAAAAGAATATGACTTTGTATTTTTGCACATTAAAGGAACAGATGTTTGCTCTCACGATGGGAAATATGAAGCTAAAAAACTCTTTATAGAGAAAATAGATCAATACTTTAAAGACTTTTTAAATGTAAAGAATCTTTTAATTGTTGTTACAGGAGATCATTCCACCCCATCAAAATTAAAAGAGCATTCTTGCGACCCTGTTCCTCTCCTAATTTATGGAGGAAAAAAAGACAAAACAATCTGCTTTTCTGAAAAAGAAGCAAAAAAAGGAAGCATAGGAACAATTAAAGGAGAGGGTCTTATGCAAACATTAGACAAAATTATTAAAAGTAAATATAATTGATTTATGAAACAAAAAATAAAAGTATACACCACTTCAATTTGTCCATATTGCATTACACTCAAAAGATTTTTAGAAGGAAGAAATATTGAGTATGAAGAAATTGATGCGTCAAATAGCGAAGAAATACAAAATTTAATCATTGAAAAAACAGGGAAAATGTCTGTTCCTGTTGTTGTTTTTAATGACACTTGGGTACAAGGGTTTGACCGCCCAAAGTTAATAGAATTATTAGGGTTAAGTGAATAAATATGACAAAAAAAATAGCAATCAATGGCTTCGGAAGAATCGGAAGAAGCTGTCTTAGAATTATACTAGACAATTTTAAAGATGATCTTGATGTTGTTTTAATAAATGACTTAGGAGATATTAAGACTCTTGCCCATATTTTTGAATACGATTCTCTTTATGGGAAATATAATAAGGATGTTCAAGTCAAAGACAATCATATTTTAATTGATGGTAAAGAAATTAAAACATTTGAGGAAAAAGACCCTTTAAATCTTCCTTTAAAAGAGCTTGGAGTTGATCTTGTTTTAGAATGCACAGGTTTTTTTACCACTAAAGAAGGTGCTGAAAAACATATTAAGGCAGGAGCTAAAAAAGTAATCATATCTGCCCCAGCAAAATCAACTGACATCCCCTCCTACATCTTGGGAGTTAATGCAGATGAATACAAAGGAGAAAACATTATTGATATGGGTTCCTGTACCACAAACTGCTTAGCCCCTATTGTTAAAATCTTAGAAAACGAATTTAAAATAGAAAAAGGATTTATGACTACCATCCACTCCTATACCTTAAACCAAAACTTACTTGATGGAATGAATAAAGATTTAAGAAGAGCAAGAGCAGCCGCCTTAAATATTGTTCCCACCACAACTGGTGCTGCCAAAGCCATAAACAAAGTAATTCCATCTGTTTCATTAGATGGAATTGCGCTAAGAGTTCCTACGCCCACAGTCTCTATTATTGACTTAGTTTGCACACTTCAAAAAGAAACTAACGCAAGCGAAGTTAATGCACTATTTAAGAAATATGCGGAAAATGAAATGAAAGGCATCCTCTATTTAGAAGAAAAACCTTTGGTTTCTTCTGATTTTATTCAAAACACACATTCGTCCATTGTTGACAAAGCAATGACCAAAGTTAATAAAAACCTTATTCAAGTTTTATCTTGGTATGATAATGAATGGGGTTATTCTTTTAGATTAGCTGAACTAGCTAAACTCATATGATAGAGATTCTCATTACAATACTAGCTCTTTTAACTTTTGAAACTATATGTGGTATTGACAATGCTGTTATCAATGCAAACATATTAAAAACAATTGGAAAAAAACAAAGAAAGTTCTTTTTTACCTGGGGAATCTTCATTGCAGTTTTTGTTGTAAGAGGTCTTCTTCCTTTTTTAATTGTTTGGCTTGCTAATTCTTCACTTAGTATTCAAGAAATATTCATCATTCCCTTTACAGATAGTGAGCTCACTGCTAACTCCCTTGAAACATCAAAACCACTGCTTCTTTTAGGGGGTGGCGCCTATCTTTTTTTAATCTTTCTTTCCTGGTTTTTCCTTGAGAAAAAAAAGTATGCCCTAAGATTAGAAAAATTCATTTACAGACACAATGTTTGGTTTTATGCCTGGGCATCAATATTTACAACCGCTATTGTCTATTTTTCCATTAAAGTAGATCCAATACTCGCTTTTGCAGCCACAATTGGCATCTCCCTCTTTTTTATAACAGATGGATTTAAACAAAACGCTGAAAAAACAGAAAAAAAGCTCATTAAAAAGAAAATAAATTTAAGCGATTGGAGTAAAGTTCTTTATTTAGAAGTTCTTGACGCCTCTTTTTCAATTGATGGAGTGATTGGCGCCTTTGCCTTTACAACAGCAGTCCCTCTTATTCTCATTGGAAATGGACTAGGTGCGATTATAGTGAGGAATTTAACCATTAAAGGAATGGATAAAATTGTTAGCTATACTTACCTTAAAAATGGAGCTATGTATTCTATTGGCTTTTTAGGAATTCTTATGATGTTTGAAGCCTTTGGTCTTGAGGTTCCATTTTTCCTCGCCCCTGCCATAATTTTCACAATGC
>JGI24502J29692_10001900_pt1 | contig 12030 bp, 8 predicted proteins | sample BioPla3RNA1_FD_29692 | JGI IMG/M metagenome (IMG submission 29692)
AAAAAGTATAAATATGAAACTGTTTGAAACTCACGCTCATCTGGATCTTCCAGATTTTAATAAGGACAGAGAAGCCCTTATAAGTAAATGCTTTAGCAGCGGCATTGAGTATATCATCAATATTGGTTTCAACCGGGAGACCTCGCTCGCCTCCCTGGAATTGGCCAATAAGCATACTCACATTTTTGCCACTGCGGGTTATCATCCTCATGATGCGACGGATTTTGATGCCGAGCTGATCAAGCGTTTGGCCCGGGAGAAGAAGGTGGTTGCCATCGGCGAGATTGGCCTGGATTTCTTCCGCAACCTTTCGCCCTACACTGTGCAGCGCGAAGTCTTTGCCAATCAGGCACATCTGGCTGTGGCATACGATCTTCCCGTGGTGGTTCACAACCGCGATGCGCACCAGGAATGCTACAAGATCCTCAAGGAAGAAGAGGTGAAAGAGGCTGTGTTCCATTGCTTTACGGGAGATATCATCTTTGCCGAGCAGGTGCTTGAAGCGGGTTGGATGCTTTCCTTCACGGGCGCCATCACCTATGCCAATTCCAAGCTGGACGACGTGATCCGCATGGTGCCCCTGGACAGGTTTATGATCGAGACGGATTGTCCCTATCTGCCGCCCGTGCCGCATCGTGGCGAGCGCAATAGCCCTCTGTATCTGCATTTGGTGGCGGAAAAGATAGCCGAGATCAAGGAAATCACGCCGGTTGAAGTGGCGCAGCACGCCTTTGATAACGCCTACAAGTTTTTCAGGATACCCGCCGAGCCGGTGAAGCCGCAGACCAAAAGCGGATCCAAGAGAAAGACGCGTGAGCGCAAAACCAAAAAATGATCTGCCCTGAAAATATGTCATGGAGCAGAATCTGATATAAGGAAAACAAATGAAAAGATTGATTTGTCTGATCTTGATCGTGATGATGGCTTGCAGCGCAATCTGGTGCGGCAATTCCATCTTCTCGTTTGGCGGGATGCCGGTTCGCTATTATGGAAACGACATCTACGGGCTGAGCATGGGAGATACCGGGCTGGCGGATAACTTCCGCTACAATTCCGGCTTTGGCAATCCCGCTCTGCACAACGCCTCCAACCGTACCCTGCTGGCTACGGGCATGGTCTTTGGCTTTACCAGATATGCCTCCGAAGGCGGCAAAAGCTTTGTGGATGATGCACTTGACCTGCCCTACCTCAGCCTCAGCGTACCGGTGAAAAAACACAGACTGGGCCTGCAGATCAACTCGCATTCCTCGGGCCTGGTGAACAATGCCGTAAAATTCCTCAGCGCAGACAGCACCAGCATCACGGAAAAGCACGTCATGGACAGGTATCTCTACCGGGGCGACTTCATCTATAGCTACAGAGTGGGCAAATTCAGTGCCGGAGCCAGTTTTAACTATTACTTCGGCCACGATGTGCGCAGCTTCAACCAGGATGCCGGTTTCAGCCCCTACAATACCTATGAAGAGCTGATCCGGTCTTATAAAGGCCCCTCACTCACCCTGGGGACCATGGCCAATTTTGAGAGGTTTAGCACCGCGATGTATGTGAGCCCGCAGATCAAGCTCAAAGGCAGCAGTAAAAGGGTTTCGTTGCACACCAGCGAGCCGGAAGAGGATTATGAATATGAGCTGCCTTGGGAGCTGGGGCTGGGCACATCCATCCTGCCCTTCAAAGAGCATAAAGTGAATGTGGACCTGCATTATGAGGCCTGGAAACAGATAGATGACAAGCTGGAAGACGGCCTGAAACTGGGCGTGGGCTGGGCCTATGAACCGGTGGCCGAAACCCGCGACAGCTATCTGCAAAAACTGCCGCTCAGAGCCGGATTTTCCTGGCGTTCGCTACCCTTCAAAGCCAAAGGTGAACCCATTGACGAATATGCAGTTAGCTGCGGCATCAGCTTCCCGCTCAAGCGTGATATCAACCGCCTGGATTTTGGCTTCCAACTCCTGAAAAGAGGCAACCTCGACACCAATAAGCTCTCGGATACCTCGTTCATGTTCATGCTGGGCTTCACCGGATTTGACATCATCGGCAAAGCAAGCGATAGAACCGCTCCCAGAGACATCCCCGTCAAAGAGGAGATAGATCAATGGTGAGCTGGAAGCTGCCGGATGATGAGCAGGCAGAATTTATCGAGCAACTTAGGAAAAGCCGTCCACAGATAGATCTGGATTCAGCGGCCGGCCTGGATGATCTGCCGGATGAGAGCCTGTTTGCCAATATCGAGGTGCTGGCGGACAGGATACAGAGGGCGATGTATGCCAATGAGCCGCTGGTGATCTTTGGTCACGACGATCCGGATGGAGTGACGGGAACCTATATCCTGCACGACTTTTTCAATTCCGTGGGCTATCAAAAACATGAATATTACATCCCAAACCGCAATCTCTGGCCGCACGGCATCCAGGACGATTTTGTGGAGTATGTGCGCCAAAATGGCTTTACTCTGGCCATCGTGGTGGATAATGGCATCTCTTCCCGTGAAGGCGTGGAGCGGCTGAAAAGCCTGGGCTGTGACACCTTGATCGTGGATCATCACCTGATACAGCCGCAGCAGCTGCCGGACGCCTTTGGCATCATGAATCCACGCTTGCCACAGTGTCGCTATCCCTTCAAAGACCTGGCCGGAGTGGGCGTGGCGCTGATGTTGATCCGCCATCTGGGCAAGCTTTTGGAGCATGAAGTGAGCGAAAGCGCCTACTTTTGGACCGCTGTGGGAAGCATCGCAGACAAGGTGCCAATGGTGGGCATCAACCGCATCATCCTGAGATATGTGATCGAAAACTGGCCGCTGATGCGGGACCCAAGCATAGACTTCCTGCTGCGCAACTTCAAGCGCTTAAACGATGAGATGGACATCTTCGACTTCATCAGCAATACTTCCAGGCTGATCGCCAATGGACGCGAAGCGGGCGGACAGCATATGGCAATGCGCTTTCTGCTGCAGATGGGAGATGAAAAGGCGCAGCTTTTTGAGGCTCTGGAACAAGAGAAAAGACAGTGGGAATCCGAGCTGAACCGCATCTTCGGCTATCTGAATACCATTTTGGCAGATTTTGAGGCGCGTGCTTTCATCTACTTTGACGATGAAGACATCATCCCTTACAACTTTCTGGGAACCGCTTCCACCTACGTGGTTTCCAGCCTCAATATCCCCGCCATCATGATCAAATATCACAACGACAATATGGTCTGCGAAGGACGCTGTCCCGATGGGTTTAATATGGTGGACGCTTTTGCGCATTGCAAAGAGCATCTGATCCAGTATGGAGGCCATGCCAAGGCGGCGGGATTCTCCATGCAGCCGGAACAGTATGACGACTTTCTGAGCTGTTACAACGAGTATTTGGATCTGAATCTGAAGAGCGTTGAGCCGCCGCCACGCTTTGAGGTGGATGCAGTTATCCGCTTGGAAGACCTGCACTTTGCAAACTGGCAAAACCTCTTGAAGCTGCTGCCCTATGGCATCCATAACCCGGAACCGCTGCTGCTGGCCAGAGGTGTGGATGTGAATACCCTGATGTCTAAAATGACGCTTGAGTACAATAATATCAACCTGCCCCGGGGCAAAAAGATAGATATGGTGTTTCATTGGAGAAACCGTCAAAGCGTGCGTGTGATGGATTACGTCTTGCGTGAGCCTTAGCGCGGCTTTATGGGTGAAGAAAGATGCAGGAAAAGAGACTGAAGGAATACCTGAGGAAAGCGATACATCTGGGCTCGCTGATCATCCCTTTTGGCTATAAATATCTGTTGGGATTCAACCGCCGGCTGGGGTTTTCCATCCTCCTGGCCGCCTTCTGCCTCAGCTTCATCATTGAGTTTTACCGCCACTGGCAAAAGAGCTTCCGCCACACCTTTTACCGCTTCTTTGGGCGCATCTTGAGGAGGCATGAGCTAAGAGACTTTACCGGAGCCACTTATATGCTCTTTACCGACGTGATCTGCGTGGCTTTCTTCGAGCCCACCATCGCCTTCTGCTCCATGGCTTATCTCTCTATCGGAGATACATTTGCCGCTTTGGTAGGTATGGGCATGGGCAAAAGGAAGATCTTGGGAACGGATAAAACCCTGGAAGGCAGCCTGGCTTGCTTTGCCAGCACCCTCATCTTCGGCCTCTTCTACCTGCCGCCTACAATGGCTGTGGTAGGGGCTTTGGCTGCCACTTTCGCCGAATTGAGCATCGTGCCCATAGACGATAATATCAAAATCCCCATCATCTCCGGACTGGCACTCAGCCTGGCAAACATATTTGTATAAGAGAGAGTAAGATATGCGTATTTCATTTGTGATCCCCGCTTTGAACGAGCAAGACTCCCTGCAGCAGCTGACCTCTGAAATCCAGACCCATTGCCCCACTCAAGACCACGAGATCATCTATATCGACGATGGCTCCACGGATGAGAGCTTTAAAATCATGGGCGAACTGGCTGCCAAAGACGAAAGAATCAAGGTGGTACGCTTCAGACGTAACTTCGGCAAAGCGGCCGCACTGCAAAAAGGCTTCAGCGTCGCCGACGGCGAAATAGTCTTCACCCTGGATGCCGACCTGCAGGATGACCCCAGTGAAATCCCGGCCTTTTTGGCAAAATTGGATGAAGGTTATGACCTGGTAAGTGGCTGGAAACAAAAGCGTAAAGACCCCTGGCACAAGAGGTGGCCCTCCAAGCTTTACAATTGGGTGACCGCACGCACCTTCGGGCTCAAGCTCAAGGACTACAATTGCGGCTTCAAAGCCTATCGCAAAAGCCTGGTGAAGGAGCTTGTCCTCTATGGCGAAATGCATCGCTACATCCCCGTTTTGGCGCATTCCATGGGCTATAAAGTGGGCCAAATCCCGGTGCATCACCGCGCCCGGAAATTTGGCAAATCCAAGTATGGCACGGAACGCTATCTGAGAGGACTCTTTGATCTGCTCACCGTCAGGATGGTGACGCATTACAGTAAAAGTCCGCTCTATCTCTTTGGCAGATGGGGACTTGTCTCCACGCTGCTGGGACTCGTCATCTCAGGTTACCTGGCCGCACTCAAGATCTTCTGGGGCGTGCCACTCTCCAACCGTCCCCTGCTCTTTTTGGGCATACTGCTCATCCTGGGCGGATTGCAATTTGCCTCGCTGGGACTCATCTCAGAGCTGATCGTGAACAAATTCAACGCCCGCGATAAACAGAACTTTTCCGTCAAAGAAAGCATCAATCTCGACGATGCAGAGTAGGAAGTGAAAAGCATAGAAAGGTTTTACCTGCTGCGTTACATCAAGAGTCCCAAGCGGATGTTGATGCGCTTCAGCTTTGTCTTCATGGTGCTGGGCATCGTGATCTCCGTGAGCATCCTCAGTGCGGGTTTGAACCTCTTTGAAGGCTATGAAAGAGCGCTAAAGACGGTGCTGCTGGATAGCTTTGCCCACATCAAGATCGAGAGTGGAAACGGACGCTTCCTCAGCCGGGAACAGCTGGACAGGATCATGAATACGCTCGGAGACAAGCCGGAAATCGTCTCACTTACACCCAATATCGGCATCAACCTCATGGCGATAGACAGCGTAAACACGCGCGGTTGCGTCTTCAACGCCTATCACACGGCGGAAGGCAAAGAGCTGCATTATGGCAAATTTGTGGTGGAGGGCAGGCCGCAAGTCAACGATGGAGAGGTGGTTATCGGCCACTATCTGGCGGAGGAATTTGGCCTCGGAATAGGAGACGAGATCAGCCTGCTGTATCCGCAGCTCAGGCGCGTCACACCTCTGGGAGTGAGCTCAGACATACGCAGATTTGAGGTGGTAGGTCTTTATAGATCAGGATATTATGAATTTGACCGCTCGCTCATCATCGGCACCTTGACGGATGCGCGCAGCATCCTTTTCACCGATGACCCCTTTGCCGCGGTGGAGATCAAGCTGGACAACGAGCACGTGGATAAAGCCAAAGAAATAGCCAGCAGATACCGTTTGGAGCTGGGAGCCGACTTGATCGCCTATCCGCCCATCAGCGGCGATCTTCTGCGCATCGTGGCCATGCAAAAGTGGCTGATCTTCATCGTATTCAGCTTCCTGGTGCTCATCGCCGGCATCAATGTGATCAGTGCGGTCTCCACCATGATCCTGGACAAGAAAAACCAGATCGCCATCCTGCGCACGCTGGGTGCTACAGCGGCAACTGTACGCCGCGTAATCAATTACCAGATACTGCTGGTCTGCCTTATCGCCATCATCATCGGCCAGGCTTTAGGTGCGTTGCTCTCACTGTTTGTAGTGAAACAGGGCTTTTATCGCCTCAAAGGTGAAGTGTATTTTATCGACAAATTGGAGCACCATATCAGTTTATTCAACCTGGCTGCCGTCTTTGTGGTGGCCTCAATCCTCGTGATTATCTGCGTGTGGATACCCTCGCGGCAGATCAACCGTCTCAAGATTATAGACCTCATTCGCAACCCCTAAGGAAGCCCAAAAGATGATTCTTAGCGCACAAAACATCAGTAAAGTATATCAGGATTCGCATCGCAGCATCACCGTGCTGGATGGCGCAGACCTGCAAGTGAAGAAAGGCGAACTGATCAGCATCACAGGCCAGAGTGGCTGCGGGAAAAGCACACTGCTCCACATCTTGGGCCTCTTGGATGACAGCGATACCGGCACCATCGAAATCGAAGGCGTGAGGGTGAATTCCCGCCATCCCGATGCACCCTATATCCGCAATTCAAAGATAGGATTTGTGTTTCAATTCCACTATTTGGTGGAAGACCTCACCGCTGCAGAAAACGTTGCACTGCCGCTACTTATCGCCGGCAAGAAGATAGCCGCTGCCCGGGATGAATCCCTGCAAATCCTGGCCCGACTGGGCCTTGAGGACAGGGAAAGCCACTTCCCAAATCAGCTCAGTGGCGGCGAACAGCAACGCGTCGCTTTCGGCCGGGCTCTGGCCAATAAACCCTCCATCGTGCTGGCGGATGAACCCACCGGCAACCTCGACCCTGCCAATAGCTTGGAGGTGTGGAAGCTGATGCGTCAATTGAATGAAGATTTGGGCCAAACCTTCGTGGTGGTGACCCATGACCGTGAACTGGCCAAGCTGGCTGATAAGAGTTATGAGCTCAGTGGGGGGAAGTTAACCCTTCTGTAAACAGGCAGTTCCATGAAACGTTCCCGCTCCTTTCTGATCCTGGTGCTGATTCTGCTGGCCATCAACGCCCTCTTCTTTGCGGGCTGGTATGGCTTGGGCGGCAAAGAATGGGCCAAAGGGATGATAGAGACCTTGGGCGGCAATGCTTTAGGTGGCAAACTCACCATCGAGACCTTCAACCTCGGCGAGAGGCAGGCCTACCTGGAAAACGTCAGCTTTGCCGCATCAGACAGCAGTTTGAGCTTCGATGTGCGCAAGGTGAGAGTACGCTACGATCTCTTGAAATTTATCTTCAGCGGCCTCAAACTCAAACACATCCTGGGTCACGTGGAGGTGAACTCCCCCATCGTCAGGCTCAAGATCGTGCCTTCCGAAGAGGAAAAACCGCCCTCACCGCCATTCAGACTGCCGGATTTGAGCAACTACTTCAAGAAAGTGGAGGTGAGAAACGGCGCATTAAGCCTGGACCTGGGCATTGCGCTGGAATTTGGCGGCGGAGAGCTTTTGCAGATCAGGCAAAGCCTCAACAACATCAATATCAGCGCTTTAAATAAAGGTAAGATCAGCGTGGACCTCAGCGCCAATATGCCCGGCGAGGGCAAACTGAAGGTGCAAGGCAGCCTGATCAGAGATAGACTGGAGCGGGCAACTGCACAAATATCAAGCTTTAAGCCTCAATATATCCACCACACGGCCCTGGGTTATCCGCGCAGCATGATCGGCTTGCAGGTGGAAGCCACCCAGGCCACTGCAGATGACGATATCTTGTTTGATGGCAAGCTGATGGCCTGGGACACCACCGCGCTGCTTTTGCAGGAACACGCTGTTTCGCTACCCTTCCTGAGCGCTGAGATGCAAGACAATCACCTCAGCGTGGCGCTTTCTACCTCAAAGGTGGGCAAAAGCACCGTGGGAGGCCACTTTGAGATCCAAGACCCTCTGGGCAAACTGCATCTGGACAGCGGAAACGTGAGTGCAAACCTCGACCTCTCCATGATCAGTCCTGCGCTGAGCGGCTTTGTGGAGGCAAGCGTCCAGGCCGAAGGCACCGTCAAAAAGCCTCAAGCCAGCATCACAGCACGCTCTGCCGGTATCAGTGTCGCCGGAATCAGGTTTGATAATATCGCCGTGAAAGGCAGCTTCAGCGATGACCTGCTGCAAGTTCAAGACCTCAGCGTGCAGGTGATGGAACACAATGTGGCGGCGAAGGGAAGTGTCGATCCCTTTGCTCTGAGCATCAAGACATCTCTCGACATCGTGCCGCAGAAGCCGGGGCAAGACCTGGCGCTGAATGCAAAAGCCAAGGTGGATGTGGATTTGTATGACGATCTGCCGCAGATTGGCGCAGAATTCCAGTCCCTGAGCGTGAAGAAAGGCGGCTCATCTCTCGATAACTTCAGCGGTTACGTAAATCTCATCCCCGCACCGGACGGGCCCTATAAAGGCTATTATCTGGATTGCGATCTCAGCAGTCCCGACGGCCAGCTGATCAGTGCGGTGGGCGACATCCTGGACCGCAGCCTGGCGGTGGATGTAAACCTCAATTCCATCGCTCTGGCAGACATCTATCCCCATGAAATGCTCACGCGCTTCGGCCCCTCGATAGGCGGCAGCATCAGCGGCTTTATGCATCAGGATAATATCGCCGCACAGACCAACCTGCATATCAGCACCGACAACGACGAACTGAGGCTCGATACGCAGCTCAGCCTCAGCGGCTCTTACAACCTGAATACCTCGCGAGCGGGGCTTTATGCCAGCACTTCCAATGGCAGTTTGAACGGTGAAGAGCTCAATTTTGAAGTGATTGCCACGCTGGAAGACCAGGTGCTTAATCTCGGTTCCCTGCGCGTGAATGAAATGCTCCGCGCCACTGCTCAGGTGCCGCTGGACGATATAATGGCCTCCACGGCAAGCTTTTACCTCAAAGACGTTTCCACCGGGCAAGTGCAGCGCTATGTGCCGCAATACACCTCCTTTTTGCCTGATATCTCCGGAGTGCAACTCACCGGCACTTATGATGGGGAACTGGATGCCGTCCTGAGCGTGGGAGCGGTGAATATCGACGGTTTGAAGCCGATGTCGGCCAATCTGACGCTGAGGGGCCCACCGGATGAAGTGGCTATCATGGGCAAACTCAAAGCCGGCAATAAAGAGATGCCACTCAAAGATTCCACGCTGGACTTCATCAATGGCTTTTGCCTGGATGCCAGGGGTATAGCGCAGAGCTTCCCCATCTCGGAAGTGCTGGAAGATATACCTTTGCAGGTGGAATTGAGCGGCGAAGTGGGCTTTTCCTATGGAACTGAAGCTTCCCGCATCCCCGGTATGCACATTTCTGCCGATGTGAGCGCGCCCAGGCTGGTCTTTGAAGGTATCCCGGAGCTGCAAAACCTGCGGCTGATCGGCTGTCAATCCGATAGACTCCTGCAGGTGGATACGCTCTATGTGGCCTCAAGCGATCTGGGAGAGGTAAAGGGTTCCGGTGCACTGGATTACAACCTCACCAGCGGCAACTTTTTCGAAGGTAAAAACCAGCTCGACATCCAGGCTGACCTCTCGCTCTTTGAATTCTTGAAAACGCAGGTGCCGATGATTCTGGACGCCTCCGGACACAGCTATATGAACGCATCCATAGGAGTCAACGAGGATAAATTCGTGATCCGAAGCGGTAATATCGACCTGCGAAACGGCTATCTGCAAATCAAAGACCAGACCGAGCCCATCAGAGCCTTCAACCTGGCCGCCTCCATCAAGGATAACAAGGTGAGCATAGACCGCGCCAACCTCCTCATGGGTAAAGGCAGGCTGCGGTTTTTCAACGACTTTGATGAAGACCCCACCAACCACTTCTTTGTGGGATTTCTGGACCTCGGCATCTTCAAACTGGGCACCGACGAGCCGGGACTGCTGGTGAATATCCCCGAATTTACCGCACCTAGGACACTCTCCAAAGTCATGCTCAAAGGACGCAATGATGCCTGGTTTACCGTCAGCGGGCCCTTTGATGACATGAATATCGTGGGGGATGTCGTCGTAAGCGATGCACAAGCGCTTTATCCGCCCCGCACCGACAACCTGCTCAACCTCGTCTACAGCTTCCGCGGCGCCCTGACCAAGTCCGACAACAACGTCGAAACCACCGACGAGCCCATACCACTGCCCTTTAAGCTCGACCTCATCATCAAACTGGAAGACAACATCCGCTATGTGACCTACCCCGCAAGCATGGACATCAAACCTGGCGGATTCCTGCATCTGGTCTATGACGGCAACCAATTCATCGCCAAGGAAGCGGCCTTCAACTCAGAAAAGGGTAAGATCGACTTCCTGGGAACCGTCTTCGAAGCCGAATATCTAAATATCAGCATCGTGGATGCCCAAGACCTCTTTATCATTGATGGCGCCTTCACCAAACGCAGCCCCGACGGCACCATCATCATCCTGAGCGTAACCACGGATAGAGACCTCTCAAAACCGCTGATGGAGCGCCTGAAATTCAACCTCTCCAGCGACAACCCCACCGACCAGTCCATCACGGATATCCTGGCCAGAATGCGCTACACCGGCTCCTCGGAAGGAATGAAGACCGGACAGGAGACCCTGGACCTGCAAGATGAAGCACTGATGCTGCTTTCAGACAATATCAACGCCTCCATCCTCTCACCTATGCTCTACCCGCTGGAAAACGAGATCAGAAGAGCCCTGAAACTCGATGGATTCAGCATCAAAGCAGGTGTGATCCAAAACCTCTTTAGCCAATACTCATCCAATCCCGGCCAGTTTGCAGAATATGCCGATACAAACCGCTTCCTGGACGATGTGAACCAATTTGGCACCTCAATCCTGCTCAACAACCTCTCCATCTCCGCAAGTAAATACTTGGGACGCAAAATGTTCCTGGATTATACCCTCACCCTTCAAGAAGCAACCGACCTGCAACGACGCACCCGCATACAGGTCTCGCACGATACAGCGCTGAGATTGATCCTGCCGCATCAGTTCAGGCTGGAATATACCTTCAAATACGAGCCCCGAATAACCAATCTGAGCCACGAATTGATGCTGGCCCGTTCCTTCAGATTTTGGGGTTTATAACAAATCCTTTGACAAAATACGCCACTTTAAAATAATGAACAAAATGAAGATTCCTAAGGGAGGATAAAATGGCCGAGACAAAAGCTACGCCGACCATAAACCCACAAGAAGAGCGAAATAACGCCGCATTGCACACCAAAGAAGCTGATCCGTTCCGCAAGGTAACCTTGGTGGAAATGATCATGATCCTCATGCTCGCCGGGCTCATTCTGGTCTTTATCTTCGGATTGCAACAGATGAAGATAGACAAACAAAAAGAAGCCGAGGCACATCAAAAGTTTGAAGCAATAGTCCCCATCCTGACCGACATCATCCAGAAGATGGAAGATTATAAGAAAGCAGACGAATTTGGAGACTACCCCATCGACTTGGGAGAAGTGGGTGTGTTTAAAGACGAACACTTCGAATTCAAGTATGATGCCGAGGGACACTTCGTGCAAGCCGTATCCAAAGAAAGCTTTGGTAAGGCAGGAGTTATCGTGAATTATAGCCTGACAAACTCCGTCTATGAAGTGATTGACGACAAACCGGGTGAGAAACCCACCGTCAAGGATGACTGGCTGCCCTAAGCCAAGTAATTAACAAAACCGAATTTGAAGCCTGCCGGGAAAGTGTTCCGGCGGGCTTTTTTTGTGTGCAGATGACTGAGCAAGAAGAGAGTGCAGAACGCCAGCAGGACAGAGATCATATTAGGCTCATGTTCAATTTGAGTGGGTAGGTGTGAAGAGACAAGATCGCAGTTGCCGGTTGTTGATGGAAAAAACCCTCCCATTAAGGGCCAGAAATTGTTTTCAAAAAACCAGCCCTTGCA
>JGI24502J29692_10014909_pt1 | contig 11921 bp, 15 predicted proteins | sample BioPla3RNA1_FD_29692 | JGI IMG/M metagenome (IMG submission 29692)
GTTGGTCAGGGGGCTGTTGTTGCGGCAGGTGCTGTGGTTACAAAAGATGTCGAGCCTTATGCAATAGTCGGCGGAAATCCTGCAAAGTTCATAAAGTACAGGCTGGACGAAAGCCTTCGTAAAAAACTTGAAAAAACTGACGTTGCTGCCTTGTTCGATAAATTCACAAAAGAAGATATGCCGGCAGTGTATGGAAAACTGGATGAAAAAATGCTGGATGAGTTTTTGAAGAGATAAGGGTGGAGAATTTTTATGGGTAAGATTGTTTTTATTGGAAATTACAAGGGCGGAGTCGGGAAGACTACGACTGTAGTAAATTTTGCAAATTATCTTTCAAAAGAAGGGCATAAAGTTTTAACCATTGACCTTGATCCTCAATCTTCATTAAGTGAAATACAAATATCAAGTTTTTTATCAAAAACTTTGGCTGAACTTGAAGATGATGAAGTTTTGAATCACATTTTTGATTTATATATAACGAAAATAAAAAAATATCCGGCTTTAAATATTCCTTTTCCAGAAAAGATAATTCATAAAAGAGATGACAACTATTTTTTTATTCCTTCAAGTTTGTTTTATAAAAAAGGTGTGGGACTTGATACTCTTGCAATGCAGATGTTGCCTAATCTTGAGTATTTGTCAATTTTAGGAAATTTATTGAATAGATTTAAGAATGATTATAATTATATACTTATTGATTGTCCGCCTTCAAATACTGTGATTACACAATCTGCATTTTTAAGTTCCGATTATTATTTGATTCCTTCCGTTTTGGATCATTTGAGTACAAATGGAGTTGTTCATTATATAAAAGTTGTAGAAAGAATTTATTCAGATTATTGTGAAAATGATAAAAATGAAGATTCTGTAATTGCAAAGACAATTTTTGGAAAGAAGCCAGAACTAGTCGGAATATTTTATAACCTAATAAGAGGGACTGTAAATTACGAAGCTGAAAAAATACAATTTTTAAATGAGTTAAAGAAAAGTTTTAGTAATAATACACCATATATTTTTAACTCCTATGTAAATAATTTTGTTGATATTGCACGTGATACAGCTTATGGAAATTCTTCTAACTATATAAAGGATTTTGATTCTGTTGTAAAAGAATTCTTAAAACGTATGGAGAATAAAAAATGATAACGAATGTTCAACTGGAAGAGTTCCACAAGATTTTAGATTTTTTTAATTCAGAAGAGAAATTTGATATTGATGCATATAATAAATTTGTTGAAGAGCCAAAAGTTTTTTTTAAATTACTTTCTTCATTTGATAGAAAAAAACTAGCAAAAATTCTTTCAGAAAACAAAAATAAAAAGAAAAAAACTAACGAACAGATAAATTTTAATCCGTCGGAAGATGAAGTGTTTGAAATAATAAATAAAAGCACAACAGAGGAACTTGAAAAAAAATATTCTCTTGCAGAATTAAAGATAATGTATGGAAAACTTTACTCTGGAAAGCCATTAAGTAAAACAAATAAATCTAAATTGGCTAACTCTTTAAAAAAATTTGTTCTGCAACTTCAACGTGGAAAGGATTTTCTTGATATTTAAGAAGCAAGATTTTGGATGGATAAAATAAGATATTAAAATATGGGGAATTGATATGAAAACTGCTTTATGTACTATAAGTTCAAATAATTTTTTGCCTTATGGTTTGACTTGTCTTACATCAGTAGCAAAATTTAATGACTATGATTTATTTTATTTAATTGTAGATGAGTTTGGCAGAAAAAAATGCTTGAGTTTATGCATAAAAAAGAAATTGTTATAGAAGCATTGTCAACAAGTAATCTACTGATAGGCTATCACAGGACACTGTAAAGCTACCAGCTGCTTAACTGGTATAAATGGAGAGAAGAAGGTTTGCCGATTCCACCTGTTGTTTTGGGAACAGATGATTCTGGAATTTTTGCGACAAATATATACAACGAATACTCTATGCTTTACTGCTACCTTGTTTATGAACGAAAAATGCCTAGAACAAATGTTATAAAATTTATACATGATATACACAATAATAGCCGTATGTATGCGTTTAAGTAATAAATATCTTAATAAATAAATCCTATTGGAGAACAATCATGTCAAACAACAATCCTCGAATAATCGCCTTTTATCTTCCGCAGTTTCATCCGATTCCTGAAAACGATGAATGGTGGGGAAAAGGTTTTACAGAATGGACTAATGTCGCGAAGGCTAAAAAATATTTTCATGGACACTATCAGCCGCGGATTCCTGCTGACTTGGGCTTCTATGATTTGCGTGTTCCAGAGACGCGTGAGGCGCAGGCGCAGCTTGCGAGAGATGCTGGAATCGAAGGTTTTTGCTATTGGCATTACTGGTTTGATGAAAATCATCAGCTTTTAGAGCGACCTTTTAATGAAGTTCTAAAAAGCGGAAAGCCTGATTTTCCGTTCTGCCTCGCTTGGGCAAATGAAAGCTGGTATGCGAAACTTTGGGATAAAGATGTAAGAAAAGATAAGCTTCTGATTGAGCAAAAATATGATGGAATTGCTCAATATACGAAACATTTTTATGATGTTCTTCCTGCATTTAAAGATGAAAGATATATAAAGCAAGATGGCAAGCCTATTTTTGTAATTTATAAGCCTTTGGCTTCGCCTGAAATTTCAATTTTTATAAAAACTTGGCGGGAGTTAGCGAAAAAAAACGGACTTGAAGGAATTTATTTTGTCGGACACTGCATAAACGACAGAAAGAATATCAACAAATATTTTGAACTTGACTTAGATGCAGTGAATACTTGCTGTTTAAATGATTATACCGCACGAAGAAACTTTTTCGGCAAGACTTTTTATTACCTCTACAGGCATTTACTCGGAAAACCTTTTGTTATCCCTTATAAAAAAGTAAGCAAGATGTTTTTTGATAAAAACACGGATATAAACGAAAAAGTCTGTCCGTCTATTATAACTGGCTGGGACCATACTCCGCGCAGCGCAAAAAATGGAACTGTGTTCAGCGAAGAGACTCCAGCGCAGTTTGCTGCGCACGCAAAGACCGTCCTTGAAAACGCGAAAGGAAAATTTGTATTTATAAAAAGCTGGAATGAATGGGCGGAAGGAAATTACCTTGAGCCGGATTTAAAATGGGGAATTGCCTATCTAGATGAACTTTCTCGTCTTTTGAGGGGGGGGGGACACAAGTATAGTATAATTACTATTTCTTTTACAAAAAAACAACAGCATAAGGTGGTAGCCTGATGTTGTATGTTTTTTATAATGACATAGATAAAAATAAGTGTGCAAAATTAGTTCTATCAGAATTGAATGATTCTGAGATTGAAATAGTACCAGCAGGAAACTCTTTGTGGACATATAGAAATATAATTGCGAGAATTGTTTTACATCTTTGCTTTTATCTTCATGTTCCTTGCAAATACAATTTTGATTCTGCCTTTATTAAAAAGATTTTAACTATTAAAAAAACGGATTCTATTTTAATTTTTGGTGGAGGATTTGGAATCTCTCCATGTATAAGTTTTTGTTTTTTAGAATATTGCAAGGCAGAATCAAAGTTTTTGTGGCTTTGGGATTCTGTTCACAATAAAACTGAAAAGCGATTTCTAAAATATTTAAAAAAACATTATGAAGTTTATACATTTGATTATAATGATTCTCAGGATTACAAATTAAATTACAAAAATACTGTAGGTTATTTACCAGAATTAAAACAAGAAATTAAAAAAGAGGATAAACAAACTACTGATATTTACTTTGTTGGTATTGATAGAGGACGCTACGAAATATTAAATTATTTATATGAAAGTTTTTCTAAACTTGGTCTGATATGTGATTTTAATGTTCTAAAAGACGAAAACAGTCCCAAAAAAGAAAAAACATTAAAGTTTGTAAATGGGCGGGTTGACTCTTTGGAAAACATTAGAAGAATCTACAATAGTCGTGCAGTTCTTGATATTCCTGTAGACGGACAGAATGGTCTTACACAGCGAGTTCTTGAAGCATTATTTTTAAATCGGAAAGTAATTACAAATAATGAAAGTATAAAAAATGAAATGCTTTACAGAACTGAAAATATTTTTATTTTAAATCATAAAAATCTTGAGGATATAAAAATATTTCTTTCAACACCGTTTTTGGAAACGAAACTTTCACAATATACAATTAATAATTGGATAACTGAGTTTACTCAGCAGTCAGCAGTCAGCATTCAGCAGTTGATTATGTAGCAAGAGTCAAGTTTGTCAAGTACCAGTTTGTAAAAACTGGAGAAATCAGGCGGTGTGCCTGATGGAAAAATCTCTTGATGTTTCAATTATAATCGTAAACTACAACACAAAAGAGCTGACACGAAACTGCCTGAAGTCAGTTTTTAGGCAGACTAAAGATATTTCATTTGAAGTTATTGTTTCGGATAACGGTAGTACAGACGGCTCGTTGGAAATGATAAAGTCTGAATTTCCTCAGGTTGTTCTTATAGAAAACAATGAAAATCTAGGATTCGGGGCAGCAAATAACTGTGGGTTAAAAATTGCAAAAGGAAAATATATTTTCTATCTTAACAGCGATACAGTCCTGTTGAACAATGCTGTGAAGATTTTCTTTGACTATTGGGAAAATTCTCCTGAAAAAGAAAAAATCGGAGCATTGGGCTGCGTTCTTCAAGATGAGAATGGAAACTTGATTCATTCGGGTGGAGAGTTTCCGACTTATAAGAAAGAAACTTTTAGGCTTATAAAAGAAAATGTTTCGATTTCTATAAATTCTTTACTTTCTTTATTTCATATAAAACAGATTCATAAGAAAAACCGTAAGGTTGAAAATGCTTTTTATGAATCTATTGACTATGTTACAGGTGCTGATTTATTTATCCGTAATAATAGTTTTGCAGAATTTGATGAGAGATACTTCTTGTATTTTGAAGAAACTGATTTGCAATTAAAAATGAATAAAAATAATTTAAAACGGATTTTAATATCAGATCCTAAGATAATTCATCTTGAAGGAAAGTCAAATAAGATAAAAATGAAATCATTAGATAGGTATATTTCTTTTTCATCAATTCAGATTCTTTTTTCAAGAATTCTATATTTTAAGAAAAATAATCACAAGAAAATTTGGCTGTTTATGATTTTTATTTTGGAACAGTTATATCTATTTCATTTTTTCTATAAAACAAAAAATATACGTAAAAAATTATGGTCGTTATATGTCAGCTAAAATTGTCTTACTGATTTTTTTTGCCTCATTTTTATCTGTTGGTTTGGATTTTACAAAAGTCCATAGAAAATACAAAGAATATATCTTTAATGTTTTTTGTGTTGTTTTGATTTTGTTCTCTTCAACAAAAACTCCAGAAACTTGCTATGACACAAATAATTATGTGCTTTTCTATAATTCAGTGCCAAGTATAGGCAATTTTGTTCCATATATATTAGGGTATGAGCCTGGCTGGGAACTTCTTTGCATTTTTTTTAATGCTCTTGGATTAAATTATCATTTTTATTTTTTCTTTCTTTCAACAGTCTCAATTTTAATTTACAGATTTATAATATTGAAGAACTGTAAGAATATTTTTATTTCTCTTTTTACATACATATCATGTTTTTATTTTTTGAATGAAATTATAGTTTTGCGTCATGGATTGGCATCTTCTTTGATTTTATTGGAAATTTATTATTTGTCAAAAAATCAGAAAAAACGAGCATTGATTTGTGTTTTATTGGCATTTTCTTTTCATACAGTTGGAATTTTTGGCTTGCTATCGTTTTTTGTAAAGAATGAAAAGATTTCATATAGATTGTTTATTTTGATTCCATTGGCTTTTTTTATAAATGATAAAGTTTTTATAAAGTTTCTGGGAAGTTTGGGAGATTTGTCTGCAAACAATGTTTTGTCAATGGTTTCAGTAAAAGTTAATAATTATTTGGAAAAGGAACATTCAGCGGGTGGCATAAAAACTGTAATAATTTATTCTATTTCTTTTTTAATGACTTTTATAGTTTTGTTTAATCATAAAAAACAAAATCCTTTTTTACGTGAAACTTCTCTTTATATGATTTTGTCCGCATATTTTATGATTGCTTTTTCTGCAATTGCATCGTTTGCTAGAATCAACCAGTTGTTCTTGATAAGCAACATTCCGCAGTCATCTTTTTATCTTGAAGAATATAAAAAGAAAAAAACGGAGTTCATCATTATTCCAATTTTTATAGCAGTGAATTTTTATATTTTTTTCAGACAAAATTTTATGAATAGCGGAGGTAATATTTTTCATTAATTATGGACGAAAGAGTTATTTTTTTAAGAAAAAAAATCGATGGTGAAAATTCGATAGAAGAATATGCTCAAAGAGTCGCAGAGGCAACAGGAGCGATTATAAAAGTTTGCCCTTGTCATTCAACAACACTGAGAGGAATGTTGAAAAATATAAAATTTGCAAAAAAAGAGCAGGGAAAAATAAATCATATAGCTGCGCAGACTGAAAGTTATCTTGTTCCATTTTTACGGAATAAATCAATTGTCACTTTTCATGATTTGGGAACTTTGTATTCTTCAAGAAATTTTTTATATAAAATCCTGAAAACATTAATTTATATAAAAACAGCAGAATTTTGTTCTAATGTGATTTCATTTGTTTCAAATCAGACTTTATCTGAATTTAAAAAACAAAGTTGGAAAAAAAATATAAATCTAAAAGTAATTTACAATTCGTATGATGAAAGACTGATTCCTAATGATATTTCAGAAAAAGAGGCAAAGCCTGTTATATTGCAAATTGGAACAGGAGCAAGAAAGAATCTTGAAGCAACAATAAAAGCGATTCGTGATATAAATGCAAGACTTCTTATTATAGGAAAACTGACAGAACTTCAACTTTCACTATTAAAAGAAAACGATGTTGATTTTGAAAATAAGTTTGACGTCTCTTATGAAGAAATTGTTAATTGTTATAATCGTGCAAAGATTGTAGCATTCCCAACTTTTTATGAAGGTTTTGGACTTCCGATTATTGAAGCAAATGTTATGCATAAGCCTGTTGTTTCCAGTGAACTTCCAATAATCAGGGAGGTCGGAAATAATTCTGTTTTTTATATAAATCCAAATAATATAGCTTCAATAAAATCTGCATTTGAAAAGCTTCTTTTTGATAAAAGCACTTATAACAGTTTTGTTTCAAAAGGTACAGAAAATGCAAAACGTTTTTCTCCGTCTACTATTTATGAACAATATAGAGAACTTTACAGGAGTTTAGAAAATGGATAATAAAATCCCTAAAATAATTCATTACTGCTGGCTTTCCGACGACCCTTTTCCACTTGAATTTGAAAAGTATATTGAAGGATGGAAACGTATTTTACCTGAGTATGAATTTAAGCTTTGGAATTTTTCTGTTTTTTCAAAAGAAAAATCTCTCTGGGTAAAACAGGCTTTTGATTCAAAGAAATATGCATTTGCCGCAGATTATATCAGGCTTTTTGCTTTGTATAATTTTGGCGGAATTTATATGGATATGGACATTGAAGTTTTAAAATCGTTTAATGATTTGCTTGACAGAGATGTGATGGTTGGATATGAAAATGACAAAACAAAAGTTATTGAAGCTGGATGCTTTGGTGCTGTAAAAAACAATCCTTTTATTGGTAAGTGCCTTGAGCATTATAAAGATCGCCCATTTATAAAAGCAGATGGTTCATATGACATGAAGCCTCTTCCGCAAATTATAACTCCAATTTATAAGCAATTTTATTCAGAAATTCCATTTTCTTCTGACTATTTTACAGCTAAATCTCAATCAACTGGAATTATTTCAATTACAAAAAATACCTATGCAATCCATCATTTTGCAGGATCTTGGACTATACCGTTTAGAAAAAAATATATGTCTCTAAGAAATGAACTTTCAAAGAAGATTGGAATTTCTGCTGCTAGATTGCTTCTTCTCCCTATGCACTTTATCTGTGTTGTAAAAGAAGTTGGATTAAAATCTGCCATTCTTAAAATCCTAAAATAAACTACTAAAGAAAGTTTTTATAATCAGTTCTTCTTACCTTGATTTTGGTTTCTTAAAAATCATTTTTTCAATTCATATAAAAAATCTTTTACATAACATTCTTCTCAAAATGAGGCTAACCATGGATAAAAATAATTCGTATCAACGTAAAGTCCTTTTCCTTTCAAACACAGCCAATTTCTCGAAGTTCAATCTGCCTTATATGCGATGGTTCAAGGAGCAGGGCTGGCGAGTTGACTATGCTTCTGCAGGCGAGGAGGAAGTTAAGGACTGCGACAACCAGTACACGATAAGCATCGTGCGCTCTCCTTTTTCCTTGAAAAATTTCAAGGCGTACAGGCAACTTAAAAAGATTCTCTCTGAAAACCATTATGACATTCTTCACTGCCATACGCCGATGGGCGGAGTTCTCGGGCGGCTTGCGGCTAAGAAACTCTGGAAACAGCACAAAATCAAGGTTATTTACACTGCGCACGGATTCCATTTTTACAAAGGTGCGCCGGTCTTGAACTGGCTTTTGTATTATCCAATGGAAAAATGGCTTTCGCACTGCACTGATGTGATTGTAACAATAAACGAGGAAGACTATGAACGGGCAAAAAAATCATTCTGAGATTTTCAAGATCGATGGCGTTGGAGTGAACCTTTCAAGATTTCACCCTTGCACTTTTGAAGAAAAAAATACGTTGAGGGCGGAGCTTGGATATTCTGAAAAGGATTATATCATCACGGTTGTTGCGGAGCTGAACAAAAATAAGAACCAGATTATGCTTATGAAGTCCGTTCCGGAGCTTGCAAAAATCATTCCGAATCTGAAAATTCTACTGATAGGAAAAGAGACTCTTCCGATTGTACGCGAATTTGTTCAAAAGGAAAAACTTGAAAAATACGTGGAATTCTTAGGCTACAGGCGCGATGTCGAAAAACTCACGATGATGAGTGATGTGGCGTTTTCCGCAAGTCTGCGAGAAGGTCTTCCTGTGAACATCATCGAGGCAATGGCGTGTGGGTTGCCAGTTGTTGTAAGCGACAACCGCGGACACCGTTCGCTGATAAATGACAAGGAAACAGGCTTTATTTTCAGCCCGAAATCAGAAAAGAAAATGACAGATGCGATTATTCTTCTGTATAAAAATCCTTTGCTGCGTGAGGAAATGGGCAGGCGGAATGTTGAGGAAGCGAAGAGATATTCGGTTGATATTGCAGTGAAGAAAATGGCAGGAATATACAACGAGGTCATTTCTGAAAATGTCGGGGGGGGGAACAACTGTAGAGTAGTTTTGCAGTTCTGCTTGCCTTCATATTCAAAACTGGAGGCTGCGTGATGAAAAAACATGCTCAGGTTTTCATGATGGACGGAGTGGGAATAAACCTTGAAAAATTCAAGGCTGTTTCTCCTAAAGAAAAACTTACGCTCCGCTCAAAATATAAATACAATTCCGATGATTTCATAATCCTTTACATTGCTGAATTCATTCCTCGGAAAGACCACGAGTTTTTCATAAAAAACATTCCAGAGCTGAAAAAGCGGATTCCGAATCTGAAAATCATAATGCCGGGACGAGGCGTCCAGCTGAAGGAAATGAAAATTCTTGCCGTGAATCTTGAGGTTGACGACATAATCTGGTTTCCTGGCTACAGAAAGGACATAAATCTGTTGTGTGCGATTTCCGACCTTTACATTACGACAAGCCGACAGGAAGGTCTTCCAATCAGCGTGATTGAGGCGATGGCGAGTGGTCTTCCGATTGTGGCAAGCAGTATCCGCGGTCAGACCGATGCCGTTTTGCCCGGACGGAACGGAGAACTTTATCAGCTGGATAACAACGCTGACTTTGTGGAAAAGATTGTGGCTCTTTACAAAAATCCTGAGCTTAGGGCAGAAATGCTGAAGAATAATATAGAAGATTCTAGAAAATATTCGGTTGATATTGCGGTAAAGAAAATGGCGGAGATTTATGGGGATATGTTCAAAATCCCTTTACGATGAAGTAAACGTTCAGGGAAGCGAAAACATCTGCCGTGCCTGTAGTGAACTTGGAATTCACAAAATCATTTTTACAAGTTCTGTTGCCGTTTACGGTTTTGCGCCGGTTGGAACTGACGAAAGTGGAGAAATCAATTATTTCAACGATTACGGACGCACGAAATTTCTTGCAGAAGAAAAATATCGCGAATGGCTTAAAAAAGATTCTTCAAACAGCGTGACTATCATCCGTCCTACGTAACCGTCAAAACACCCACACCTAAAAAGCAAAACGAAAGTAACGTAAAATACATGCCATGGAGAAAACTATGGCACGAGCATTTTACACAAATGAAGAAAAAACAAAGCACATAACAATGTGGAAAGAGAGCAGCCTGAATCAGAAAGAATATGCTGCAAGCAACGGGATAAACGAAGGGACGTTCTACAAATGGCTTGAAAGGTTCTGGACGGAAGCGTATTCCTGTTCTGCAATAAGTCACGGAAACTTCTTAAAGCATTATGGTGGGACAAAACCGGGTTCTGGCTTGCGCAGAAAAAACTTGAGTGCGAGACATGGCCGTGGCCGAACACCTGGGAAGAAGCTCAGGAAATATCCCAGGAAAACATCCACCTTCTTCTCAAAGGAATCGACTTCTGGCGGGCACACAGGGAAGTCCATGCAACAGACCTGGATTAAGGCATTTAAACTATTCATTTAAATGGTATGAAATAAAATTCATTTCTGATAGAATTTTTTCCATGGAAAAGAAGCAGAAGCTACAGACATTAGAAGAAGCCCTTGCCCAGCTTGAGGCTGCCGAGGAAAAAATAAGGAATCAAACCTGCATAATAAAAAGGCAGGAGGCAGAAAAACAATCACTTACAATGGAACTTATCCGTGTGAATGAAGAGCTCCGCCTTCAGCTTGCCCATAGATTCGCAAAACATTCTGAGAAATATTATCCAAACCAGCCGGATCTTTTTGATGAACTTGAAGAGAATGTAATTCCAGAGGATGACACGGCAAAAGTCAATGACGAACAGATCTACAAGGAAGAAATAGTAGAGTCATATAAAAGAAAGAGAAAGTGTGGAAGAAAGCAGCTTTCCGATTCACTTCCGAGAAAGAAACTGACCATCGACATACCTGAAAGCGAGAAGCACTGTGAGTGCGGCAGCGACCTTGTGAAAATCGGTGAGGACATAAGCGAGCAGTTGATCCACATTCCCGAACAGATTTATGTACTGCAGACCATAAGGCCAAAGTACGCATGCAGAAATTGCGAAGGTTCCGGAGATGAGGATAAGCCGGCTGTAAGGCAGATGCCTGCCCCTAAGAGGATGGTTGAAAAATCCATAGCGAGTCCGAGCCTCCTTGCCTCAGTCATTTCGAACAAGTTCGAGCTGCACCTTCCTTACTACAGGCAGGAAAAGGCATATGAGCACAGACTGATTGGAATAAGTCGCCAGGACATGTCCAACTGGCAGGAGGCAGTCTACAAAAAGTGCAGGCCTCTTGAACCGCTCATAGAATGATTCGTGCCATGAATACTCATGAATCTGTAAAAGTTGTAAATGACCAAAAGGGGACTCCAACTTTTGCAGGAGATTTGGCAAAAGTAATTCTTGAAATTATAAGTAGGGGAAGAAATGTTCCTTGTGGAATCTATCATGTTACAGATATTGGTGAAATTACCTGGTGGGATTTTACAAGTGAAATCAAAAAGCAGGGAATTGAAGCAGGTTGGATTAATGAAACCGGTAAAAACTGTGTTATAAATCCATGTACAACAGATGAGTATCCAACTCCAGCAAAACGCCCTGCTTATTCTGTTTTAAGTAAAGATAAGATTCAGACGGCTTTGGGTATTACTCTTCCTGATTGGAAGAAAAGCTTAAATGAATTTCTTAAAAACCCTTTATTTGATAAAACAAGAATTGAATAGATG
>JGI24502J29692_10056992_pt1 | contig 11890 bp, 5 predicted proteins | sample BioPla3RNA1_FD_29692 | JGI IMG/M metagenome (IMG submission 29692)
ATTGCTTTCTTGGATATTTTGCCAAATATATAAAAGGCATTTTGCATAAAATATTATTTTGCTGGGAAGAATGGAAAGATGGAAAAAATGTCTGAGGGGTGAGGTGTTTTAATGGTAAATCCTGCTATTGTTGGTACCAGAAAAAGAAGAAGTTATGCCCGCATTCAGGAAGTTCAAGATATGCCGAACCTGATTGAGGTTCAAAAAAAGTCATATCATTGGTTCCTGGAGGAAGGACTGAAGGAAATGTTTGATGACATTTCCCCGATTCAAGACTTTACGGGAAATCTGGTGCTGGAATTTGTAGGCTATACACTGGGTGAATCCAAATATTCCGTGGAAGACTGCAAGGAAAGAGATGTTACATATGCAGCCCCTCTTCGGGTAAAAGTCCGGTTAATTAATAAAGAAACCGGTGAGGTAAAGGAACAGGAAGTCTTTATGGGTGATTTCCCTTTAATGACGGAAAAAGGGACTTTTATCATTAACGGTGCTGAACGGGTTATTGTCAGTCAGCTGGTTCGTTCTCCCGGTGTTTATTATAGTGAGTCCATTGACCCTAGCGGAGTGCATATTTATGGCGCAACCATTATTCCCAATCGGGGTGCATGGTTGGAGTTTGAAACAGATATAAATGAAAACATCTTTGTCAGAGTGGACCGGACCAGAAAAGTACCGGCAACTGTTTTAATTCGTGCTTTAGGCTATGGTCAAAACGCTCAGATATTAGATTTATTTGAAAATGATAAAAGAATTCAGATTACTATGGAAAAAGACAGCACAGATTCTGAAGAAGAGGCTTTGGTAGAGATCTACAAAAGGTTGCGCCCGGGGGAGCCCCCTACCGTAGATTCAGCCAGGTCCCTTCTGTATACCCTTTTCTTTGATCCGAAGCGTTACGATTTGGGGAATGTTGGGCGGTATAAATTACATAAAAAGCTGAATCACAAAATATTAAAGCGGATATCAGAAGACGGTTTGATTTGGGATGATGAAAAGCAGAAATATGTTGAAGGAGATGTTTCTCCGGGTTTTCATAATGATTATATTAGACATCTTACGAAAACCGATATTATTGAAACATTGAGATACCTGCTTAAGTTAATGAACGGGGAAGAAAAACCGGATGATATTGACCATTTAGGAAATCGCCGGCTTCGTTCTGTAGGAGAACTGCTCCAAAATCAATTCCGTATTGGTTTATCCAGGATGGAACGGGTTGTTCGGGAGCGGATGACCATCCAGGATGCTGATGTGATTACTCCTCAAGTACTTGTTAACATTCGGCCGGTTGTTGCCGCTATTAAAGAGTTTTTTGGTTCCAGCCAATTGTCCCAGTTTATGGATCAGACTAATCCTTTGGCGGAGTTAACTCATAAACGACGATTAAGTGCTTTAGGACCGGGAGGCTTATCCCGGGAAAGGGCAGGTTTTGAAGTGCGGGACGTACATCCTTCCCACTATGGACGGATGTGCCCCATTGAAACTCCGGAGGGCCCCAATATTGGTTTAATCGGGTCCTTGAGTACTTATGCCAGAATTAACGAATTTGGTTTTATTGAGACACCGTATCGGAAAGTGGACAAAGAACGGGGCGTTGTTACTGATACCATTGATTATCTAACGGCGGATGAAGAAGACAAATATGTAGTGGCCCAGGCTAATGAACCCTTGGATGAAGAGGGACGTTTCATTAATAAGCGCTGTAATGTGCGCTATGGTCCGGATATTCTGGTGGTGCCCGCGGAACGCGTAGACTATATGGATGTTAGCCCCAAACAAGTAGTGTCAGTTGCTACTGCTCTCATCCCTTTTCTGGAGCATGATGATGCGAACCGGGCATTAATGGGTGCTAATATGCAGCGTCAAGCCGTACCTTTGCTTAGGACAGAAGCGCCCCTGGTGGGAACAGGAATGGAAGAAAAGACAGCCCGGGATTCCCTGGTAGTGGAAGTGGCCGAGAATTCCGGCGTGGTGGAGAAGGTTACGGGCAACGAAATTGTTATCAGGACGGATCAGGGAACTCTTGAGCGCCATAAATTGCTTAAGTTTCAGCGTTCTAACCAGGGTACTTGTATGAATCAAAAACCTATTGTCCGAAGAGGGGAAAGGGTGGAAAAAGGGCAAGTCATTGCTGACGGACCATCAACAGATCAAGGTGAATTGGCCTTGGGGCGAAATGTGCTGGTTGCTTTTATGACCTGGGAAGGATATAACTATGAAGATGCGATCCTTCTCAGTGAAAAGCTGGTTAAAGATGATTATTTTACTTCTATCCATATTGAAGAATATGAGTGTGATGCCCGGGATACTAAGCTGGGGCCTGAAGAAATCACCCGGGATATTCCTAATGTGGGAGAAGATATTTTAAAAGACCTTGATGAGAACGGTATCATCCGAGTGGGAGCGGAAGTAAGGCCCGGAGACATTTTAGTAGGTAAGGTTACACCTAAAGGAGAAACGGAATTAACGGCGGAAGAAAGACTGTTAAGGGCAATATTTGGAGAGAAGGCCAGAGAAGTAAGAGATACTTCTTTACGAGTACCGCACGGAGAGTCAGGCAAGGTAGTGGATGTCAAAGTATTCTCCCGGGAAAACGGAGATGAATTGGCTCCCGGTGTGAATAAACTGGTTCGATGCTATATTGCACAAAAAAGGAAGATTTCTGTAGGCGATAAAATGGCCGGCCGTCATGGGAATAAAGGGGTGGTATCAAGAATTTTGCCTGAAGAGAACATGCCTTTCTTACCTGATGGCACTCCGGTGGAAATTGTTCTTAATCCATTAGGGGTTCCTTCCCGGATGAATATTGGTCAGGTATTGGAGTGTCACCTGGGGTGGGCGGCAAAAACTCTGGGGATTCATATTGCAACTCCGGTTTTTGACGGAGCCCGGGAGGAAGATGTACATAATACATTAATTGAAGCCGGACTTCCCAAAAACGGTAAAACCATTCTCTATGACGGGCGGACGGGAGAACCTTTTGATAATGAAGTGACTGTGGGATATCTTTATATGTTGAAACTAGCCCATTTAGTTGACGATAAAATACATGCCCGGTCAACGGGGCCCTATTCTTTGGTAACCCAGCAACCTCTTGGCGGGAAAGCTCAATTCGGAGGACAGCGGTTCGGAGAAATGGAAGTGTGGGCTTTGGAAGCTTACGGTTCGGCTTATACTCTTCAGGAGATTCTCACGGTGAAATCCGATGATGTGGTGGGAAGGGTAAAGACCTATGAGGCTATTGTCAAAGGAGAAAACGTACCGGAACCCGGTGTTCCGGAATCTTTCAAGGTACTGATTAAAGAGCTGCAGAGTTTAGGTCTTGATGTGAAAGTTCTCTCAGAAGAGGATGAAGAAATTGAAATCAAAGAAGAGGAAGAGGACGTTTCTGAAACAGCAAAGGAATTAGGCATTGATATTTTAGGAGAAAATACGGAAACCCCTAATGAAGAGGAAGAGCCTGAAGAGGATGGGGAAGATGACAGTTTGGATGAAGATGACCTGGATTTGGATTTAAGTTCGCTCAAGCCTTTGGTTGACGATGAAACTGAGGAAACTTTTGAGTTTGATGATTCCGATGATGAGTATGGGGATTTGGATTAAGAAATTTATTTCATGAAGGGAGAGAGGCCCTTGTTAGATGTTAGTAACTTTGATCGTATGCGAATTGGGCTAGCATCACCGGAGCAAATTCGGCAGTGGTCTTATGGGGAAGTTAAAAAGCCTGAGACCATAAATTACCGAACGCTTAAACCGGAACGGGACGGGCTGTTTTGCGAAAAAATATTTGGACCTACCCGTGACTGGGAATGCCACTGCGGAAAATATAAGCGTGTCAGGTATAAGGGTATAGTCTGTGATCGCTGCGGGGTTGAAGTAACCAGGTCAAAAGTACGTCGGGAAAGACTTGGTCATATTGAACTGGCGGCTCCTGTATCCCATATCTGGTATTTTAAAGGCATTCCCAGCAGAATGGGGCTGCTTTTGGATATGTCACCTCGTTCGTTGGAAAAAGTACTTTATTTTGTGTCCTATATTGTACTTGAACCCGGTGACACTCCTTTGATGAAAAAACAATTGCTCACCGAAACTGAATATCGGGAATACCGGGAAAAATACGGCCAACGGTTTCAAGCCGGCATGGGTGCGGAAGCGATAAAGAATATGCTGATGGAAATGGATCTGGAAAAACTGGCCCACGAGTTAAGGTCAGAGCTTAAAGAAGTCAGCGGACAAAGAAAAATCAGAGCGATACGCCGATTGGAAGTAGTAGAAGCATTTATTGTTTCTCACAATCGGCCGGAATGGATGATTCTTGATGTTGTACCGGTAATTCCTCCCGAACTAAGACCTATGGTTCAGTTAGACGGAGGACGTTTTGCCACATCGGATTTAAATGACTTATACCGAAGAGTAATTAACCGTAATAACCGCTTAAAACGGCTATTGGATTTAGGCGCTCCGGATATTATTGTCCGGAATGAGAAACGGATGCTTCAGGAGGCCGTGGACGCTTTAATTGATAATGGGCGGAGAGGAAGGCCCGTTACGGGACCCGGTAACCGTCCCTTAAAATCCTTAAGTGACATGTTAAAGGGTAAACAAGGCCGTTTCAGACAAAATCTTCTGGGAAAAAGGGTCGACTATTCAGGCCGTTCCGTAATTGTTGTAGGACCTGAGCTAAAATTTCATCAATGCGGTCTGCCCAAGGAAATGGCTTTGGAATTGTTTAAACCTTTTGTGATGAAAAGACTGGTAAATGACGGTCATGCTCATAATATAAAAAGCGCCAAAAGAATGGTAGAAAGAGTGCGCCCTGAGGTATGGGATGTATTGGAAGAGGTAATTAAAGAACATCCTGTGTTATTGAACCGTGCGCCTACTTTGCATAGATTGGGAATTCAGGCTTTTGAGCCTGTTTTAGTAGAAGGGCGGGCTTTGCAGATTCATCCTTTAGTTTGTACCGCATACAATGCTGACTTTGACGGTGACCAGATGGCAGTACATGTCCCTTTGTCTGCAGAAGCTCAGGCGGAGGCCCGGCTACTTATGCTTTCTGCCTATAATATTCTCAATCCCAAGGACGGCCGGCCGGTAGCAGTACCTACTCAGGATATGGTTCTCGGTGCCTATTACCTGACGGCTCATCGAAAGGGGGCTAAAGGCGAGGGTAAAGCATTTATCGGCTATTATGATGCCTATTTAGCTTACCTTAATCATGATGTAGACCTGCATGCAAAGATTTATGTTAAAAAACCAGAAGAATGGGATTTTGCTATTGAAAATAAACAGGTAGTGGAATTCGCAAAGAATCAATATGGTCATTATCAAAGAATTGAAACAACCGTGGGCAGGTTAATTTTCAATTATGAGATTCCCATCCCTAGGGAATTAGGCTATTATAACAGCGAGGTTGATAAAAAGACTTTAGGCAAAATTGTGGACCGCTGTTACCGAAAAATGGGAATTTCCGCTGCCGCCAAGTTAATTGACGGAATAAAAAGATTAGGTTTCAAATACTCTACTAAGGCGGGTATTACCATTGGGATTACTGATATTGAGATACCTGAGGCCAAAAAAGAGATTATGGCCAAATCGGAAGCAACTGTAGATATGATAGAAGACCAGTATCGTCGGGGCTTAATTACCGAAGATGAGCGTTATCAAAAAGTAATCGGTGTATGGAATCAAGCTACCGATGATGTAACCAGGGCCTTAATGACTAATTTGGATAAGTTTAATCCTATATTCATGATGGCTAACTCCGGTGCTCGTGGTAATGTTCAGCAGATTCGACAATTAGCCGGAGCAAGGGGTTTAATGGCGGACCCCTCCGGGAGAATTATCGACTTGCCCATTAAGGCGAATTTCCGAGAAGGGTTAACGGTACTGGAATTCTTTATTTCTACCCACGGTGCCCGGAAAGGTTTGGCAGATACCGCATTAAGGACTGCTGATTCCGGTTATTTGACCAGGCGGTTGGTGGATGTAGCCCAAGATGTAATAGTCAGGGAAGAAGATTGTGGTGACACTCAGGGTATCTGGATTGATGAAATTAAAGATGTTGAGCCTTTGGCCGAACGCCTGGAAGGCAGAGTTGCCAACCGGGATGTTATAGATGAACGTACCGGTGAAGTTTTAGTCTATAAAGGTGAAGAAATCAACGAAGAGCAGGCGGCAAAAATTGAAGATTATTTAATGACCTTACCCCCGGATAAACGCCGTGTAAATATCCGTTCTGTTTTAACCTGCCGTACCAAACATGGGGTATGCCGAACTTGCTACGGTCGGAACCTGGCCACAGGCTCTTTGGTGGATATTGGTGAGGCCGTGGGTATTATTGCCGCCCAGTCCATTGGTGAACCCGGGACCCAATTAACCATGAGGACTTTCCATACCGGTGGTGTAGCCGGTGATGATATTACCCAGGGTTTACCCAGGGTTGAGGAATTGTTTGAAGCCCGCAAACCAAAAGGTCAGGGAATTATTGCCGAAACGGACGGGGAGGTAAAGATTCTGGAGAATAAAGGAAAGCGGGAGATAAAAATATTCCGGGACCATGAAGAAAAGGACAGTTATTCCGTTCCCTACGGCTCCCGGATTAAGGTCACCGATGGTATGTGGGTGGAGGCTGGAGATGAATTGACGGAGGGTTCCGTGAATCCCCATGATTTATTGAAGGTTAAGGGTACACGGGGGGTTCAAATGTATCTCTTAAGAGAGGTGCAAAGGGTTTACCGACTGCAGGGTGTTGATATCAATGATAAACATATTGAAGTAATGATTCGCCAAATGCTTAAAAAAGTTAAAATTGAGGAGTCAGGGGATACAGGGCTTTTGCCTGGTGCATTAATTGACAGTTTTGAATTCGAAGCCAAAAATGAAGAAGCCCTGGCCAAAGGATTGGAGCCTGCTACCGCAAGACCTGTTCTCTTAGGTATTACCAAGGCATCCTTAGCTACTGATTCCTTCCTATCTGCGGCTTCCTTCCAGGAGACCACCAGGGTTTTAACGGATGCAGCAATAAAAGGGAAGGTAGATCCACTTCTCGGGCTGAAAGAAAATGTAATTATCGGTAAGCTGATTCCGGCAGGAACGGGTATGTCCAGGTACCGGAATATAAAAGTATCGTCTTTAGACCTACAGGAAGCAGAAGAATCCTAAGGTCTTGACATCAAGTTTATGAAGTGATAGTATATAAAAGCGTGCTATGTCAAGGAGGTTGCACAATGGACCTTAACTTATTAAAAAACTGCAAGAAAAGTGTGGGAACAAAACAGACATTAAAGGCGGTTCAAAAGGGCTTAGCTGTTAAGGTTTTGATTGCAGAAGATGCTGAATCACATATTGTTGCACCTTTATATGAGCTATGCAGGGAGAAGAATGTAGAAATTATTAAAGCTGAATCTATGGCAGCACTGGGAAAAGCATGCGGAATCGATGTAGGAACAGCAGCTGTAGCCATATTGGAAACAGATGAATAGTTTTGACTAATGGGGAAGGAGGTGGAGTTTTTGCCGACTATTAGCCAACTTGTAAGAAAAAGCAGAGAAAGTATGGAGAAGAAATCAAACTCTCCTGCACTTAAAGATTGTCCCCAAAAAAAGAGGCGTTTGCACCAGAGTTTATACAACTACGCCAAAGAAACCCAATTCTGCTTTGAGAAAAGTAGCTCGTGTGCGATTAACTAACCAAATAGAAGTAACTGCGTATATTCCTGGAATTGGTCATAACCTACAGGAACACTCTGTCGCATTGGTAAGAGGAGGCAGAGTTAAAGATTTACCCGGTGTTCGTTACCACATTGTCCGTGGGGCTTTGGACGCTGCCGGGGTTAACAATCGGTTGCAGGCCAGGTCCAAGTATGGTACTAAAAGGCCGAAGGCCAAAGCTAAAAATTAATATTTTAATTTATAGTTCATATTAAAACCGTTAGGGGTAGGGCCGGCATTTTTATTAACGCAACGATGATGCTTAGGTGGAGTTGAATTGATGCCGCCGACCTTATAGTGCCAAAGGGGGGAAATTAATGCCAAGAAGAGGTAATGTGCCTAAAATTGAAGTACTTCCGGATCCGGTATATCACAGCAAGGTAGTTACCAAGTTTATTAACCAAATTATGCTTGATGGAAAGAAGAGTATTGCTGAGGGCATCGTATACGGAGCTTTTGATATTATTAAAGAAAAAACAGGTAAAGACCCGTTGGAAGTTTTTGATGCTGCCATGAAAAATGTAATGCCTGTACTGGAAGTTAAGGCTCGCCGGGTTGGGGGCGCCAACTATCAAGTCCCCGTTGAAGTTAGACCTGAACGGAGGCAAACTTTAGGAATCCGTTGGATCGTAAGCTATGCCCGGAAACGAGGCGGAAAGAATATGGAAGAGAAATTAGCCGGAGAAATTATGGATGCGGCTAATAATGTAGGAGCATCAGTGAAAAAACGGGAAGATACACATAAAATGGCAGAGGCCAATAGGGCATTTGCTCATTATCGTTGGTAAAACCGGACAGCAGGGAAAGAGCAGTTAAGGAGGATCTATATGAGTAGGGAAATCTCGCTGGAAAAAACAAGAAATATTGGTATTATGGCACACATCGATGCCGGCAAAACAACAACTACGGAGCGTATTTTGTTTTACACCGGACGGGTACATCGTATTGGCGAGGTACATGATGGTGCCGCGACGATGGATTGGATGGTGCAGGAACAAGAACGAGGTATTACCATCACCTCCGCTGCTACTACATGTCACTGGAAAGGTCATCGTATTAACATTATTGATACGCCAGGCCACGTGGACTTCACTGTGGAAGTAGAAAGGTCCCTGCGGGTTTTGGATGGAGCGATAGCAGTTTTTTGCTCTGTAGGGGGAGTTGAACCCCAGTCGGAAACTGTCTGGAGACAGGCAGATCGTTATGGTGTGCCTAGAATTGCTTATATTAATAAAATGGACCGGGTGGGGGCTGATTTTTTCCGCGGTGTGGACATGATCAGAGACAGACTGGGGGCAAATCCGGTACCCGTTCAATTGCCCATCGGTGCGGAAGATAAATTTGAGGGAATTGTTGATTTAATTACGCAAAAAGCTTTTTTATACACAGATGATTTAGGCTCCCAAGAATACGAAATCGAAATACCTGAGGGCTTAAAGGCGCTGGCTGCCGAATATCGGGAGAAAATGATTGAGGCCCTGGCAGATACCGATGAGGCTTTGTTGGAAAAGTATTTGGAAGGTGCTGAAATTACAGAAAATGAAATTAAAAAGGCGCTTCGTGAAGCTACCGTTCAGGTCAAGATCATTCCGGTATTATGCGGATCATCCTTCAAAAATAAGGGAGTACAGCATCTTTTGGATGCAGTGGTAGATTATCTGCCTTCTCCCGCAGATGTGCCTGCAATTCGGGGTGTTGATCCTGATACGGAAGCTGAAGTTGTCCGCCATTCCTGCGATAGTGAACCGTTTTCTGCTTTAGCATTTAAAATTATGACCGACCCTTACGTGGGAAAACTTACTTTTGTCCGCATATATTCCGGTATAATTAAAAGCGGCTCCTATATTTACAATTCGACTAAGGGAAAAAAAGAACGAGTAGGCAGGCTTTTACAAATGCATGCCAATCATCGGGAAGAAATTCAAGAGGCGTACGCCGGAGATATATTGGCGGTTGTAGGGTTTAAGGATACCTCGACGGGAGATACCATCTGTGATGAGGCTCATCCGGTATTGCTTGAATCTATGGATTTCCCTGAACCGGTAATCGATGTGGCCATTGAGCCCAAAACGACAGCCGATCAAGAGAAGATGAGTCTGGCATTGCAAAAGCTTTCCGAAGAAGACCCCACTTTTCGCGTAAAAGGAGATCCGGAAACAGGACAAACAATTATTTCCGGTATGGGTGAATTGCACTTGGAAATTATTGTAGATCGATTGCTTCGGGAGTTCCGGGTAGATGCCAATGTGGGAAAACCACAGGTGGCATATCGGGAAACAATTCGCTCCACAGTTAAAGCGGTAGGAAAATTTGTCCGCCAGACAGGAGGTCATGGCCAATACGGTCATTGTGTGGTTGAATTTTCTCCTCTGGAACCTGGATCCATGTTTCAATTTGAAAGCAAGATTGTTGGCGGGGTAATACCAAAAGAGTATATTCCGGCAGTTGAATCCGGCATTAGGGAAGCCATGGAGAACGGTATTTTAGCCGGATACCCGGTGGTTGACGTTAAGGCAACCTTGGTAGACGGATCTTATCATGAGGTGGACTCTTCTGAGATGGCCTTTAAAATTGCAGGTTCCCTAGCTTTTAAAGAAGGAGCCCGGAAAGCTACACCGGTCCTTTTGGAGCCGATCTTTAAACTGGAAGTGACCGTCCCTGATGAATATTTAGGTGAGGTAATAGGAGATCTGAACTCTCGCCGGGGTCGTGTTGAAGGGATGGAGCCAAGAAACGGCGTGCAAGTTATTCGGGGTTATGTTCCCTTGTCAGAAATGTTTGGTTACGCCACTGACTTGCGATCAAAAACCCAGGGCAGGGGAGTATATGTAATGCAATTTGCCAGATATGAAGAGGTACCGAAAAACATAGCAGAAACCATTATCATCAAACGCCAAGGATAAAGTGTCAAGTTTTAATTGGGTAAAACCAAAATCAAATAAAAATTAAGTTAATAATAATGGAGGGAAGACTCATGGCAAAACAAAAATTTGAAAGGACGAAACCACATGTTAACGTGGGAACTATTGGTCACGTTGACCATGGCAAAACCACATTGACAGCTGCTATTACCCAGTGTTTATCTAAAGCTGGTGGTGCGGTAGCGACAGCTTATGATCAAATTGACAATGCACCGGAAGAAAAAGCTCGTGGAATCACCATTAATACCTCTCACGTGGAATATCAGACGGAAAAGAGGCACTATGCCCACGTGGACTGCCCGGGACACGCTGACTACGTGAAGAACATGATTACCGGAGCTGCTCAAATGGACGGGGCCATTCTTGTCGTATCGGCAGCCGACGGTCCCATGCCTCAGACCAGAGAGCACATTCTTTTGGCCCGTCAGGTAGGGGTACCTTATATCGTTGTATTTTTGAACAAGGCAGACCAGGTAGATGATGAAGAATTGATGGAACTGGTAGAGATGGAAGTACGGGAGCTTCTATCCGAATATGAATTTCCGGGAGACGATATTCCTATCGTAGCAGGTTCAGCATTAAAAGCTTTGGAATGCGGCTGCGGCAACCGGGAATGTGAAGCATGCGGACCGATATGGAAGTTAATGGACAATGTAGACGAGTACGTTCCTACTCCGGAGCGGGATAAAGACAAGCCTTTCTTGATGCCCATTGAGGACGTGTTTACTATTACCGGTCGTGGCACGGTGGTAACGGGCCGGGTAGAGAGAGGCCAGGTGAAAGTAGGAGATACAGTCCAAATAGTCGGTTTAACTGAAGAAAAGAGGCAGACGGTAGTAACCGGTGTGGAAATGTTCCGGAAGCTTCTTGACTATGCGGAAGCAGGGGACAACATCGGCTGCCTCTTAAGAGGTGTTGAGCGGAAAGACGTGGAGCGGGGACAGGTTTTATCCAAACCTAACAGCATCCATCCTTATACAAAATTCGAAGGGGAAGTATATGTATTGACCAAGGAAGAAGGCGGACGCCATACTCCTTTCTTTAACGGATACCGCCCCCAGTTTTATTTCAGAACCACGGACGTCACGGGAGTGGCCAAACTTCCGGAAGGTGTGGAAATGGTAATGCCGGGAGACAATATTAAAATGAGCATTGAGTTAATTACTCCCATTGCTATTGAAGAAGGCTTGCGCTTTGCTATTCGTGAAGGCGGCCGGACGGTGGGAGCGGGTGTAGTTACTGCTGTAATGGAAG
>JGI24502J29692_10039622_pt1 | contig 11804 bp, 8 predicted proteins | sample BioPla3RNA1_FD_29692 | JGI IMG/M metagenome (IMG submission 29692)
AATCGTCGCACCCGTGAACTGTCAAAGGAAGATATTCAAGAAATTGCAGAAACGTATCATAATTGGAGAAATCCTGATGGCAACTATGAAGATATTGCCGGCTTTTGCGCTTCTGCTCCAATAAGCAAAGTAGCAGAATTAGACTATGTGCTTACTCCTGGACGTTATGTCGGCCTGCCCGAAGAAGAGGACGACTTCAACTTTGAGGAACGTTTTACGGCCCTGAAAGCAGAGTTTGAAGAACAGCTAAAAGAAGAAGCACGCCTAAATCGTGTTATAGTTGAGAATTTGAAAAAAATCAAAATGTAATAAAGTTGGAGGATATAAAATACATAAATACTACTAAAGAAAAATTTCTAAGTAAGAAATTACTTTTCAAGTATATGCCTTTAGAATTTGCACTAGGTACAATTAAGGAAAAATACCTTTGGTTTTGCAATCCTGTTATTTGGAAAGATCCATTTGAAAAAAGGTTTATCGAAGCAAAGTATCAAGTTGGTAATAAGGAGGTCGGTTTTCCTTTAAAAGGTCGGTTATTTTGTTCATGTATGACTCAAACCCCAACGAGTGAAGCGCATTGGAATAATTATTCTAAAGGCCAAATAGGTATTTCTTTAAAAATTAATAGAGAATCATTGGTTAATGTCTTGAAAAAATACACTAATGATTACAATGTTTATATCGGTAAAGTAAACTACATAAAAACGAATGATTTAAAAAAGAAAATTTCTGAAATTCCTGGTATTGGAACTATAAAGCCATTAACAACACTATCCAATCATGAATTATTGATTAAACTGCTCTTACTTAAAAGGATTGCTTTCAAATATGAAGATGAAATTCGGATTATAATTGTAAAAAAGTATAAGACAAAAGAAAACGGTATAAAACTAGATTACACAATCAAACCATATGATTTGATTGATACTATCACGATAGATCCCAATGTTGGTCAAAATATTGAAGCTATGTTAAAAGACCTATTTGAAAAACAATATGGATTTAAGAAAGTATGTAAGTCGCAGTTGTATTCCATGTCAAATAATATTAAAATTGAATTATGAGTGAGTGGAAAGAATGCAAATTAGGGGAAATTGCTGAAATAATTTCAGAAAGAGTTAGCATTTCAAATGCGACAGAAGACAATTATATATCTACTGAAAACATGATCAATGATTTTGGTGGTGTTGTAAAAGCAAAGAAATTGCCTGTTGTTTCTTCTATAAATAGTTTTTTTCAAAACGATATTTTATTCTCAAATATCCGTACTTACTTTAGAAAGGTTTGGCTATCAAAATTTAATGGTACAGTATCTCCCGATGTACTTGTATTTAGAGCAATAGAAAAAAAGTGTATCAGTAAATACCTTTACTATTCGCTTTTCAATCCGGATTTTACAGAGTATTCAGTTTTAACCTCTAAGGGTGCAAAGATGCCAAGAGGAGACAAGGATGCACTTCTAAACTATATTATACAACTTCCTCCTCTCTCTGAACAAAAATCCATCGCCTCCGTTCTTTCCAGTCTTGATGATAAAATAGACCTGCTCCACCGCCAAAACGCTACATTAGAAAAAATGGCGGAAACGTTGTTTAAACAGTGGTTTGTGGAGGAGGCTGACGATGAATGGGAAGAAATCACTTTTGGTGATTTTGTTATTCCTAAAAAAGGAAAGAACATAACTAAATCGGAAGCTGTTGCTGGAAATTATCCTGTTGTTGCTGGAGGTTTGGAGCCTTCATGTTATCATAATGAGGCAAACACAAAGTCACCTGTAATAACTATCAGTGCTTCTGGTGCTAATGCAGGGTATGTTAAACTCTATACTATACCTGTGTGGTCGTCGGACTCATCATATATTGATGAAACGATTACACCTTATGTGTATTTCAGTTACATCTTTTTAAGAATAAATCAATCACAACTATCAGATAAGCAAGAAGGAAGTGCCCAACCGCATATATATCCAAGACATATAATGGAATTGGACACATTAGATTATCCCGAAAATCTAATATGTTCATTTGAAGAGTCTGTCAAACCTTTTTTTCTTAAAATAAAATCTAACCAATCCCAAATCCAAACTCTTACAGCCTTGCGTGATACTTTATTGCCAAAGTTGATGAGTGGAGAGGTGAGGGTGGAAAAGTAACAATATGATTATGAGTTTTTACGAAAACCAAAAAAATATCCAAATTGAGTGGTGGAAAAAGTATACCTCTCAACCCAATTGGAAAAAAGAAGAAGAAAAGTGGGGTAAGCATGGAGGCAAAAGCTATCCACATATCACACAGGCCGCTTGGCAACAATTATTATGGAAAGAAATAGCGGGTGAGTTGCCAAAATACCTAAAAGACAACAATATAACAGCACATACGGCTACTAAAAACTTGCTCAGTTCCTGGGTTGCCTCTGCTAATTTGTATTTTCCGAGCCGTTCTAATCTGAACTTTAAACAATTACTTATAAATTTTTTACAGTCAAAAATTTCAACTGATATTATTGATGTGGAAAATATAGAACTTGAATTTGCATTAGCTGGTGATTTGAACCCTGAAAAATTATTGGGTGAGTTGGATGGTAATAGAGGAACAGGACAAACTTCTCCGGATGTCGCATTTATTGTCAAAACAAAACAAGGTAAAGGATTAATTCTTACTGAATGTAAATATACCGAACATAGCTTTTACCCGTGTTCAGCTCGCAGAACTACTGATAGAGGTGATAAACCCGGTAATCCTCAACCTAAAAAATGTTTACAATCGGCAGATTTGTGCAATTATGAAACAATACCATGTCATCAAAAAGTTTGGGGAAGAAAATATTTAGACAATTTCAAGTTATCCGCTTACGGTAAGTCTATTCTAAAAAGGTGTCCTGCTGCAACAGCAGGTTATCAATTACTGCGTCAACAAGCACTTGCAAACGGAATTAAGGAAAGTGGCGAATATGATTTGGTTGTCTCTGCTGTATCATTCGATGCAAGAAATAGTGCATTAATAGGTTGTTTACAGAGAACCGGAATCCCAGATTTTCAAACAGGATGGAGAAATATTTATCAACATGGTGCAGAGTTTATTACTTGGCATCATCAGGAGTGGGTAGAGCATGTACGCAATCATAATCACACGAAGAATGATGAAGTTAATGATTGGTTGAGTTATATGGAAGAACGATATGGATATTGATAGGGAATTAATTATTAACTAAAATATTATGACAAAAGCACTTAAACTTGCTATTACTAATATTGGGGATCTACTTATCGGCAATAAAATTAGTCGTGATGGAGAAGGTAAACCGATAGAAGAAATTAATCTGATAATTCCTCCTTATCAGCGCCCTTATAAATGGACTGCAAAAAATGTAATTCAACTACTTGATGACATTATTGAGGCTAAAAACGAAAACAAAGAGACCTACCGAATCGGTACTCTTATTCTTCATTCTGAAAATAATTCAAGTTATAATATCGTTGATGGACAACAACGAATAATTAGCCTATCATTGTTACTTTTGGCTCTTGATGCCGACAATGATAATAAAATTAGTTTTTTTAGACAGAAACTAACTGACAATACACATAATTCCAGAAATATTCCCAACAACTTTCGAGTACTAAAAAGGCGAGTACGTAGTATCACAGATGATAGGGAAAAGAAAGATCTTTATGAGTATGTAAAACAACAGTGCGAACTTATAGTTGTTATAACAGATGATATTTCTGAAGCTTTTCAGTTTTTCGATTCTCAAAATGCCCGCGGAAAGAAGCTATATCCACATGATTTATTAAAAGCTTATCATCTTCGAGAAATGAATGACATTGATATTGCACGAACCGAAAAAATTGTAAAGAGGTGGGAAGATTTAGACCAAAAACAACTTTCACGTTTGTTTAGCGATTATCTCTATCGCCTAAAAGAGTGGATTAAAGGTAATCGAGCTTGGGAGCTTAACGAACAAAACATACATAAGTTTAAGGGTATAAACCGTAACGGCAATTACCCTTATGCTCAATTTTTTAAGGGTGCATATGCCTATGCTGATATGGTTAATAACTCTGCAATGCCTTTTGTTTCAGGTTTGCATAATCTTAAGCCATTTCAATTAGATGCACCGCTTATTGCAGGTAAAGCATTTTTTGATTATGCTCAGCACTATTTTGAGATCTTAAAAGATATTCAAAATAACAATAAGTATGAAGGATATTTCATCAACGACAACGAAATTGTAAAGACTCTAGACTTGAGAAAATACAAAAATGGTGTTGGCAATGGAATAACTCGTTTATTGTTTGATACTGCAATTTTACTTTATGTAGATAGATTCTGTCCTGCCGAACGACCTTCAAAAATAGATGTAGAAATGCTGGAAAACCAATTTGTGGTATTTGCTTTCATCTGGGCATATTCTCTCAGGGCACAATACTATAGTCTTGGTTGGCAATCAGCACAAAACTATATAATTGGAAATGAGCGAATTAATTCTTTCAATATATATAAAATGATAGCTGACTCAGATTCTCCGACTTCGCTTCTTAGTTCACTTTCCGATAAATTGAATCCATTACCCAAGAATAAGATTATACCCAAAATGGACAATTTAGATAAAGATGTTAATGGTGATGGAGTTTATCAAAACTATCTGTACTATTTCAAAAAATATAATTTTATTCAAGAATAGCTATGGCAACGAATATTCTACCACTCAAAGAGCAATCTATTGCCGATCTATATAACGGTGATAAAGCAACATACGAGGTGCCAATTTATCAAAGGAATTTTGCATGGGAAGAGGATGAAATAACTGCGCTTGTTCAGGATGTTTATGATGCTTACAAAAAAAACAAAAACGGAAACTTTAAAAATATTTATTTCATAGGAACATTAGTCTCTTATCATAAAGGCGACCAAGTGTATGAAATTATAGATGGACAACAACGACTAACCACAATTTATCTGGTGCTTTCTGCTCTAGATGTTTCAGTGCAAAACAGATTAACTTATCGGGCACGAAAAAAATCTAATGATACCATTAAAAGTGTCCCAAAATTTGAAGTTGATGAAAAAGATAATGGCATTATAAATGGTTATTTTATTGCAAAAAATGCCATAAATAAAATAGTTCCTGAGGGTAATAAAGATGATTTTAAAAAATATTTTTTGGACAGGGTCCACCTGGTTCATTACAATGTACCAAAGGATATTGACTTAAATCAATATTTCGAAATAATGAACTCCAGAGGCGAACAACTGGAAAAACATGAAATAATAAAAGCGCGCCTAATCGAGAAATTGAAAGATGAAGACAAAGAAAGGTTTAATCAATTATGGGAATATTGTAGTGAAATGAATGTTTACGTTCAGCAGAAATACAGACAAGAAGCAATTTTTGGTAAAGAACATTATGATTTTATTATTCCCAATTTCGATGAGCTACCGAAAGTAAAATCTAAGACTGGAAAAAAAACAATAGCAGACTTTATTGTTTGTAAAATATCAGATAGTTCAAAAGAGAGTGAGGACAAGTTAGATGTCTTCCAACCAATTATTGATTTTTCAAATTTCTTGTTAATTGTATTGAAACTCACAAGAATAAGAGAACAAAGTTTTGATCCGTCAAATTTTATTCTAGATGATAAAGAGTTGATTCGGGAATTTGATAGATTTGAAGATAATATTCAAGTTGATGAAAAAATCGTGAAGACATTCGGTTATAATTTACTGAAAGCGAAATATCTGTTGGATAACTATATTGTACACCATTCAAATGAAGATGACACCTTAGATAATAATCCATGGAAGTTGCAACGTTGGCATAAAGAAGGGAAAAATGAATATCTGAAAAATCTTGATCGCAAAAATGAATTTCAGAATCAATTAGTGCAATTGCTTTCAATGTTTGAAGTATCATTCACTGCAAGGCAAAGGAAAAACTACCTGTTTTACTGCTTGATGTACCTATTTGAGGAGGGTACTGATATTGGCAAGTATTACAAATTTGTAGATGGTTTAGCGGATAAATACTTTAAAGATGTGTATTTAGATAAGAGTAACTTAAATGCGATTAACACACCTAATCCGGGTAGTTTTGATAAAACTATTCTATGTGATAATAAACTTGATATAGAACTAAGGAATTCTAATATAAATTTCACCGAAATTTATGGAGATGGTATGGTAACATCAAATGGAGTCCCTTTGTTTGTGTTTAACTACTTAGATTATAAGTTATGGGATAAGTATTTTGATGAGTTACGTGGCGAAAAAACACAAGAAAGTAGCAGTGAAAGAAAAGAGTTTTTTGAGAATTTAGGTTGCACTGATTTTGGTTTAAGAGCATTCGAACAATTTTATTTTTCAAGAACGAGAAGAAGTTTGGAACACTTTTATCCACAGGCAAATGCCGATGGAAAAGAAAACAGACCCACACAAGAACAAATAAACTGTATGGGCAATTATGCAATGATTGGAAGCGAGGCAAATAGTTCTGGAAGTAATTGGAGTCCAATAACAAAACTTGAGCATTATTTAGATTCTTCCGGGAAAATTAGACAGATTAGTGTGGCTTCACTTAAATTCATGATTATGATGCAAAAATGTAAAGACAATGCTTTAGAATTGAGTCGAGAACCTGGTTTAGAGTGGAATTTTGAGGACATAAAAGAACATCAACGTAAAATGGAATACATTTTATTTCCTCAGTTAATTAGTGAAGAGATAAAGATAAAAACATAAACTATGAAGATAACTAACGAACAAGCCGAATATCTACTAAAGCTGCCCAAAAAGGTAGTTCAAAATGATATGCTTTTAGATAAGTTGATCATTAATCAAGAGTTCCCGTTTTTTGCCCGTTATGAATTAGTTTCGGAAAAGGATGATGAATATACTTTTTTATGGGTAATTCAGCAAAGTAAGAAAAACAGCATCCAGGTTAGTTTTCATCATCAGGAAAATGACAGCAAAACAGGTCTGCTTAGGGTTGATTATAACAGCGGACATACAAATCCTGAAATTATTTCGGAATATGTACCGGAGAAATTTCACCCATTCGCGGGTAAAATAATTTCCAATAAAGAGCACCATATTCATTATCATGTGCAGGGCTACAAATCGTTGGCGTGGGCAATTCCTTTATCAGAAGATGAATTTAAAATCAAGGAATTAAATGATGGTACCGATTTTAATAGTACCTTTACAAATATCTTAAAATTATTTGCAAAAACAGTCAATATTGAAACAGAAATCATTGTAAATGAATTGCTATTATGAACTGGATCGAAAACAGCATAAAAGACTATTACAATTGGTTGCGTGAAAAAACCTTTGTAACCAATGATGAACTAACCGGATGGAGTACAATCACAACACCTTTCCTTGGTTTGTTCAATGACAATATTGAGATATATGCAAAATTGGATAATGGAAAACTTATTTTATCTGACGATGGAATGACTTTATCCAACCTTGAACTTGCCGGTGCTTCTATTACCCGTTCTCCCAAACGCAAAGAATGGTTAGAAATGATTTTTCTGAATTATGGAATTACTCTTAATGATGACAATGAACTCCAGGCTATTGGTACAGAAAAAGATTTTAATCAGAAAAAACACAACCTGATTTGCGCAATTTCTGAAGTTTCCGATATGGCTATGATGGCTAAACACACCGTTTCCTCTCTATTTAAGGAAGATGTAAAAGCCTATTTAGATGAACAGAATATTATCTACACGCCTCAGTTTATAGCAAAAGGTTCTACGGGCATTGATTTTACTTTTGACTTTCAAATAGCAGGTCATCAAAAAGAATTGGTAATTAAATCCTTTAATTCTTTGAACAAAATTAATGTACCGAATTTCCTTTTTAGCTGGGAAGATATTAAGCCGGCACGTGAAAAAATTTCTGTTAAAGAGTTAAAAGGGCTGGCTATCGTAAATAACGTGGATAAAGAAATAAAACAAGAATATTTGGATGCTTTGGAAAGTAAAGGTGCTGAATATATTTTGTGGGGAGAACGCCATCAACCCGAAATGTTGAGAAAATTAATCGCATAAAATATACCAACCCTCACTGTCTTGGTGATACTTTTTTGCCGATTTTATTACCGTTTTTCATTTTGAGAGAAAATCGGCAATACCGATTAGTGTTAAAAGTGCCGAAAACTAAAATGACAAAAATAACCGAGTACGACATAGAATTTTTTGCAATCGGGTTGTTTGAAACGCTCGGTTACAAATACGTCTATGCGCCCGATATTGCACCGGATGGCAAGGCGCCCGAAAGGGAATCCTACGAGCAGGTTTTATTGCTTGATCGTCTTCAAAAAGCTGTAAAACGCATCAACATCTCCATTCCTGCCAATGCACAAGCCGAAGCAATAAAAGAGATTCAGCGTATTGCTTCGCCAGATTTGTTGACTAACAATGAGACTTTTCACAGGCTTTTAACCGAAGGGATTCCCGTTTCAAAACGGGTGGATGGCACAGAGCGTGGCGATCGTGTTTGGTTAATTGACTTTGAGAATCCTTACAATAACGATTTTTTGGTTGCCAATCAGTTTACGGTGGTTGAAAACAATCAAAACAAACGTCCCGATATTGTTCTGTTTGTCAATGGTATTCCGTTGGTTGTAATCGAATTAAAAAATGCGGTAGACGAAAACGCTACTATTCGTTCGGCATTCAAACAAATTGAAACCTATAAATCCATTATTCCAAGCCTTTTTACCTACAATGGTATTGTGGTTATTTCCGATGGCTTGGAAGCCAAAGCAGGCTCTATTTCGGCAGGTTATAGCCGCTATATGGCGTGGAAGTCTGCCGATGGAATAACCGTCGCATCGAATTTGGTAACTCAATTGGAGACTCTAATTTCGGGAATGCTCAATAAAGAGACGCTGATTGACTTAATCCGTCATTTTATTGTATTTGAAAAATCAAAACGTGAAGATCCTGAAACGAATATTATCACTATAAATACCGTTAAGATACTTGCCGCATACCATCAATATTATGCCGTGAACCGTGCTGTGGACTCCACATTACGGGCATCGGGCTTCAATCTTCCTTATAATAAAGAGGGACATTCAGTACATGCAACTCCTGAAAGCTATGGCTTGCCGGGAGTAAAAAAGCAACCTGTCGGCGACCGTAAGGGTGGGGTGGTCTGGCATACACAAGGGAGCGGCAAATCGCTTTCGATGGTCTTTTATACGGGTAAAATCGTCTTGATAATGGATAACCCTACCATTGTGGTGATAACTGACCGTAACGATTTGGATGACCAACTGTTTGATACATTCGCCGCTTCTAAGCAGTTGTTGCGTCAGGATCCGGTTCAAGCCGAAAATCGAAACCATTTAAAGGAGCTTCTGAAAGTTGCTTCGGGTGGTGTGGTATTTACAACCATTCAGAAATTCCAACCCGAGGAAGGCAATGTTTATGAGTTGCTTTCTGACCGAAAAAATATAGTTGTAATTGCCGATGAGGCACATCGTACCCAATATGGATTTAAAGCCAAAACTATTGACCACATAAATGAAGAGGGCGATGTTGTCGGTAAGAAAATCGTTTACGGTTTTGCAAAATATATGCGCGATGCCTTGCCAAATGCAACCTATCTTGGTTTTACAGGCACTCCCATTGAGAATATTGATGTAAATACCCCTGCTGTTTTCGGCAACTATGTGGATATTTACGACGTTGCACAAGCAGTTGAAGATGGGGCAACTGTTCCAATCTATTACGAAAGCCGTTTGGCTAAAGTAAATCTGAGCGATGAAGGCAAAAAGTTAGTTGAGGAATTAGACGAAGAACTCGATCAGGAAGATTTGACAGATACTCAGAAAGCGAAAGCCAAATGGACACAATTGGAGGCTTTGGTGGGTAGTGAAAACCGTATTAATCAGATTGCAAAAGATATTATTGAGCATTTTGAGCTGCGACAAACCGTTTTCGAAGGCAAAGGAATGATTGTTACCATGAGTCGCCGTATTGCCGCCGACTTGTACGAAGCCATCATTAAACTTAAACCTGAATGGCATTCCGATGAACTGCAGAAAGGCACAATCAAAGTTGTAATGACTTCGGCTTCGTCCGATGGTCCAAAGATTTCAAAACATCATACAACCAAAGAGCAACGCCGTATATTAGCCGAACGCATGAAAAACCCTGATGATGAATTAAAATTGGTTATAGTTCGGGATATGTGGCTGACAGGCTTTGACGCCCCGTGTTTGCACACCCTTTACATAGACAAACCTATGAAAGGGCATAACCTGATGCAGGCCATTGCAAGGGTAAACCGTGTTTACAAAGACAAGCCGGGCGGTCTGATAGTGGATTATTTAGGTATTGCCGCTGATTTAAAAAAGGCACTGTCGTTTTATTCCGATGCCGGAGGTAAAGGCGATCCAACTCTCTTACAGGAAGAGGCTGTCCAGTTGATGCTGGAAAAAATAGAGGTGGTGTCAAATATGTATCACGGTTTTGATTACGCAGACTATTTCGATGCCGATACTTCCACGAAGCTTTCAATTATTTTAGCTGCCGAAGAGCATATTTTGGGTTTGGAAGATGGCAAAAAACGGTACATAAATGAGGTTACGGCATTGTCGAAAGCATTTGCTATAGCTATACCGCATGAAGAGGCATTGGACGCCAAAGATGAAATCTCATTCTTCCAGGCAGTAAAAGCCCGTTTGGTAAAATTTGACAGCACAGACTCAGGCAGAACGGACGAGGAGCTTGAAACAATCATCCGTCAAGTAATAGACAAAGCATTGGTAACTGAAAAGGTAATTGATGTTTTCGATGCTGCAGGATTAAAGAAACCCGATATCTCAATACTTTCGGAGGAATTTCTTTTGGAACTGAGAGGGATGAAACACAAAAATATTGCCCTTGAAGTATTGAGAAAATTACTCAACGACGAAATAAAAGCAAGAGCAAAAAAGAACCTTGTAAAAAGCAAATCCTTAATGGAAATGCTGGAGATAGCCATAAAGAAATATCATAATAAAATCCTCACTGCAGCCGAAGTAATTGAAGAGCTGATCAAGTTAAGTAAGAACATTGTCGAGATGGACAATGAAGCTGAAGAAATGGGGTTGTCAGACTATGAATATGCTTTTTACACGGCCGTTGCAAACAACGATAGTGCGAAAGAGTTAATGGGAAAAGACAAACTTAGAGAGCTTGCAGTGGTTCTGACTGAATCAATCAGAAAGAATGCAACCATTGATTGGACAATCAAAGAGAGTGTAAAAGCAAAATTAAGAGTTGCTGTAAAAAGGCTTTTGAGAAAATACGGTTATCCGCCTGATATGCAAAAGCTCGCAACCGAAACTGTATTAAAGCAGGCTGAATTGATTGCAAACGAATTGACGAATAGCTAATTGATTCGTCTAAATTTACAGCCATACAAACAAAGAAATCAATGAAAGTTTTTTTATTTTTGTAAAGTCTTAACATAATACAAACAAAATATGCGCTTTATGAGAAAAATATTATTGATTGCGGCAATTGCCGCTTTGGCGGGCACTTCTGCTATGTCGCAGGAGTTGACCAATTTCAATTTCAGAGGTCGCCAGCAGGTGGTTTCACCCGAACTGGATGGCGAAAAAGTTACATTCAGACTGAATGCCAACTATGCAACTGTGGTAAATCTTATGGGCAACTGGCTGCAGGGTGCTGTTCCAATGCAGAAGGGAACAGACGGTATCTGGTCGGTTACAGTCGATGCTCCATCGCCCGAAATCTATACTTATAATTTCGTGGTTGACGGCGTATCGGTCAATGACCC
>JGI24502J29692_10028648_pt1 | contig 11751 bp, 3 predicted proteins | sample BioPla3RNA1_FD_29692 | JGI IMG/M metagenome (IMG submission 29692)
GTTTATTTCAACAAAAATCCTCATTTGTCAAATATATAATTAATAGGCGCAATATGAATATTAGAAATGGTTTAATGCTGGGATTGATTTTTGTTTTTGCCGCTTGTGTGCAATATAAAAACGAAACAGAAAAACAAATTGACAATTTAATATCTCAAATGACCCTATCGGAAAAGATCGGTCAAATGAACCAACTTACCGGTACTGGTTTGTCGGATGATATGAAAGGCTTGATTAAGGAGGGGAATATAGGTTCCATCTTGAATGAATTAGATCCGGTTGTAGTCAATGAATTACAGCGCATTGCCGTTGAAGAGAGCCGCTTGGGTATTCCTATCATATTTGCACGTGATGTCATTCATGGCTTTAAAACTATTTTTCCTATTCCGTTAGGGCAAGCAGCATCCTGGAATCCTGAAATTGTAAAAGCAGGTGCTGAGGTTGCAGCCAAAGAAGCAACCGCAGTCGGCATCCGTTGGACTTTCGCACCGATGATAGATGTTACGCGTGATCCACGTTGGGGAAGAATAGCTGAGTCCTTGGGAGAAGATCCATATTTGACTTCTGTGTTGGGAAATGCCATGATTCATGGATTTCAGGGAGATGATTTATCCAATCCACAATCTTTAGCTGCTTGTGCTAAGCATTTTGTCGGCTACGGAGCCAGTGAGTCAGGTAAAGACTATAATACCACTTGGATACCTGAAGAGCAACTTCGCGATGTGTATCTTCCTCCGTTTAAAGCAGCCATAGATGCTGATGTAGCAACATTTATGTGTTCATTTAATGATATAAACGGCGTTCCTTCTTCCGGAAATCATTATTTGAATAAAACGATTTTACGGGATGAATGGAATTATGATGGAATGTTAGTTAGTGACTGGGGCTCCATTGAACAAATGATTCCTCATGGGGTAGTGCATGATCTGAAAGAAGCTGCAGAATTAGCAGCCAATGCGTATGTGGATATGGACATGATGGGCTATGCTTACATCAATCATTTGGAAGCACTTATAAAAGAAAGAAAAGTTTCAGAGAAAATTATTGATGAAGCTGTGCGTAATATTTTACGGTTGAAATTCAGGATGGGTTTATTTGATAATCCTTATGTGGAGATTCAAGAAGAAATGCCTTTTTATACGGCCGACGCCTTGGAGAAAGCCAAACAGGCAGCCATAGAAAGTGCGGTATTATTAAAGAATGAAAATCAATTATTGCCACTGAGCAATTCGGTGAAATCTATAGCCATCGTGGGTCCTTTGGCAGATTCTCCGGCGGATCAGGTAGGTACCTGGTGTTTTGATGCCGAGCCGGAACATAGCATTACGCCACTTTCAGCCATTAAAAGTGAGTATGGAGATAAAATTCGGATTCATGAAGCGATTGGATTAACTTACAGCCGGGATAAAAATAAAAGTGGAATAGCCAAAGCGGTAGCAGCAGCTCAGCAATCGGATGTAGTATTATTCTTTGCAGGCGAAGAAGCAGTATTGTCCGGTGAAGCACGATGCCGGGCTGACATCAGTTTGCCGGGTGCACAAACCGAAATGTTGACCGCATTAAAAAAGACAGGTAAAAAAGTTGTGTTGGTAGTTATGGCAGGCCGCCCTTTGACTATTCCCAAGGAAGTCGAAGCGGCGGATGCTGTCATTTATGCTTTTCATGGTGGCACCATGGCGGGTCCCGCTTTAGCAGATTTGATTTTCGGCAAAGCCGTTCCTTCCGGTAAATTACCGGTGACTTTACCACGGATGGTAGGACAAGTACCTATCTATTATGCACATAAAAACACCGGCCGTCCGGGTAAAAATATTGATTTAATCGACGATATACCCGTTGGAGCTACACAAACTTCCATAGGATTTACCAGTTATCACTTGGATGCAGGGAACAGTCCGTTGTTTCCTTTCGGATATGGCTTGTCTTATACGAAGTTTGATTATTCGGATTTGAAACTATCACAATCCACCCTGAAAAAAGGCGGATCCGTACAGGTGTCTTGTACCATAACCAATACCGGAGAATACGACGGTGCGGAAGTCGTACAGTTATATACACGGGATTTGGTAGCCAGTCTGGCACGTCCGGTACGTGAACTCAAAGGGTTTCAGAAGATTTGGTTAAAAGCAGGCGAATCACAAACCGTACAATTTGAATTAACAACTACTGATTTAGCCTTCTGGCATGCCGATAAAACCCATTATGCCGAATCCGGCGAATTTCAGGTATGGGTATCCACGGACAGCCAAAGCGGGGAGCCGGTGGTGTTGGAGTATAACTAAGAACGAATAACGAAGAACTAAAAACTAAGATAGAACCTCTAAAATTTTATGATTATGAAACAGAAGACTTTACTAAGATTTTTTATCACGATGGTGGTGATAATGGGCAGTTGGATAAATATTTCAGCAGCCAATGAACTTACGGGAACTTGCCCGGGATATTGTAATCCTCAGGAAGGTGGAAATTCGACAACCGGATCCGAAGATGCTTTTTACGTGCTAATTAATACTGAAGCTAATGGTGATATTACCTTTAAAATTATGGGTGTTCCCGGTAATACTGAAACAGTATTTCGAGATAATGGATGGGCTTGATGGCGTTGTCACAGGATTGACGGTAAATGGTAATCAGAACACGGACTATCAATATTTTACTCGGTCTATCAATGCAGAAAAAACCATTATTACGTTGGTAAAACAACAGGATATTCCGAAAGATGCAACGATTGTTATTAACGGTGTTTTGGAGTATAAAACTTACAATACACAGCCACAAGGGGTGCCGGGAAATTTAACCAATTTATGGCCTACGGTAAAATTTGAATTTACATATGGAACTACTTGTAGTTTTAGTCAAACTCCTTTGGATACTCCCAAAATAGATGTTATTGACCTCGATAATAAAATTAGCTTTGATGATGTTGATGATGCTTACGGATATAGAGTGTATGTTTATAGAGATGCAACCTTGGTGTACCAGCAGGAAATAAACTCTGGTGAAGTTATTAATTTTGAACCAAATCTCACCTATAATTATACAGTAAAATTAAGGGCTATATCTAATAATATTAATTATTTAGATTCTGATTTTTCAGATGGTTATTCTTGGTATTTGGAAGTTGGACAAATAGAACTAGACCCATCTATCTTTTGTGAATATCGTATAGGAAATGCTGCAAAAGAGTATGTTAATTTTACTTGGGAAACTGATGTTAGCGGCAATGTTGTAATTACCCTTTCCGGATATGCAGGTGATACAGGTTCTTTCTTCCGTGGTAATGGCATGGGGGCTGATTTGTCAAAATTTACTGTCAATAGTGATCCTGCAAGTAATTATTTTGAAAGAAGCTATGGTGGTGATGGTACTTCTACTTTTACTTTAGTTCTGAAGGATGGAGTTTCCATCGTTTACGGTGATAAGATATCCTATAGCAGCGGTATGGTGGAGTGGAGGACAAGTCAAGAAGGAAATGCTTATGGTGAGTATTCTTTCATTGATTATGTATATGGAAGTGTTTGCTCGGGACTACCCAAAGTGTATGTAACTCCTTTTGCGATTTCATTTGATCCTGAAACAGACTTACAAAATTTCACAATAAGTGCAGAAAATCTAACAGGGGATATAACTATTAATGTTCCTAAAGGACTAAGTACAAATCACGCTTCTTTAAGTCCCGATGAAAATGGTGAAATTGAAGAAACTCAGATTACAATTAGTTGGGAAAGTGGAACAAGCAATGGTTCTATTATTAAGATTACAGGAGGAGGACTTGCTGCTGATGTGCCAATATTAGTAAATACAACAGGTTTCTCTGAGTATTGCAATAAAATCATAGAATTTACAGCTGATGGTAAAGAATATCCAGCCTATTTAACCATCAGTTTGTCAGAGGATAAGAAAGAAATGTATTTTGATATTGCGCCTGTTTATGGCGACAAAGCAATTTGGAAATCCAATTCTATTAAAGCTGATAAAATTTTAGTAAATGGCAATGCTCCTATAACTACTCCTACACGCAGTCAGGATTTAGATGATACTCGCATTATAATAAGCCTTGATGATGCATTAGCAGATGATGATGTAGTGACATTTGGAGATCCGATTGTGTGGGAAACCAAAAGTGCTGATTTGCAGGTTAATAGTAATTGCTACATAAATCCGGCCCAAACATATACTGTTGGATTAACTTGTGAAGTGGATAAAGGACCAGCCACAAATGCTACTATATCCAACTCCACCAACTTCACCCTTTACCCCAATCCTGCAACCGATATAATTCATTTCAATGAGAATATGCGATCTGTTGCTTTATATGCTCTGCAAGGTCAATTAGTACTTCGTGCAGAAAATATAAATAAATTGGATGTAAGTAACATCAACAGCGGATTATATTTGATAAAAGCTGTTAGTGATGATGGTAAATCAGTATCAGCTAAGATAGAAGTGCGTTGAGTATGTAAAAATGGGTAGTTCGGATTATTGGAATTTGAACTACCCATTCACCTAATTTCAATGTCATAGATTGAATAGTCTTATCATGATGCTATTCCTTTAAGTTATTTAATACCACATTCATGCAAAAACTAATCGTATTGTTTTCCTTTGTATTGATGATGAGTTTTATCTCAGCTCAGCAAACTATATCTGTGGGGCAGGGGAGTTATGCCGAATTCCCGCCGGAAGCAGTAGCCTATGAAGACGGTTATTTTGCTGCACCTTACAAATGGTTTGAAATGGCATGGCCGGAATTGAATTTACATGAGCATGCCCGTAACAGGCCTTTGCCTACCAATAAATGGTGGACAGAATTTTTATTCAGAGGATTGGGAAAGGTGCAGCCCGAATATCATCAACCTCCCCTTACGCTCACTACTACAGGAAATCGTTTTGGCTGTGAAGCATGGGCATATCCTTACATGCTTACCGCATCACCTGCCGGATTCAATGTTTTTTATCCGCAGGGGTTCAGCGGTGGGGGCATGAATAAAGGGAATCCGCTGAAAGTATATGCTGCCACCCAATTGCAGGCAAACGATGAAAACATTCTTTTTGCAGATTTTGAAACGGCAGGATGGTCCGCTGGATGGACTATCACTAACAATACGAAAAGCATTCCCGGTCCGATGGCAACGAATGAAATTACACAAAGCCCCAAACCGCAGGGCTATACCGGAAATCGTTTTGTGAATACTTATAAAGGAGATGATGCACGCATTTCAATGGTTTCTCCCGCCTTTACCGTTCAGAAGAAATTCATTCGCTTGTTGGCCGGAGGAGGTAATCATCCGGATGATACTTATGTGGGCTTGTTTATCAACGGTTCCAAAGTACGCAATGCTACCGGAGAAAACAGCGGCAACCTGAAAAAAATCACCTGGGATGTCACCGAATACATCGGACAGCAAGCCGAAATCCGTATTGTGGATAACAGCGGTGGCGGATGGGGATTTATTATGTGCGATGAAATTATTTTCACAGACAGTGAATTAGGCGGTTCCGGCTATACAGCCGATTTTAACACGAGTGCTGCCAAGGTTTACGACTGGTCAGATCTGGGCTTTACATTGCGCAGTGAATCCAACGGAAATTATATGGATGCCACCATGATACATGGAGTTCCTTTTGCCTATTTTGAATATAAGGATTTGTTTCCTATTCTTTCAACTGATGGAAATGCTGTCGTTTACGATGCTTCAGGGCAAATAGTTACGGATTTTCCTGCTACTATGAATGTACTTGCAATCGAATCAGATAATAAAGTATTTGGTGTACATCTTCCAGCTGGAAGTATCTTGCACAAATCTAATGGAGGTGATTTTCAAATTGAATTTCAGGGAGATAAAAAATATGTAGTGGTTTCTGTACTTCCAAACCGTTCGCTCTTAACTATTTATGATCAATATGCTCGAAATAAACCAAGAGATGTGCGCTTTGAATCAGAATATCAAGTCAGTGCAGGTAAAGTTGTTACCAAGTTTGTAATGAACACTACCCACTTAGATAATGGAAATAAAAATGGTGAGATTTTGATGGCGCTGATGCCGCATCATTACCGTACAGCCACGCTCAATTGCAGTTTCATTTCCGGAGCTGATTATCCCATGTTCAGGGGTCTTTTGAAAACTGCATCGGCAAGTACTTTTGAAATTTCGTACGATTTCGGAGGTATGCCTCCCTATTTGCCCGAACCGGTTCATCTGACAACAGAAAGAAGAACGATGCTGAATGATTTATTGACATATTCTTCCCAACATTACACCATCAATGGAAATACCTATGCCAAAGGCTTGGGCGAAAGCAGTACAATGATGTTAATGGCAAAATCCATGGGACATTCCGGATATGAATTGTTTAAGAATAACCTGAAAAATGAATTGTCCGATTGGTTCACTTTCTCTGCTTCGGAACAAAACAGCAAACAACGTTATTTTGCCAATTATCCTGATTATGGGGCTATGATAGGCTTTGCTCCCGGATACGGTTCGCAGGGCTTCAACGATTTGCATTTTCACAACGGATATTTTATTGCAGGAGCAGCCCGTTTGATGTTGGTAGATCCTGAGTTTAAGCGTGATTTTGCCGGTATTACAAAATTAGTGGCGCAGAATTATGCCAATTGGGACCGGTGGGAAGATACAGGCAATACCTATATGCCTTATTTACGGACTTTTGACCCCTATTTCGGTCATTCCTTTGCCGGCGGAACGGGAGATGGCGGCGGAAATAATCAGGAATCTACTTCCGAAGCCATCAATTCCTGGTTTGGTTTGTATCTGATGGGGCTTGCTCTGAATGATAAACAAATTACAGATGCCGGAATAACCGGTTATCTCTTGGAAACTATTACAGCTGGAGAATATTGGTTGGATCTCTACGGAGACAACTTTTCACCTACTTACAATCATGATTATGTTGGAATATTGAGAACGGATAATTTAGCATGGGCAACTTATTTTGCGGGTGATCCGGCTTGGGTATTGGGTATTCAGGCTTGCCCGGCTGATTTCTATTATCGTGACTTTTGGTTGAAACCTGAACGCATGACAGCCATTCAGCAATCCATGTTCCATGACCGTACCACTTTTATTTACGATGGTAATCCCATGCATACCAACGATGATCCTTATGATAATATCAAAACTATGGGACCTTATCTTGGTGGTTATCACTTGAATATTATGAATTATACGAATCCAGTTGATGCAGCACAATGGATAGACGATTTTTGTCGATTGCCAGATAAGGCTGGTCAGGATTGGCGGAATCATCTGAACACTACTACCAATTACTATTTGAGTAATGCTATGATAGATTATGGTAATCCTGCAGAGGGATACCATACCAGCATTCCTTCAGGTGCCGTGTATAAAAATTCGGGCGGACAAATTACATATTTACTTTATAATGCAGAGAATCATGATGTAAATGTGGATATTTATCAAGGAAATACGATAATTGAAACTATACGCGTTGGCGCAGGAAAATACTACAATTCAGCTTTCAGTGGTGTGCAAATCCCCATTATCAATAATTTGAATTACAGAGAGAATGATAAATTGGCATTAAACAAGAAGGTAACTTTTCAAGCTAATGCTACTGATAAAGATGGAACTGTTGTCTCGGTCAAGTATTATGTGGATGAAACCCTGATAGGCACAGGCAGCAATGCCGGCTTTGATGTGCCCTATACACCGGAAGTACCGGGTGTAAAAACCTTGACTGCTATTGCGGTGGATGATGAGGGGAATGAGAGTGAACCCTATATTATTACTATTGAAGTATTAAATATAGAACAATCACCTTTCAATGGTACAGCGTGGAATATACCTGCTGATAAAATATTAGCTGTTCAATTCGATATTGGAGGTCCTGAAATTTCTTGTCACGACAATGAAATTGAAATGCAGGGAGGAAATAATTATCGGGCAGGAACAGGCATAGAAACGGAGGATAGCAATAATGGAGATGGAAACATAGGCTGGACAAATGCAGGAGAATGGATGGAATATACTGTCTATGCAACAAAAAAAGGCACCTATGCCATGTACTCCAGATTATCATCTGCCGGAGGCGGTGCTTTACGTATATTCATAGATGGTGTGGACAAGACCGGTTCTGCAATAATTGCTACAACCGGTTCTTGGGGTAATTATCAAGATGTACATGTGGCTGATATATATTTAACAGAAGATGAGCATATTATGCGTGTTATGATAGATAAAACCGGAATGAATTTAAGCTCATATAGTTTCAATTTTATTTCTGAAGATAATATTACGAATGAAGTTGAAAATTTATTTGCATCTTCAATTAAAATAGCTCCAAATCCTTTTGATGATATTTTATCAGTTTATTTTAATGATATTGAAATTGCAAGTGCACAGATAATTACGCTTACCGGAAAAATAATTCATAGTCAGACAGGCATTAATAAATCAAATATTCTGATAAATACCGGGTCATTATCTGATGGTTATTATTTGTTGCGTATAACAACATCTGAGGGGGAAGTTATTAATACCAAAATCTTCAAAAGATAATTTATGAATAAGATAATAAGCATATTAGTTATTTTATTATTCACTTGTAAATTCATTTTCAGCCAGAATTTGTTAAGCGAAGGAAAATCCTCCTGGTCATCATCTCAGGAGGGTGAGGGCATGAGGGCAGCTATGGGAAATGACGGAAATTCAGGTTCTCGTTGGGCAAGTAATTATCAAGAGTCCAATCCGGATGATGCTTGGTGGTCAGTCGATTTAGGAAAATCTTATCACATTGCTCGTGTTGAATTTGATTGGGAAGCTGCTTATGCCACTGAATACGAAATTCAGCTTTCCGATGATATAAATTTCGATACTTTTGAAGTGATTGCTCATATCACAAACGGCAAAGGTAAGAATGAAATTGTACCAACAGATATTAATCAAAAGGGGCGGTATGTCCGCATGCAGGGCATTGCACGGGCAACAGGTTACGGCTATTCTTTCTGGGAGTGCAGGGTATACGGTATGGAAAACTTGACACAAACTTCCATCTCCATCGATGTGCCTTATGTACAATATCTGAAACTAAAACTTAGTCCATCCGATTTAAACGAAACGAATGAAGTGATTATTCAAAATAAAGATGAAATTGTTTCACTCGATTACAATGTCGGTTCTCCTTTGTCCATAGATTTATTGGATTTCCGGGGTGATTTTGATATAGAATTTTGGGCTTTGAAAGAAAACAGTACAACGGATACTATCAAAGGAATGCCTTTGGAAGTGTTTGTATATCCCGGTATGCTTGTACATGTTAAACTCACTCCCAAAATATCCTTTGGTAATCAACCTCCTGTAGCTGATGCTGGCATGAATCAAAGCATTTATTATCCGCAAAATTCAGTGGAATTAAACGGTTCTGGCAGCCGCGACAAAGACGGAGAAATTATCAGTTATGCGTGGACACAGGTGAGCGGACCGAATACAGCCGTTTTAACGAATCCGAATCAGGTGATTACACAGGCTCAAAATTTAGTGCTTGGGGATTATAAATTCAGGCTGACTGTGCAAGACGATTCTTTGGCAACAGGATTCAGTGATGTGTTGGTGTCGGTATTGCCTCCGGAAATAGTAGATTTCCACTTGACCTATCCGGTTGACAAAGCCATGGTTACCGATACGCGTAAACCTGTGTTAAGTTGGGAAGCTGTGCCGGATGCTACCCACTACGAGATTTTTGTTAATATCACACGTAGTGATTATGAATGGTATGCTTCCGGAAATTTATTGGATAGATATACCAAGGTGGGAGAGAGTACTACTAATTCGTTCACTATGACAACCGATTTAGTGGACAGATGGACTTATAAATGGTATGTGATTGCTACTACTGATTCTGGATTAAAATATTCCGACCGTCAGCAGTTCGGTTTGTATCTGCCTTATATTGAACAGGAAAATGATGGAATAAGCATCGTTGACGGCAAAAGGGATTTGAATAAAAACGGCACCATTGAACCTTATGAAGACTGGCATCTGGCACCCGAAGAAAGATTAGCAGATTTAATGAGCAGGATGACATTAGAAGAAAAAATCTCGCAATTATTTTATGGCGGTAATAATAATCCCCTGGATGGTTTTGCCTTTTCATACGGTGTTGAAAGCGGCATGCGCGAAAATCAGTTTAAAGCATCCAAATCCCGCTTGGGAATCCCTATCGCATTCTTAGGAGATAAAATTCATGGCTGGAAAACTATTTTTCCTACCCAGTTAGGATTAGCTGCTACCCGTGATATGGATTTGGTTTATCAATGTGGTAATCTGCAACGTATTGAACACAAGTCTTTTGGTTTTACGGGAACCTTGGCTCCTTTGGCAGAAGTAAATACCAAGGTATTGTATCCGCGAATTCAGGAAGGATGTGGCGAAAATGCAGATGATGCGGCAGCCATGGTACGTGCCATTGTTTGTGGTATGCAGGGTGGTCCGGAGATTAATCCGCACTCCATGATGATTACCATGAAACATTGGCCAGGACAAGGAGCCGGTGGTGAGAGCCGGTTGCAGTATGATGAAGTAACCATCAAATATCATATGAAACCCTGGCATGCAGCTGTGGAAGCCAATGCTGTTTCAGTTATGCCCGGTTACAATACGGCACCTTACTTAGATCCTAATAATGGTGCCAATACCAGCAAACCGGTGATAGATTATTTACGTAGGGATATTAATTTCAAGGGTTTTGTAGTAACCGACTGGCTGGCTGCCAATACCGCACAGTCCATTAAAAGCATAGATGCCGGTGTGGATGTGTTGGGTGGAGCACCCTCCAATTCTACGGATTTTGATGAATTGGTTGCAGCCGTAGGCATGGATCGGATTGATGAAGCTGTCAGCAGGGTATTGGATATTAAAATCAGAATGGGTATGTTGGAAAATCCTTTTGGTGACCCAACTTGCGTCTGGACTAATCAGGAACATCATGCGATTGCGTTGAATGCAGCCCGCAAATCAATTACATTACTGAAAAATGACGGTGTACTTCCGTTGGATTTATCTAATGGAGATGAATTGGTGGTAGCCGGTCCGAGAGCTACCTGGCCGCATCAGAACAACGATCCGAATGTTATCTGGCAATCCATTTACTACGATAATCCGCAGGCTAAAAATTATTTACAGGCAATAACGACGCGTGCCAATCAATCTGGAATACAGGTTTATGCTGACGATAGCGATAATCCGAAAGTTGCGGTGGTAGTGATAGGAGAAAATTCCTATACGCACGGAACCGAATGGGCGGATAAAAATCCGAATATCCCGGAAGAGCAATTATCCGTGATTCGTGATTTTCACGATCGGGGAGTGAAAGTGGTAACCGTCATTATTTTACCTCGCCCTTATGTGCTTACCCCTTTAATCGAACTGTCCAATGCTATCATGGTAGTTTACAGAGGTGGAAACGGTATTGCCCAGGCAACGGCAGAAAGTATATTCGGCGATTTTGCCCCGACTGGCAAATTGCCTTTCCAAATGCCGCGCTCCTTGGAACAATTAGGTTCGGATAATGTAAATGATCAGGTAGAAAAATGGGAATTACCCTACGATTTGGGAGCAACCAACTCCGAAAGGGCGTTGATTCGCAGTTATATCGAACAGGATTTACCGGTTCCGCCTATCTTCGGTGATCCTTTATTTCAATATGGATTTGGTTTGCAAAACTTTGGACAGAAAGACGATACAAGTACGGGAGCTGTGTTGTATCCGG
>JGI24502J29692_10024399_pt1 | contig 11741 bp, 9 predicted proteins | sample BioPla3RNA1_FD_29692 | JGI IMG/M metagenome (IMG submission 29692)
ATATACAATTATATGAAATACGGATAATAGGTGATAAAAATGAAAATTAGCATTTCAGACCTAAAAAACCGGAGCCTTTGGCAAAACAAAGGCTATAAGCTGCCTGAATTTGATATTGAAAAGATTAGAGAAAACACACTAAAAGCCCCGATATGGCTTCACTTTGGAGCAGGCAACATATTTAGAGCATTTCCCGCAGCACTACAACAAACACTTCTTAACAATGGCCTCTCAGACAAAGGCATCATAGTCTGCGAATCCTATGATGAAGAAATCATAGAAAAAGCCTACACACCATATGATAACCTAAGTTTAGTCGTTACACTAAAAGCTGACGGAAGCATGGACAAAAAAATAGTAGCCAGCATAGTCCATGCAATAACTGCAAAAAACAACATGGAAGAACTTACAGAAATATTCACATCCCCAACGCTGCAAATAGTTAGCTTTACAATAACTGAAAAAGGATACTCCCTTACAGACTCCAACGGAAACTATCATCAAGACATACTAGACGACCTTCAAACAACTCCCCTAAACCCCAAGACACTTATGGGAATCATAAGCTACCTATGCTACAAAAGATACCAAGCAGACAAACTTCCCATTGCACTAGTGAGCATGGACAACTGCTCACACAACGGCTCAAAACTATACAGCGCTATAAAAACCTTTGCCGATACCTGGGCAAAAGACGGACTGGTAGACAAGGACTTCTCAGACTACATAGCAAATCCAAAACTCGTATCATTTCCCTGGACAATGATAGACAAAATAACACCTAGACCCTCAGAACAAGTAAAAAAAATATTAGAAGAAGATGGCATAAAGGACACAGCCATCATAAGAACCAACAAAAATACATACATATCCTCCTTTGTAAATGCAGAAGAGACCCAATACTTAGTAATAGAAGACCTATTTCCGAACTCAAGGCCACCTCTTGAAAAAGCCGGAGTAATCTTTACAGACAGACAAACCGTAGACAAAGTAGAAAAAATGAAAGTAGGAACCTGTTTAAATCCTCTACACACAATCCTAGCAGTATACGGATGCCTACTGGGATATACCTCAATTTCAGAAGAAATGAAAGACACATACCTAAAAACATTCATAGAGAAAACAGCCTATGAAGAAGGCCTTCCTGTTGTAGTAGATCCCGTCATAATAAAACCCGAAGACTTCATAACAGAAGTAATAGACCAGCGTTTCCCCAACCCCTTTGTACCAGATACACCACAGAGAATTGCCTGTGACACATCTCAAAAAATACCGGTGCGCTTTGGAGAAACCCTGAAAGCATACATTGCTTCGGGCAAAAGAGACCTCTCAACTCTAAAATACATACCATTATTCTTTGCAGGGTGGCTGAGATACCTTTTAGGAATAGACGATGAAGGCAACCCCTTTACACCCAGCCCCGACCCGATGCTAGAAAGACTGCAGAGCCATGTAAAAAATATATCACTTGGAGACAAAGGCCCATTTACAGAAGCCCTGAAACCTATATTATCAGACAGCAATATATTTGGCATGAACCTTTATGAATATAACTTAGCATCAAAAGTGGAGAGCGTTTTTGCTGAGCTCGTAGCAGGTAAAGGAGCAGTTAGGAAGACACTGGAGAAGTATTTAAATTAATAGTTTCATACGATTCTTAATTCGATATTCTTCCATAGAATTATATAAGGTTTTTCACTTTTACTAAAAAGGGGGATAGCAACAAATTAATAACTTTATAAATAAAACAAGATTTGTGAGAATATGGAGGGGAAAATGAATAAGAAGGACTATGTAGAAAGAATCCTAGGAAATGGTACATTTATTTCTTTTACAGCCCTAATAATTACTGTATTGATTCAAGTTGTTACAAGATATTTTCCTTTGGGGATAAGCTTTATTTGGACCGAAGAGGCTACGAGGTTTTTCTTCATTTTTTCTGTGGCTTTTGCTGCACCACTGGCAGTGAAAAAAAGGGAATATGTTAATGTGGATTTAATATTAAACATTTTACCTAAGAATGTAAGGCATTTGTTCGAAATAGCGATAGATTTATTGACAGTTATTTTATTTACAATAGTTTTTTTCCAAGCCATTAAATTTGCAAAACTAGGGATTGGTCAGACTTCACCTGCAATGAGAATACCTGCCTATATTGGTTATTCAAGTATTATATTAATGTCAATTTTTGTCCTATATTATGCTATATGGAATTTTAGGGACCTAGTTTTAAGTCTTGGCAAAAGAGGTGATTCCAAATGATGGCAGCAATTTTGTTTTTGTCTTTTGTGGTGCTGGTAATGTTAGGGGTTCCAATAGCATTTTCTTTAGGTCTTTCCTCCCTCATATATATACTTTTAAATGACATCTCCTTAACTATTGTTGCGCAAAAAATGTACGCAGGAATAGATTCTTTTGTATTGGTGGCTATACCCGGTTTTATGCTGGCAGGCAACCTGATGAATCAAGGGGGCATGTCGGAAAGACTTGTGAAATTTGCAGATTCAATTGTTGGATTTGTACGGGGTGGGCTGGCTCAGGTAAACGTAGTCGTTTCCATGATATTTGCAGGAATTTCAGGAACAGCCCTTGCTGATACGGCAAGTGAGGGACCAATTATCATTCCCGCAATGGTTCGTCAGGGCTATGATCCGGACTTTGCTGCGGCTATTACTGCTGCATCATCTACTATGGGTCCTATTATCCCTCCCAGTACACCTATGATCATTACAGGAACTATAGTGGGTCTTTCAGTTACAAAACTATTCGTTGCTGGAATTGTACCAGGAATCCTTATTGGAATTTTGCAGATGATCTTGTGTTACTATATGGCTGTAAAAAGGGACTACCCTAGAGGAGAATTAAAGCCAATTAGTTATATTTGGTCAATATTTAAGGAATCTATATGGGCTCTTTTGCTCACCGCATTTATCCTCTTTGGAATCTTGGGTGGCGTATTTACACCGACGGAAGCTTCCATTGTAGCGGTTTTGTATGGCTTTGTAGTAGGTATGTTTATTTATAAGGAAATAAAATTTAAAGATATCCCGAGAATAGTAATGGAATCTTTGAGAAGTACAGCTGCAATAATGGTATTGGTGGGTTTTGCCAATACTTTTGCATGGATACTGGCCAGTGAACAAATTCCGCAGCTGATTGCCCAGACCATACTATCAATAAGTTCAAATCCAGTTGTTGTAATTTTATTAGTCAATGCATTGTTGCTTTTTGTAGGTATGTTTATGGAAACAATAGCTGCCATAGTAATACTATTCCCCGTGTTGTTCCCTGTGCTCACATCAATAGGGATGGATCCAATTCAGGCAGGGGTCATGATGGTGCTAAACTTAATTATAGGAGTTATCACTCCACCTGTAGGGGTTTGCTTATTTGTAGCAGCAAATATCGCGGATATATCTCTCGTGAGAATAACCAAGGCCATTTTCCCCTTTTTAGTGGCTAATATCATAGTTTTGATGCTGGTGAGCTTCATACCCACAATGACACTATACCTTCCTAATTTGCTATTAGGTCACTAAGTGGAGGAATCTATCATGAAAGCGATACAAGTATTAAAGCCGTTTAATATTCAAATCATTGAGAGAGAAATGCCCCAAATCAAAAATGACGATGAAGTATTAGTAAAGGTAAAATTCGCTGGCATATGCGGTTCTGATATGCATATATATCACGGGACATCACCTGTGGCTACATATCCCAGAGTCATTGGCCATGAGTTTGTCGGTGAAGTCGTGGAAACGGGCAATAGCGTAAAGCATCTTAAAGCTGGAGATCGGGTTGTTATTGAACCCATATATTATTGCGGCAAGTGTTATCCCTGTAGAACGGGAAGACCAAATGTATGTGAAAAGCTAGAAGTATTGGGTGTCCACAGGGATGGTGGTTTTCAGGAATATGTGACGGTAAAAGGAGCAAATGCCCACAAATTTGGGGAACATTTGAGCTGGGATGAAGCGGTACTTATAGAGCCTTTTACCATAGCTTGCCAGGTTACTTGGAGAGGTGATGTTAGAAAAGGAGACTACGTATTCATCCAGGGAGCAGGACCCATAGGCTTGGCAATATTGCAGTATGCCAAGTATAAGGGCGGAATATGTATGATTTCAGATATTGTGGAATCAAAACTTGAGGAGGCTAAAAATCTAGGGGCAGATTATATAATCAATGCTTTAACTCAAGATGTTGTATCTGAAATAAAACGCATAACCGGTGGAATGGGAGCAAATGTAACAATAGATGCTGCCTGCACACCCAAAACTTTTGAAACCTCTGTTAATGTTACTTCTCCTGCAGGAAGGGTTGTAGTCATGGGCTTTGATGATGTACCCTCACAGATACCACAATTTATTATTACAAAAGGGGAACTTACAATTTGCGGTTCGAGACTTCAGACTAATAAGTTTCCCGAAGTTATAGACTTATTCAACCAAAGAAAGCTAAATCCAACTGCTCTAGTATCTCATAAGATGCATTTTACTCAAATAAAAGAAGCTATTAAAATTACTGAAAATAAAAACGAACCAGTTTCAAAAATACTATTGGAGTTCTAGTAACGAAAAGTCTTGGAAGGGGGTTATAAAAGGAAGATACAACAGAACTATTACGATGGAAGGGGGTTGGTATAGTTAAGTTAAGACATTTGACAAACATTTTTTTAATTTTTGTTAGGAATAAAAAAATCAGGGGGTTAAAAGATGTCTAAAAAGCTTAGATTAGTTTCATTGTTGCTAGTGTTGGTTTTAACGTTGTCGCTGGCAGCTTGTGGGAAACCTGCAGAGCAGGCTGCTCCTGAAGGTGACGAATCAGAAAATGAATCTCCACAACAAGAAAAGATTGTATGGAAATTCGGTTATTTAGCCAATGAACAACATATTTGGCACAAGACTGCGCAAGAATTTGCGAGACTTGTAAATGAAAAAACTGATGGTCGATTAGAAATTAAGTTATATCCCAATGAGCAATTGGGCAGTGAAATGGACACTTTGAATATGATAAGAGATGGTTCTGCTGATATGACAATTTCCGGTGAATCCATGCAGAACTGGGCTCCTAAAGCTGCTTTAATAGCTACACCATATGCATTTAAAAACATGGACCATATGGTTAAGGTAATAGAAGGAGATTTGGGGAAAGAAATTAGCGACCAAATTATTGAAAAGGTAGGGGTAACCCCAATTTATTATCATTTGAGATCTCCCAGAAACCTAACATCTAACAAACCTATTAGAAACTTAAATGACTTAAAAGGATTTACAATGAGAGTTCCTAACGTACCAGTATTCTTAGAAGCATGGAAGGTAGCAGGGGCTCATCCTCAAGCAATGGCATTTAGTGAAGTGTTTACAGCTTTACAACAAAACGTGATAGATGGGCAAGAAAATCCCTATGATTTAATTTTAAGTGGAGGCTTATACGAAGTACAAAAATATGTCAATGAAACAGAGCATGTTCTCGGCTGGATTTACGTTGTAGTAGGAAATAAACAGCTCAATTCATTACCTGATGATATGAAAGAAGCGGTATTAGAGGCAGCTGAAGAGGCGCAAGCAATTGGCGAGGAATTATTCCAAGCTGATACAGAAATGTGTAAACAGCAATTAATAGATAAAGGTATGGAGATAATTACTGATGTAAACAAACAAGAATTTATAGATGCCATGGTGCCAGCTGTAAAGAATTTCTTAGATGATGAGCAAAAAGACTTATATGAAAGAATCATGAGCATAGATTAAAAGAAGAACATTATATATCATATACAACCCACTTATTTACTAAGTGGGTTGTATCAGCAATACATTTGTAATAATAAATTCTTTGACAGGGGAAAATTTTAAGCTTTAAAGTAATAGGTCATTTTTATATAGACTATATTTTTGAAGCTCTAAAGCAAAAATATCAAAAAAGGTATAGCCTAACTAGTTGACAAATATAAAAATGGAGTAGGAGTTGATGTTATTTGAAAATGGTCTTTAGATGGTTTGGGAAAGGATTCGACAATATCCCCCTAGAATATATTCGGCAGATACCAGGTGTATCGGGAGTTGTGGCTACCCTTATGGATATACCGGCGGGAGAGGTATGGCCTTTAGAAAAGGTGAAGGCCTTAAAAGAAGAAGTTGATAAATACGGTCTTGAAGTTGAAGTAATAGAAAGTGTAAATATACATGAAGACATAAAGCTTGGAGAAAGCAGTAGAGATAAATATATAGAAGCTTATATTGAAACAATAAAGAATCTATCACAAATTGGTGTAAAAGTAATCTGTTACAATTTTATGCCTGTACTTGACTGGGCAAAAACTGAACTGGCAAGACCCTTACTTGACGGCTCCAACACTATGGCATATGAGCATGAACATATACTAAAACTAGATCCACAAAATCTTGCAAATGAAGTTGGCAAGCAATCCGGTGGATTTGACCTACCTGGCTGGGAACCAGAGAGGTTAAAAGAGATGTCATTGACAATCGAAAAGTATAAAATTATCAGTGAAGATCAATACTGGAAAAACATAAAATACTTTCTTGACTGTGTCATTCCTTATGCCGAAAAGTACGATATTAAGCTGGCTATACACCCTGATGATCCACCGTGGCCCATCTTTAATCTTCCGAGAGTAATTACCAGTAGGGATAACGTACGTAAATTTCTTGACCTCAATAATAGCCCATACAATGGTATAACACTTTGTACAGGTTCTCTTGGTGCAAAGAAGAAGAATGATATTCCAGCTATCATAAGGGAATTTGCGGGTGAAGGGAGAGTGCATTTTGCACATATAAGAAACCTCAAGTTTGAATCTGAAAAGGACTTTTATGAAAGCGCTCATCTTTCACAAAGTGGTTCTTTTGATATGTTTGAAATAGTTAAAGCCTTCTATGATACAGGTTTTACCGGCTATATCCGTCCTGATCACGGCCGCATGATTTGGGGAGAAACAGGTCGACCCGGTTATGGGCTTTATGATAGAGCATTGGGTATTATGTATCTTCTTGGATTATGGGAAGCCATTGATAAAATGAGTAAATAATCTTACCTATAAATTTAACCAGAGAAGCGAACTATTTGGAGGTTCAGATGAAAAAAAAGATATTGATTACTCCCAAATCATTTTTTCGTGCAAGAAATAAAGCTGAAGAGATTTTTAGTCAGTACAAATTGGAAATAGTAGAAAACAATACGGGGAAAACCCTAACTAAACAGCAAATGATAAAGCTGTGTAAAGATGTAGACGGTATTATCGTGGGAATAGACCCTATTGATGAAGAAGTACTTCGGAATGCCAGGAATCTTAAGGCAATATCAAAGTATGGTGTTGGTCTTGACAATATAGATTTAAAGGTTGCGGAAGAACTGGGCATAAAAATAAGTAGAGCTGAAGGTACCAATACACGATCCGTGGCAGAACTTACTATTGGCTTGTTTTTTGCCATATCACGAAGCATACCTAAAGCCACTTTTGATGTGAAAAACGGCAAATGGGATCGAACTATTGGTGCAGAACTTTTTGGCAAAACTGTTGGAATTATAGGATTTGGTTCAATTGGACGTGAAGTGGCGAAAATAGCAGTAGGATTAAACATGAAGATAATAGCCTATGACCCTTATATTAAGGATGGGAAAATAGCAAATGCGATGAATGTAACAATGACTGGAATAACGGAGATACTGGAAAATGCTGATTTCGTAACACTTCATTTACCGCTAAATAAAGAAACAAATAAAATAATCAGTAGAGAAGCTTTAAGCAAAATGAAGCAAACAGCTTATTTAATTAATACTTCTAGAGGCGAATTGGTAGATGAAGATGCTTTGTATAATGCGCTAGAAAGCGGAACTATTGCCGGTGCAGCCCAAGATGTATTTTCTCAAGAACCTCCAAGCAAAGATAATAAATTATTGTCACTTGACAACTTTATTCTCACACCTCATATTGGCGCATACACCAGAGAGTCAACCGAGCGAATGGTGGTAACATCGGTAAAAAATCTTATGGAAATGTTGTTTTAATATTTTCCGCAGCCTTAAGGAGCGATGTTTGTTGAATATTCTAGCATTAGAAACTAGCACTTCTGCTTTAAAGGTTGCCATATATTCAAGTAAGAAAGGCCTAATAAAAGTTTTAAGTATTCCATACGATGAAAGTATCAGCGATACAATTACACAAAATGCCAAAGGGGTATTAAACTTACTAATAAATGGGACAAAAGAATTATTAAAATCTGATACATATCAAATTGATGCAATAGGGCTTAGTGGTATATGGCATAGTCTATTACTACTGGATAGAGACAGAGAACCTTTAACCCCTATATATACTTGGGCAGATACGCGTCCTGCCCAGACAGTGGCCAAATATCGTAAAGATGAAAAACTCTGGAACGGGTTTTACAAAAAAACAGGCTGTGCCATACACAGCATATATCCTCTATGGAAAATTATCCATTTAAAAAAACAAGAGCCAGATATATTTAAAAACAAATGCTATATCACATCCCAATTGCAATACATTTTTGAGCAATTGACCGGAGAAAAGGTAGAATCAAAGACAATTGCCTCAGGTACTGGAATGTTGAATATTCATACTCTGGATTGGGATGATGACATATTGAAATTTGCCGGTATAAGCCCTTCAATGCTATGTGAATTAAAAGAAGCTACGTATGCAGCACCATTAAAAGATACTCTTGCTAATTATCTTAGCTTAAAAAAAGGTTTACCAGTTATCATCGGAGGAGCAGACGGAGCGTTAAACCAAGTGGGAGCAGGAGCATTAAGAGCTGGAATCATGACCTTATCAGTGGGAACCAGCGGGGCGCTCCGTTTAGCTTACGACAAACCAGTACTCCCTGAAAGCACATCCACATGGTGTTATTATGCATTAAACAGTAAGCGCCTTGCTGGTGCAGCTACATCAGGAGCAGGTAATTGTTTAGAATGGTTCAAAAAAAGGGCATATAAAGAAAGCGGTTTTAGCTACAAACAATTGGATGAAATGGCAGCCAAGGTAAATATACAAGATGCCCCCATATTCTTACCCTTTTTGTATGGAGAAAGAAACCCTGGCTGGCAGGACAGTAGAAAAGCTTCCTTTATGGGGATAAAAGGCCATCATGAAATAGGTGACTTATACCATGGTGTGTTGGAAGGAGTTTTATTTAACCTTTATCAATGCTACAAGGCATTAACTCAAATTACCGGCGAGCCAAATGAAATACGAATATCAGGTGGCATAGAAAATTCCCCATTATGGCTTCAAATGGCGGCAGACATCTTTAATAGAGATATAATCACATCAGGCATCCAGCATATGTCCACTGCCGGGGCTGCTGTATTGGCATTAAATGCTCTGGGTGAAATTACTGACATTGAAAAATATGAGCCGGAGTATGGTAAAAAATATACACCAAATAAAGACAAAACTGAAATCTACCATAATAGATACCAAGCGTATCTAAATTATTACCAGAAAACCGGCAACCAGAGGTGAAAAAATGAAAAATATAATTTTAAAATCAGACGGTATTAATGATTTGCAAATAAAAAATTCTTTAGAAGAATCCCTATCCAGCCTAAACAAAGAATTAAAAAAAATATTGCTACTACCGCCGGACTTTACTAGGTTTTACTCACAAGCCGGAAAAATAACAGCTTTGTATTATCATATGCTAAAAGACACATGTCAAGTAGATATAATGCCTGCAATTGGCACACACATGTCAATGACCCATGAAGAAATAGAAAAAATGTACGGCAAAGAAATACCAAAAGAAAGATTTATAGTACATGATTGGAGAAATGATATAGTAAAAATCGGTGAAGTACCTGGGAGCTATATAGAAGAAATCTCAGAAGGGCTATTAGACTTTTCAATAGATGTAGAAGTAAATCACAGACTGGTCAACTCCGAATATGATTTAATTATTTCTATTGGTCAAGTAGTTCCCCATGAAATAGTAGGTATGGCAAACTACAGCAAAAATATATTTGTAGGCTGTGGCGGTCAAAACATGATAAACAAATCGCACTTTTTGGGAGCCGTTTATGGCATGGAAAAAATAATGGGTAGGGAAAATACTCCTGTTCGCGGGGTATATGACTATGCTCAGCAGCACTTTTTAACAGATATTCCGTTAATATATGTTCTAACCGTTATATCCCAAGACCAAGGAGAAAACCGATTATCAGGACTTTTCATAGGACGAGAAAGAAGAGTCTTTGAAGAAGCAGTCGAACTTAGCCAAGAAAAAAATATAGTTTTTTTAAAACAACCACTTAAAAAAGCAGTGGTTTATCTTGAACCAGAGGAATTTAAGACTACATGGCTAGGAAATAAAGCTATTTACAGAACTCGCATGGCTTTAGAGGATAATGGCCACCTTATTATTATTGCACCTGGTGTCAGGCGATTTGGAGAAGACAAAGATATTGACAGTTTAATTAGAAAATACGGATATGTAGGTAGAGATCTAATTCTTTCACATACAAATGACAACGTAGACCTTCAAAGCAACTTATCTGCTGCGGCACACTTAATCCATGGTTCATCTGACGGCAGATTTAAAATAACCTATGCCACTGACAAATTAACAAAACAAGAAGTTGAAAGTGTGGGTTTTGAGTATATGCCCTTTGAAGCTGCTATAAAAACATATGATATAAACAAATTAAAAGACGGATTTAACACTCTGGAAAGTGGTGAAGAGATTTTCTATATAAGTAATCCGGCTCTAGGTCTTTGGGCTGATAAAAGCAAGTTTTAGTAAGGTCATCATTAGAAAGGATGATAGTGTGACTAAATCCGATATAGCCTTAATTGGTCTTGCGGTAATGGGCCAAAACCTTGCACTGAATATTGCAAGAAATGGATATCATATCACTGTATATAATAGGACCCCGGAAAAAACCAAAGAATTTACAGAGACCTCAGCCAAAGGTAAAAGCAATATTAAAGTAGCATATTCTCTAGAAGAACTAGTATCAACACTTAAAAAACCCCGAAAAATTATGCTTATGGTAAAAGCGGGGGCTCCTGTAGATGCAGTAATAAGCAAATTAGTACCATTATTAGAAAAAGGAGATATCATCATAGATGGAGGAAACTCCTATTTTAAAGACACAATACGAAGGGCTAATGAACTTGAGAAAAAAGGAATAAATTTTATGGGCGTAGGAGTTTCCGGTGGAGAAGAGGGAGCACTGAAAGGACCAAGTATAATGCCCGGTGGCTCAAAAGAAGCCTGGCATAAGTTATCTTCGATTTTCACCGATATATCTGCAAAGACATCTGATAAAACTCCCTGCTGTGATTATGTAGGACCGGATGGTGCCGGCCATTTTGTAAAAATGACTCATAACGGCATAGAATACAGTGACATGCAGCTTATCAGTGAAGCCTATTTTCTCATGAAAGAACTCCTCGGCATGTCATCCCTTGAAATGAAGGAAGTTTTTGCAGCTTGGAATAATGGTGATCTTAACTCATACCTAATAGAAATAACTGCAGACATATTAGGAAAAGTAGATGAAGAAACAAGAAAACCTTTAGTGGACGTAATACTTGATAAAGCAGGGCAAAAAGGTACCGGGAAATGGACATCCAAGGAGGCTTTGGACCTTGGGATTCCAGCGCCCACGATAGCTGAAGCAGTATTTGCGAGATACATGTCTGCTGTAAAAAACGAGCGTGTTAAAGCATCTAAAGTATTGAGAGGTCCCAG
>JGI24502J29692_10054305_pt1 | contig 11633 bp, 12 predicted proteins | sample BioPla3RNA1_FD_29692 | JGI IMG/M metagenome (IMG submission 29692)
TGACCCACTCTTTTGCCGTATCTGATGAAGAAACGGGCATGATTATACTGAGCAGGACGGAGTCAATCATGGAAAGGGGATCAACCTATGCGTAAGACTAACCTCGTATCCCAGGTTGCCCTGTGGGTGGAAGAAATAATTGCTGATGGACCCATTGAACTAGTGGATGTGGAGTACGTCAAGGAAGCACACGGTTGGGTGCTCCGCGTTTTTCTGGATAAACCTGGGGGGATTGACGTGGAGGACTGCCGGTCTGTGAGCGAAGTGCTGAGCGATGTTTTGGACCGGGAAGATCCTATCCCTGGCCCCTATTCCCTAGAGGTTTCATCTCCGGGCCTAGAGCGCCCCTTAAAAAAGGAATCTGATTATGTGCGCTTTGCAGGCCGGCTGGCGAACATTCGTACATACCAGGCCATCAACGGCCAGAAGAACTTTCAAGGGACTTTGATGGGCATTGAGGACGGCAAGGTGCTGATCGAGATAGATGGGGAAGCTACTGCAATCCCCTTGGACATGATATCCAAAGCACGTTTAGCTGTGGAGTTCTAATACGGGAGGAATTGGGAGAAATGAATTCAGAGTTGTTCAGAGCCCTTGCGGAGCTTGAGAAGGAAAGGGGGATAGCAAAGGACATCCTCCTGGACGCCATTGAGACAGCCATTGTTTCCGCTTACAAGAAGAACTATGGTGCCAGTTCTGCGGCTAATGTCCGAGTGGAGCTGAACGAGCAGACGGGGGCAATCCGAGTCTATGCCAGGAAAGTGGTTGTGGAGGAAGTAACTGACGAGACCACAGAAGTATCCCTTGCGGAGGCCCAGGAGCTCGATCCCAACTATGCAGTGGGAGATATTGTTGAAGAAGAGGTCACTCCCAGAGATTTTGGGCGCATCGCTGCCCAAAACGCCAAACAGGTAGTGATCCAAAAGATCAGAGAAGCGGAACGCTCCATCATCTACAATGAGTATGCTAACCGGGCCGGGGATGTGGTGACCGGCATTGTCCAGCGGTACGAGTACCGAAACGTCATCGTGGACCTGGGCAATGTCGAAGCGGTACTGCCCGTGAGCGAGCAGATTCCTCGGGAAGAATACCCGCAGCATGCCCGGATGAAGTTCTACATCAACGAAGTGAAGCAAAGCACCAAAGGGCCACAAATCTTCCTGTCCCGCACCCACCCAGGGCTGCTCAGGAACTTGTTTGAGCTGGAAGTGCCGGAGATCCAAAGTGGCGAAGTGGAAATCAAGGCAGTGGCCAGAGAAGCGGGTAACCGCTCCAAGATTGCTGTGTACAGCCGTGACCCGAACATTGATCCAGTAGGGGCGTGCGTGGGTGCCCGGGGCTCACGGGTACAGGCAGTAGTTGGGGAGCTAAGCAATGAAAAGATCGACGTGGTGCAATGGGTGAGCGATCCAGAAGAGTTTATTAAGAACGCCCTCAGCCCAGCAAAGGTCTTCTATGTGCGCATTGACGAGGAAAACAAGGTGGCCCATACGGTAGTTCCTGATGATCAGCTCTCTTTGGCTATCGGAAAAGAAGGGCAGAACGCCCGCTTGGCCGCGCGCCTTACTGGTTGGCGGATTGACATCAAGAGTATTAGCCAAGCGGAAGAGTTCTTTGCACAGCTGAAAGCGGAGGAAGAAGCAAGGCGCGAGGCTGAGCCGGAAGCGCAACTTGTAGAAGAGGCTGAGGAAGAACTGGATGCGGTGGTAGAGCCTGAGCTGGAGACAGCAGAAGAAGGGGCTGAAGTGGAGAAAGAAGCCCCGATTCTCCCAGAGGAATCTCCAGAAACCCCGGCTGAGCCTGAGAAAGGGCCCGAGAAAGAGCCTGAGCCGGTGGAGATCGACCCTGAGGAGCTGGCAAACCTCACTAACATAACGAAGCGGAAGAGCTGGGAAGAGCGGTTTGGAGCCGCAGGCCTTTCCGCCTCAGAACAGCCAGAAACTTCCAGCCAACCCAAGGAAAAGCAGGAGACTACCAAGTCTAAGCGAAAGAAGAAAGAGAAGGTTATCACCGATCTGAGTCAGCTTGACTGGAGCGACTTTGGGTTCGGCTCAGAGGAGTAGGTGATGAATGTGCGCCAAAAACACGTTCCTGTACGAACCTGTATCGGATGCCGCACAGCTCAGCCCAAACGAGCCATGCTGCGCATCGTCAGAACCCCAGATGGTGAAGTCCTCCCTGATCCAACTGGGAAAAAGTCTGGGCGCGGTGCCTATATCTGCTATTCCAAGCAATGTCTTGAGGCTGCCCTTGCAGGACGGAGATTGGAGCGGGCCTTAGGCTGCACCATAGATCAAACAGCAATATTAGAAATGGAGAAGCTCGTTAGTGACCAAACTCTATAGCTATCTTGGCCTGGCGCAGCGGGCTGGTAAGCTCACCTCCGGTGAGGGGGCGGTAGAATCAGCAGTTCGCCGCGGCCGAGTCTGTCTGTTGATCGTCGCCCAAGATGCTTCCTTAAACACCAGGGCAAAGTTTGTGAACATGGCCAAGCACCGCCACATTGATTACGTCTTAGCTGGAGAAAAAGCTCAGCTGGGAATGGCAGTTGGCAAGGCCCAGCGAGCAGTTATCGGGGTGTTGGACAAAGGCTTTGCCGCCCTCATTAAGGGCCTGGTGGAGGAGAAAAACTAGGAGTGATGCTGATGAGTAAAGTAAGAGTGTATGAACTGGCACGGGAGTTGGATTTAGAGAGTAAAATCCTCGTGGACTTCCTCATTGAACTGGGGGCTGATGTCCGCAACCATATGAGTACCATTGATGAGGAGATCGCGGATATGGTCCGGGAGCATTATAGCCCAGAGGACGATGTGGTGGACCTGCCCGTGAAGAAGATCGACGATGACGACACTCCCCGCCAGCGCAAAGTGAAGCGGCGTTCTGGGGACGAAGAAGTTGAAAAGAACTTCCGCGCGAAGAAGGGTAAGAAAGACAGGCGCCACAAGCCCCGGGGCAGGAGAGACTACGGGTCCCAGCAGTCTCAGGTGGAAAAGAAGGTACTCACCCTGCCTGAGTCCGTCACTGTGAAGGATCTGGCAGAAAAGCTGTCTATCAGCGGCACTGAGCTGATCAAACGGCTCATGCGGCTGGGCGTCATGGCATCGCTCACCCAAAGCATTGAATATGAAATCGCCGAGATCATCTGCGGAGAGCTGAATGTGGAAGTAAAGCCCGAGCAGGATCTCGCGGATCAGGTCTTTGCTGAAGTGGTGGACGATCCAGAAAACCTCGAGACCCGTCCACCTGTTGTGACCATCATGGGGCACGTAGACCACGGCAAGACCACCTTGCTGGATTCAATCCGCAAGACTAAGGTTGTTGCCACCGAAGCAGGTGGGATCACCCAGCATATCGGTGCCTATCAAGTGACGTATAAGGGTAAGGAGATCACCTTCCTGGACACTCCTGGCCACGAGGCCTTTACTGCCATGCGCTCTCGGGGTGCAAAGGTGACCGACATTGCCATCTTAGTCGTAGCAGCTAACGATGGAGTGATGCCCCAGACCGTCGAAGCCATCAATCATGCCAAGGCTGCTGGTGTGCCCATCATTGTGGCCATCAACAAGATCGACCTGGCCGCGGCCAACCCAGATCGGGTAAAACAAGAACTCACCGAGCACGGCCTCGTTGTGGAGGAATGGGGTGGCAGTACCATCACAGTGCCCGTTTCTGCCCTCAAGGGAGAAGGCATTGATGAGCTGCTAGAGATGATCCTCTTGGTTGCAGAGATGGAAGAACTCAAGGCAAACCCCAACCGCCCAGCCCGCGGCACAGTCATCGAAGCGCAGCTTGATAAGGGACGGGGCCCTGTGGCTACGGTACTCATCTCCAACGGTACGCTCCGAGTGGGTGACTCCTTCGTAGTGGGCCATCACTCTGGGAGAGTGCGAGCCATGATCAGCGACACTGGGGAGAACATCAAAGAGGCCGGCCCATCCACACCTGTGGAGGTTCTGGGCATCAGTGAAGTCCCTGCCGCCGGTGATCAGCTGGTAGTGGTGGAAAGCGAGCAAGTAGCCCGAGAAGTAGCCGCCATTCGACAGGCGAAACTCCGGGAACAGAAGATGGCAAAGACCAGCCGGGTAAGCCTAGAAGATCTCTATGAGCGGATCCGTGAAGGGGACGTCAAGGAGCTCAACCTGATTATCAAAGCGGATGTACAGGGTTCTGCGGAAGCCATCCGGGCATCTCTGGAGAAGCTCTCCACAGATGAAGTACGGGTGAAAGTGATTCACCAGGCCGTAGGGGCTGTTTCTGAATCTGATGTACACCTTGCAGCAACCGCTGATGCAGTCATCATCGGCTTTAACGTCCGCCCCGAGCCCAATGCTCGTAAAGAAGCGGAGCGTGAAGGTGTGGATATCCGCTTGTACCGGGTTATTTACGACCTTCTCGATGATGTAAAGGCAGCCATGTCCGGCCTCCTTGAACCAGAGTTTAAGGAAGTTGTGCTGGGTAGGGCAGAAGTGCGCCAGACCTTCCGCGTTCCCAACCTGGGTACCGTTGCCGGTTGCTACGTGCAGGAAGGCAAGATTACCCGAAACGCAGAAGCCAGGGTCCTCAGGGATAATGTGATCGTCCACGAAGGCAAGATCTCTTCTCTGAGGCGCTTTAAGGACGACGTGCGGGAAGTTGCACACGGATATGAATGCGGCATCGGCTTGGAGAAGTTCAATGACATCAAAGATGGCGACGTAATCGAAGCCTTCTACATGGAGAAAATCCAGCGAACGCTCTAAAGTGCGAGGCATAACACTGCCCCAGGGGGTGAGTAATATGTCTAACAAGCACAGCCGGATCACTGAAGACATCAAGCGTGCTGTTAGTGATATAATCAGCAGACAAGTAAAGGACCCAAGGCTGGGTATGGTGAGCATTACCGATGTGGACCTCAGCCGCGATTTCTCCGTGGCCAAGATTTTCTTCAGCGTGCTCGGGGATGAGCAAGCAATTCAAGACAGCCTGGCAGGTTTGAACAATGCGAAAGGTTTCATCCGCACGGAGCTGGCCAGGAGAGTCAGAATGAGGCATACGCCAGAAATCGTGTTTGTGTACGATGAATCTCTGGAACGGGGTGCCCGCATCAATGCGATTTTGCGGGAGCTTAATGTTGCCCCTGAGAGCGATGGAGGAGAAGATTTGTGAAAGGCGTAATTCAGGCCCTGCAAGCCCAGGAGGAGTTCATCATCACTTCCCACGAACATCCTGATCCTGATAGTCTCGGCTCCATGCTGGGCCTGTACTTCGGCCTTCAGCAGTTAGGCAAATCATGCCGGATGGTAAGCGCGGACCCTCCTCCGGCCAACCTAGATTGGCCGGGGCTCGATAAGATCGAAGTGCTTTCCCAACCCCTTCCCGATGAGGACGGCCCGTGGATCGTTGTTCTTGACTGCGAGCCGGCCCGGACGGGGTTGATTTCCCAAGACAGGGCGGCCGCGGGGAAGATAATCAACATTGATCACCATCAGGGAAACTTGTTCCAAGGCCCGTATACCTATATTAACCCTGAGGAACCATCCACCAGTGTCATGGTCTACCGCCTCTTAAGAGAGATGGGCGTAAGCTTAGACAGGGCGATGGCTACAGCTCTGTACGGCGGCATCGTAGGTGATACGGGCGGTTTCCGCTACGCCAACACCACCCCAGAGACCTTTACCATCGCTGCGGAACTAGTGGAGTTGGGGATCGATCATGCCCTTATCGCCAGGCAGATTTTCGCCTCCAAGCCCATCGAGTTCCTGAGGCTCTTGGGCTACGCCTTGAGCAATCTTAAATCAGATCTAGAAGGCCGCCTCGTCTGGCTCAAGGTAAGCCATGAGGACTTCGTCCGCTGGGGCGCGGATCCTGCGGAAACGGATCAGTTAATTCAGTATGCCCGCATGGTGAACACTGCCCGGATTGCCCTACTGTTCCGGGAAGTTAAGCCAAGGGAGATCCGCATCGGCTTCCGCTCAGATTCTATCGATGTGGGTAAGCTGGCCGCCAGATTTGGAGGAGGCGGGCACAAGCTTGCCGCAGGGGCGAAGCTTAGCGGATCCCTGGATGAAGCTGTGGAAAAGGTACTGGCGGCTGCCCGGGAGTACTTAGGTGAGGAAGATCAGAAGTGAACGGTATCATCAATGTAATCAAACCCATGGGAATGAGCTCCCACCAGGTAGTTGCGCACCTCCGCCGCTTGCTTAAGACACGCCGGGTAGGCCATGCCGGTACGTTGGATCCAGGGGCAGGGGGCCTCCTCACTGTCTGTGTAGGCCAGGCTACCAAACTGATGCCATTCATGGTGGAATATGATAAAGCCTACGTGGCAGAGATGACGGTGGGACTGTCAACTTCCACCCAAGATGCTGCTGGGGAGACAGAGAAGCTGACCATGGACTTCCAAATCACCCCGAGCCAGCTAGCGGAGGCCCTTGCTGCCTTCCGCGGGGAAATTCAGCAGATTCCGCCCATGGCATCCGCGATACGGATGAAGGGCAAGCGCCTTTACGAACTGAGCAGGGAAGGGGTTACAGTAGAGCGCAAGCCCCGGAACGTCCGCATCAGCACTATCCACGTGAACAAGGTATGGAACGAGCACGAAGATCTGCTAACCTTTGGGAGCCGCGTACTCCTTTACGTCGAATGCTCGAAGGGAACGTACATCCGCACCCTCTGCCATGATATCGGCGAAAAGCTGGGCGTAGGGGCCCACATGTCCTTCCTCTCCCGGGTGCGTTCTGGGCCCTTTGACCTGGGGGATAGCTTCACCCTAGAGGAGATTGCCGATTTGGTCAGCACTGGCGACCTCAGTTTTCTCCTACCTATGACCAGGGCCCTGCCTGACTGGGCGCAGGTTAAGATCAGCCCCATCGCGGAACAACGGGTACGAAATGGCAACCCCGTGACGCCTGAGGATTTTGTGGACGTGCCCCGCAAGCTCGATGTGGATGAGCAGGTGTTCTTGCTGGACGTAACCGGGAGCGTCTTGGCCATTGGCCAGATCCGCAGAGCGGGCGGCCTAATATGCCAACCGATTCGGGTATTCATGGAGGGATAGACACTGGAACTATTTTGGAGCAATCCACACTGCAACGTTCCCCGCAGCATCGCCTTGGGGACTTTTGATGGGGTACACCTTGGCCATCAAAGGCTTCTCCAGGCGGCACTGGAAAACCGCCCCCATAGTGGTTGCAGCTCAGTCTTTACCTTTGATATTCCCCCGCAGCAGTTCTTCCAGCAGGATTACCGCATGCTTTGCTCATTCCACCACAAAGCCAAGCTCATCAGGGAGTTCGGCATCGATGAAGTGGCCTGGGCCCACTTCAGCTACGAGGTAGCCCAGGTGGAAGCGGAGGCATTTGTAGAGCTCTTGGTCAAGAGGCTAAAGGCCGCGCACGTAGTGTGCGGGTTCAACTTTCGTTTCGGGCATAGGGGAAGAGGCAATGTAGCCATGCTGCAAGAGCTCGGGCCCAAGCTAGGCTTCGGCGTCACCGTAGTGCCCGAGGTAGTCAATGGGGAACAGGCCATTAGCAGCACCCGCATCCGCGCCTTGATCGCCAATGGAGAGGTAGGGGAAGCTGCTAAGCTTCTGGGACGTTACCCCAGCTACTACGGAACGGTTGTGAAGGGCATGGGAAGGGGTAAACTCCTTGGCTTTCCCACGGCGAACTTAGAGGTTGATCCCCGCATCGTTCTCCCTGGGGAAGGCGTCTACCTAACCTGGGCCATCCTGAGCGGCGGAAAGGGTTACCTCTCCGTCACATCTGTGGGCAAGAACCCCACTTTTGCAGGGGACAAGCAGACGATGGAAGCGTACATTCTAGACTATTCGGGTGACTTGTACAACCAAGGCATCGAGCTGCAGTTTTTGGCCAAGACCCGTACCATAGAGCGCTTCAGTTCCACCACGGCCCTGAAGGAGCAGATCGCCACCGACGTGGTGGCCGCCAAGGAGTTAATTGGCAGATTTCGTTTACAGGGAAACCGAATTGTGTTAGAATGATACCTGGGAAACCCTTTGCTAGGAACAGCGTGGCTCCAGCGCAGTTCTTGGGAAGTGGTGTTTCGAAAATACTTGGAGGTGAAATCAAAGTGATTTCAAGTGACAAAAAAAGCAGCTATTATTGAACAGTTTAAGCGCCATGAGGGAGATACTGGGTCCCCTGAGGTTCAGGTGGCCATTCTAAGCGCACGCATTGCCGAGCTCACCGAGCATCTCAAGGTCCACAAGAATGACCACCATTCCCGGAGAGGGCTTTACAAGATGATCGGCCAGCGCAGAGGTCTCCTTAACTATCTAGCCAAGAAGGACATTGAGCGTTATCGCAGTCTGATCGAGGCTTTAGGTTTGCGCAGATAAGTAGCATGAGCGGGAAACCCCGCTCTTTTTTGAATATCCTATTGATGGAACATGAACTGGACCGGACTATTAGCGGCCTCGACTTGGGACACTAATACGGCCCAGAAGAATTGCATAACTGGAGGTTATAGTATGGCATTGGAGTATCGTCGAGAGCTGGGGGGGCGGCCCCTGGTCCTGGAATTTGGCGAAGTAGCAAAGCAGGCCAACGGCTCCGTCCTGGTGCGGTACGGTGATACAGTAGTCTTGGTCACCGCCACCATGAGCAAAGAGCCCCGCCAAGGGATTGATTTCTTTCCCCTGCTGGTAGACTACGAAGAGCGCATGTACGCCGTGGGGAAAATCCCCGGCGGATGGGGCAGGCGGGAAGGACGGCCCAGCGAAGAAGCGATTTTGTCCGCTCGCATGATTGACCGTCCTTTGAGGCCTCTGTTTCCTGATGGGTTTCGCAATGATGTGCAAGTTGTGGTCACGGTCATGTCCGTTGACAACAACAACTCACCCACCATTGCGGGACTGATTGGGGCCAGCGCTGCCTTAACCATCTCTGATATCCCCTTTGCAGGCCCAGTTGCCGGCATTAAGGTGGGACTTGTAAATGGGGAATACGTGGTGAACCCCACCCTAGAGCAGTGCGAACAGTCTGTTTTGGACCTCACCGTGGCAGGTACCAAAGACGCCATTATGATGGTGGAAGCAGGTGCGGAAGAGGTCACGGAAGAGCAGGCATTGGGTGCCATTATGTTTGCCCATGATTACATAAAGGAACTGTGCCTGCTGCAAGAGGAAATCAGAGCTGAGATTGGCAAAGCTAAGGTCGAAGTACCTCTCTTTGAGCCTGAGCCGGAAATGGAGCAGTGGGTGCGGGAGTTCGCCACTGAGCGGCTGAAACTTGCCCTCAGGGCTGCGGACAAGCAAGAGCGGGAGCAAGCCATTGACACCGTTCGGGAACAGCTGAACGAAGCGTACATCGAGGCCTTCGGCGAGCAAATTTTCGAAGAGAAAGCCAAGGATGTTGGAGTAGTATTTGACTCCCTCATGAAGGACGAAGTCCGGCGCTCGATTATCCAAGACGGCATTAGGCCTGATGGGCGGAGACTGGACGAGATTCGCCCCATCACCTGCAAGGCTGGGATCCTCCCCAGGACCCACGGCTCAGGCTTGTTTACCCGGGGGCAGACCCAAGTCCTAACCGTATGTACCCTAGGCCTGAAATCTGATGAACAGCTCTTGGATAACCTGAGCGATGAAGATCGGAAGCGCTACATTCACCACTACAACTTCCCAGCCTACAGCGTTGGTGAAGTGCGGCCTATCCGAGGCCCGGGACGGCGGGAGATCGGCCACGGTGCTCTGGCAGAGCGGGCATTGCTGCCCATGGTACCGAAAGAAGAGGAGTTCCCATACACGATTCGCTTGGTATCCGAAGTCCTAGAGTCAAATGGCTCCACTTCCCAAGCCAGTGTGTGCGGCAGCACCCTTGCCCTGATGGATGCAGGTGTCCCCATTCGCAAGCCTGTAGCAGGTATTGCCATGGGTTTGGTTAAGTACGGCGATGACTTTGCGATCCTCTCCGACATCCAAGGAATCGAGGATGCCCTGGGAGATATGGACTTCAAAGTTGCAGGGACCCGGGACGGCATCACCGCACTGCAGATGGACATTAAGATCAGTGGCGTGAGCCGAGACATCCTTCAGCAGGCCCTAGAGCAAGCCCGTCTTGGACGGCTGTTCATCCTGGGTAAGATGGCTGAAGCGATTCAAGAACCTCGGGCAGAGCTGTCACCGTTCGCCCCCCGAATCATCACCATGGAGATCCCTGTGGACAAGATCAGAGATGTGATCGGCCCAGGCGGGAAGACCATCCGGAAGATCATCGAGCAGACAGGCGTGGCCATTGACATCGAAGACGACGGGCGGGTATACATTGCTTCCACCGATGGCACAGGTGGGGAACAGGCCAAGCTGATGATCGAGAGATATGTGAAAGACGTGGAAGTGGGAGCCTCTTATCTCGGGACCGTCAAGCGCATCATGAACTTCGGCGCTTTCGTGGAGATTCTTCCTGGAAAAGAAGGCCTTGTCCACATTTCCCAGCTGGCACACCACAGAGTCAAGCGGGTGGAAGATGTGGTCAACATCGGTGATGAGATCATGGTGAAAGTGATCGAAATCGACCGCCAAGGCCGGATCAATCTTTCCCGGAAAGAGCTCCTTCCAAAAGAGGATCACACCCCTGAGGCGTCGAAATAATTTGATGAACGATGCTTGAAAAGGAAGCAGGTACTAACGATACCTGCTTTTTGTGCTTTTTAGAGAGCAAGAGGTGGTTGCGTTCATGAGCATTCTGGCTGTTGTGCCCCAGGCCGCCTCACTCAAGCTTGCTGTCGGCTCCGAACACGACGCTCGCTTAAGTGAGCTGCCTCTGTCCGATCTCACTCCGCAGCACGTATTCCAACTCACCACCGCAGCACTCGACGCCCTATCCTTCCCAAAACCGCTCCTTCAAGCTGTCGCTTTAGGCAGCGATCTTCCCGCTTGCCGTGGGTTCCTCCAAGAACTGGCCCAGCTATTCCGCGTGGGGCTGGGCCTACCTGCAGTGGTCATCTCAAAAGAACACTACACGGAATTCCTGGCTGAATCCCGGCTCACGGGCTTTTCAGCCTTTCAGCGCGCCCAGCAAGGCCCAGCCCTTGCTGTGTGGCATGCTGCAGAGCGTGCCCGGGAAGAACTGGCATTTCCTGTAGGCGAAGGCCGGTTCGTGGTGGCGTACATCGGCGATGCAGTGGTTACGGGGGCCGTCCAAGGCGGGAAGATTATCGATCTGAGCACCCCTTACGATGAAGGGCCATTCTCCGTAACCACCAGCGGCAGCCTTCCCTTTGCACAGCTCCTTGCCTTTTGCCAGGATGTGGGGAGCAGGGAGGAAGCAATCCGGGAAGTGACTGAACGGAGCGGCTTTAGAGGTTACTTGGGCGTAGGGAGCCTGGCGGAGGCCGATGCCTTAGCCTGGACCAAGCACGAGGCGGACTGGATCTATACCGCGTTCGTCTATCAGCTGGCGAAAGAAATCTGCGCCTACGCCGCGGTACTAAGAGGCAAGTATGATGCTGTGGTGCTTACTGGCCCTTACCTTACTCCCAATGGGCTCCGGGGCCTCAGTGCTTACCTCGGGGGGGCAGCCATCCTGAATTATCCTGGTGATCACAGCGTCCACGCTGTTCTTCGTCTAGGGCAGAGACTGATGGAATCTGGAAAGGAGCTTGAGGTAAATGGGATTTACTGAACTCCGTGC
>JGI24502J29692_10015373_pt1 | contig 11604 bp, 2 predicted proteins | sample BioPla3RNA1_FD_29692 | JGI IMG/M metagenome (IMG submission 29692)
AGTAGCCGCCGCAGGCAATGACAGCGGAAGGGTAGAGTTTCAGTATCCGGCATCATATCCCGGGGTAATAGCAGTTGGTGCTGTTGACAATCAAAAAAGAAAGGCGTATTTTTCAAATTACGGGGACAGGCTTGATATCTCGGCGCCCGGTGTTGACATTTTAAGCACGGTTCCTGATTTTGTGGGCAGAAAGTCCGGGGATTCATATGGCGATGATCTAAGTGGATATTATGAAAAAATGAGCGGAACTTCCATGGCGGCACCTCATGTAGCTGCTGTTGCCGCATTATATAAGTGTGTATATCCTGATGCAAGTGTATTGCAAATATGTGAGGTTTTGACAAGCACCGCCGAGGATATTGGGGACATAGGTAAGGATCCCGAAACAGGGCATGGACTTGTGGATGTTGCCGCTGTTATGGGACAGGAACCCATCAAGAAAGCCTTGGCTTTTAGGGCACCAAGGGAAGGTCAATCAATTTTTGGAACCACAGCCGTCAGGCTTCAAATAGGTATGCTTGATCAGATAGATACAATAGAAATGTATTTAGATGAAATCGACGATGTCAATAAAATAGCGGAGATTGATAATGAAGGCGAAGCAATGATTACATATGAATGGGATACTATAGGATGCCCCGAAGGGGAACATAACATTATAGCTATTGCAAAGAGTGATATCGGAGAACAAATAGGTAAAACCGAAAGCCTAAGAATATCCATCAATAATGAGGTTACATCGGGTTTGAGGCTGGAGGTAGTAGATCTTGACGGAAACCCTGCCGCATCGGCGACTGCATATATGTCCCAAAGAATGGGCTCAGGCTATGACACGAATTATTATTTTGCAGATGAAAATGGATTTATCCGAGTCCCTGATAGGTATGGACAGCATACCGAGGGATACGATGTTATGATTTCAGGCGTAGTGGAAAAAGATGAAACAGCATATCGGTTTATATATAATCATAAATTTGACGGGCCCGGGTGGTATCAGATTAATGGTGAAAACACGGTGAGGGTGACACCGGAGATGTATGGCCAGGACTCCGAGAAACTGGACAACCCGCTTTACTGTATTTCACCACTTGATCTAAATAACAAAAGAAAGACGACAATCAGCCCCTGGCGTGAAACTGAAATTAAAACACTTTATGTAGACCCGGGAGCCTATGAATTATGTGGTTTTTGGAGTTCATCTTTGCCGGGGATAATGCAAGCAGATATATATAAGGAGAACAGTCCTACATATTTCCTAAAGGGTGGCCTTACGATTGTGAAGGATCAAGAAAACGTGACAATAGCTTTAAACACCGATAATGCGGGAAAAATTGTCACAGGAATCTATGAGGAACAAGATAGCACAATTCTGTATCTTAAACTTCCCGAAGAGAGTGAATATTTCGGAATTCCTTTCTTATACAGTGGGCTTAAAGGGGAGGAGATAATACTTCCGCCCGGGGAATATGAGGTCAGTGCAGACGTTAAATCGATTCGGGACGGCGATGAATGGGAATTTTATTTTAAGAGGGATGAAAATCTTGTTGTGGAGGCAGGTTTGGACAATCCGTTAAGGGTTAATTTTGGGAAAAATGCAAAAATATCCGAATTTAGCAGTAAAACCGGATCAAAAATAGAAAAAGGAAGAAGGCTTGAGACAATAAATAAAATCACGGACGAATTTGGAAACAGTTTAGCATATGCGTATGGTCCGAGATACCCCTGGTCTACAAACGGTTTGCTTTTTATAAGAAAAGAACTGGACAACGGTGAATTTAAATTGTATGAATGGTCCCCGGGAAATGTAGGGGGTTTTAACGAAGTGGACATAGAGTGGTCATACAGAAACGACCCTGTATTTTCTGTACATGACAGTGCTGGAAATGAAATTTATAATAGGTCCTCATCCTTTGATTTAAACGGAAGCATATGGGATACGGGCAGGGATTATACGGTTCCACTTCCCCCGGGACCCGGAAATTATCAGGCAAGATTGGCTTTTTATGCAGGTCCCCTCTCGGGAGAAGGCAAACAGTTTGTTCAGGAGACAATGGATTTTGAAATAATAGTACCTGAAGGTAAGGAAACTGTGGACATTGTTGTAAGAGGGCCGGGTGGTTCACCTGTAAGTTCCGGGGAGATATATTTATATAAATGGGAAGAGGACGATGGATGGCAGCTCATAAACAAAAATAAGAGACTGACTACAGATAGTAATACAGGTCTTGTAAAGATACCTACGAATTTTGAATTCAGTTCCCAAAACATCAATTTGGCGGTAGTTGAATCAAGAATGTATTCACTGGCAGGCTTTTCGGTGAAATCTTTTTCAACTATACACGGACTGGATGAACTCAATCTTTCAAATGTGAAGCCGGTCGAGGTTTCAATATCAGACGATTCCGGAAACGACCTAACCAACGATGCTAACTCAAATAAGCTCAAAATACCTGTATACAGTGACGGTGGGGGCAGGCTGTCGGAGCCGAAATTTGTAACCGAAGTTACTATGACACCTGTACAAGGGGGTTGGAACGATCCATACAGGATTTATCTTGAACCTGGTGTTCACAAATATTGCTATACCACATTTAATCAAGGGCTCCGGCGATATCTTATATATGAAAAAGATATACAGGTGCCTGAGGGAGGTGGGCCTTTAAAGCTTAATCTGGATGGTAAAAAAACAGCGTCCTGTGAAATTAAGGGCGAGAACATACAGCCTAAAATAATATTGCAGCCCGATGATTTAATGGATTCTTGGACATATGATTATGAAATACCGACAGCGGGCAAGAAATACTTTATTTTGGGTGAGGGCAGATATTCGCCGATTTACAAACTCGAAAGCAATGTTCCCGATACAAACATAAGGCTGGAGCAAATATTTGAAATGGGTGAAAAAGAGTTAAAAGCCGGTGAAAAACATACATGGAGGTTTGATGACACATTAGAAACTGAAATTAAGCTGGAGCAAAATGAGGTTATTGCGGGGGATAATTTAACGGGCAACATTTCCTTCCATGATGGGTTTGGGAATAGACTGGCACAGATGAATAAAGTGGAAAGTTATGTTACGGAAAAAATATATCCCAGCTTGGTTGTGACGCATATTTCACCGGAGGGTGAAGAAATAGAATGTATACGAAAAGAAAGTGAGGACTTTTTTGACAGTATTCATATAAAATTACCTAATAATCTACAACCCGGCACATACAGGGCATCTGTTGAATTGCCGTTTATAGAAACAGCCCAAATTTCCTGTGCAGAGTTTACTGTTAAAAAGGAATCAGGGGAACCTGCAGAACCCCGGAAACCGATTTATGAAGTGATTCCGATTATTAGTGGATTTTATGATATATACGTAGACCAAAATGGGATATGCATACTTGAAGTAAAAGACGAGGCGGGCTTTAAGTATTTTGCTGTTGATATAGAATCTGTTGTGGAACATACAGGTCCTGAAACAGTAGTGTTTGTTCACATAAGGGATCGAAAACAGTTAGAATTGAACGCTATAAAGGCAGATTTTGATATTATGCGGACGGCAAAGTCAGGCTTTAGTATTAACAAAGGGGATATAATAAAAGTCTATGTTGTTGATGAATTGACCAATGATATTGGACACAATCCAATTATATTTCATTAAAACAAATTAAAAATACAAAGGGGGAAAGGAAGACTATGAACATGAGGTCAAAAAAAATTATGGTTGTCTTGCTTACGACATTACTCATACTTACAACCGTAAATCCGGCATGTTTTGCAATGGACAAGAGCACAAGCCAAACTGCTGTGAATTTAGAAAGTGAGCAACAGTTGCGGGGAAAGATCAAACAAAAATTAGACACAATATCAGTTCCATTTGTAGAAAACAAGGGACAGATGGTTGACGAAAAAATAAGGTACATAGCAAACACAATTATGGGTAAAGCGTATGTGACAGATGAGGGCATTGAATATGCGGTGTTCAATGATGAGTGTATAGTATTCATCAAGGAGAAATTCAATGGTGGAAATGTCGTAAAAGCAGGGGGCATAAACAAAGCAAAGACAAAAATCAACTATTTCGGAGGAAACGATAAATCTAAATGGTTAAGGGATGTTGCATCATATGACGAAATAACATATGGCCAGGTATATGACAATATAGAAGTAAATTTAAAGGCATATAACAATAACATAGAAAAACTCTTTAAGGTAAATCCGGGCGGGGTCCCTGAAGATATTCAAGTTCAGGTGCTCGGTGCAACCGGCTTGGGTGTAACCGAACATGGAGAATTGGAGATACATCTGCAAGACGGCACAATAAAGATGTCCAAGCCTATGGCCTTTCAAGAAGAAGACGGCAAAAAACAGGAAATTCAGGTGAAATATACAGTCGACGGTAATGAATACGGGTTTGAAGTAGGCAAATATGATCAAACCCTGCCACTTATTATCGATCCGTTTATTGCATCGACATTTTTCGGCGGCTCGGGTGAAGATCAGTTGACCTCAATGGTTATAGATGATGAAGGCAATATTTATATCGCAGGTCATACAAAATCCGCGGATTTCCCGAATAAATCTGATAGAGAATACACCCATGGCGATAACTATTTTGAATGGGATCCTATGGGCAGCTGGTGGGGTGATGATCCGGAACCTCCAACAAGAACCTCAAGGGGAACCACATATGATGTGTTTGTATCAAAATTAAATAAAGATATGACGCAACTTTTGGCATCGACATATATAGGCGGAAACGAGAATGACTATGTTTATGCATTAACTGTTGATGATAAAGGTAATGTGTATGTTGCGGGCAGGACAACTTCTACAGGGATAAGACCCTATGGTGATGATTACATAGAGTGGGAAGGTTTTGAATATGACCCCGATGATTGGGAGGATTGTTGGGATGATTATATCACTTTTGAAATTGAACCTCCAACTGCTTTTCCAACAACAGAAGGAGCATATCAGACAGAACCACTAACAGACAGGGGATTCAACAATTATTTTGTGACAAAATTAAATAGTAATTTGAACGATATAATTGCCTCCACGCTGTTAGGTGAAGGCACTGATGGAACGGACGGTATCAACGGTATTAAAATTGATGGAAACGGCGATATACTTGTTGCAGGCAAAACAGGAAACCCGAACGGTTTTTCCGTTTCAAGCGATCCTTCATATGAACCTTTATACGGATTCACTGCCGGGGATGATGGAAAAGGCAAAAATGGGTTTATTGCTAAATTCAATGACAGCTTAACCGAAATAAAGGGATATACCTTTTTAGGTGCAGGAGGGATACTTCACGGAGCCTTCCGGGATAATGGCACCTCTATAGAGGCAATAGTATTAGATAATCAAGACAACATTTATATTACAGGTTCTACGGCTGATGTTAATTTTCCCACAACAGACGATGCCTTCTGTGGGGAACATAATGAAAAAGAAGGGAATTGGCCGGGAGACGATGTCTTTATTGCTAAATTGAACAACAATCTTGACATTTTGATATCATCTACCTTATTGGGTGGCAAGTCTTCCGACGGAGGTGTTGACATTAAGCTGGACACAGATGGCAGTGTTTTTATAACAGGGACAACGATGTCTGAGGATTTTCCCGTAGGAAGCGGAGCATATCAGAGGAACCTTAAAAAACATCAAAGTAGCACTTACCATGATATATTTATTTCGAGATTGAATAATGACTTGAGTGAACTGCTTGCAGGAACATATATCGGTGGGCAAAATCGTGAAGATGTATTTGGACTGGCACTCGACAAAAGCTTTGTATATGTAACCGGTTCAACGATGGGTGAGTATCCGACGACGGATGATTCCACCGGTCGTATTGTAATAAGCAAACTTAACAAGGATTTAACTGAACTGGAGGTCTCAACGCTTTTAGGCGAAAGTGGGGATGAAGGTAGGGCAATCATAGCAAGGGAAAATGGAATTTATGTGGCAGGCAAAACATCATCAAAGAATTTTCCCGTTACAGATGGCACATATCAGGGTGAATCAGGTTCAAGGGGTTCCGGAGCATGCGTTTTTATTACCGGGTTTGGCGAAAAATCTTCGGAAGAAAAACCGAAATACAAACTGGTGGTTGAAGAGGACAATATTTATGAAATACAGGAGACTGAAACCGGGACAACACTTACCGTGAACGAAGGTGTTGAAGGTTTTAAATACTTTGAGGTTTCGGTACAGCCTATAAAGGAGCACTTAGGCCAAGAAACTGTCGTATTTACACATTTAAGTGAGGGAAGACAGGTGAACCTGAATAGTATAAAGGCAGATTTTGATATGCAGGAAATGAAAAGCGTGAAATCGGGGTTTAATGTTGGACCGGGGGACATGATAAAGATTTATATAGTAGACGATTTGACAAATGATATAGAACGCAACCCGATAATACTTCTATAAAAAAATGCATAACGAATTCCGATTTTAGAAGTATGCAGGACTATAGGGTTATTGTAGACAGGCTTGCGGTTCAGATTAAAAATCTTTTCCAAGTCGCGGGTACTGTTCTATAAAATATAGACCTAATTTATAACAAACATTGTACGGGGTGCAACTCTATGTACAAAAAAGCCGATATAATTGCTTGTAGTTGGGAGAATGTCATTTGGTTCAGATTTTATATGAAGGGGCACTCTAGTACCTTATGTTGGCTAGTTTGATCTTTGTAGTGCTAATCTCTGATTTTATTTAACTAAGGGGGGATGAGGTGGTATATAAACTGTTTTAATGTTTTTCACCAGGAGGTGTTACATATACCCACATATGGGTGGCAACAAAAAAGTAAAGAGGGGGGAATGATTGGATATGTTTAAGAGAACAAAAAAATCCTTAGCATTTATGTTGGCGGTATTATTTACTGTAATGAGCGTTGGTACTGTATGTTTTGCTGAGGGCTCGCAACTCCCTATGGTGCCGATACTCACTCTTGATGTGAGTGAATCAGATCCAACGGAAGTGGATAAAACAGCCCTACAGGCTAAGGTAGACGGGGCAGTCAAGCTAAAGGAAGAAGACTATAAAGCAGACAGCTGGGTAATTTTTGCTGAGGCTTTGGCGGATGCTCAGATAGTTCTGGGTGATGAGGAAGCATCCCAGGGGGCAATAGATGAAGCCCTGTTGAACTTGGAAGCCGCTATAGCGGGATTAGAAAAAATCGCACTTCGGATTGTCGGAGAAGGCGTGAGTAACCCCTTAGAATTTAGTTTGGCCGAACTTGGGGAAATGGACCAGTATCGGCACAAGTATAGTACAATCAACACCTGGCCAACCAAAAGCTGGTATGTGGCCGAAGGGGTGACATTGCGCGAACTGCTCGAACTGGCCCAAATAGACTACGAAGCTGCTGAGCAGATAGCATTTACGAGTAGGGATGGTTTCAAGGCCACCTTTACTGTGCAGGAATTATTAGAGGACGAACGCTTTATTTTCCCATATTTCAGAGAGAATGATGAATATGCTGGTTATATTCCGGGTTCACCACGGAATGCCGAAAGGGTAGAGACCATTCTAGCATTAAAAAGTGCTAACACTGATGATTTCAGGGATATGGGAACCAAAAATTCATTACACTTGGTTTATGGGCAGCGTGCACAGACCGAACAGACAAATGCGCAATTTGCCAAATATGTTAACAAGGTAGAAGTTCTTACAGAAGCACCGGGAAAATGGCCTGAACCAACAGCAAGTGTGCAGCCCGGAATAGTAAAACCTGGGACTAAGGTAGAACTGAGCAGTATTTACAATGATTCGGACAAGGTGCACTATACACTGGATGGTAGCGATCCGACTGTAGAAAGTCCGATGTATAATTGGGTCGCCAAACGATGGTGGTCAGGTTATAGTAACTTGGAAGAAATCAACAAACCCATTGAAATTACAAAAGACACTACTATAAAAGCTGTGGTAATGGGTCCCGGCAGGGAGAACAGCGATATTGTTACCTTTGCCTATGAGGTTGATTCTGAAACACCGTTCGATCCTAATTTTGTGGTTGAAGGTGGGGTTTTGACGGGGTACACAGGCGCCGGCGGTGATGTGGTTATTCCGGGAGATAGGGGAATAACTGTTATTGGCCCACGGGTATTTGATGCAAATAAAGATTTGACTTCAATAACTATTCCCGAAGGCGTTACCGAAATCGGGATGCAATGTTTCAGGAACTGTAGCAATCTCGTTTCAGTGACCTTCCCTGAAACACTTGTTAAAATTGGTTCAACCTGTTTCTTTAAGTGCAGTGGGCTTACCGAAGTGACACTTCCGGATAGTCTTACTGAAATTGATAATGCCTCATTTAAGGGTTGCGATGGGCTTACCGATATGATTCTCCCAAAAGGGCTCACTAGAATAGGAAATCAGGCCTTCGAAAATTGCGGAGAAAACCTTTCTTCAGTGACCTTTTTGAGTGAGACTGCCGTATTCGACGGTAAACATATATTTGCCGGTTGTCCTAATGTAACAATTTACGGTTATGCGGATTCTACTGCCGAAACCTACGCAGGGGAGAATGGTATTCCTTTCGAGGTTATTGGTGATTTAGATAAAACAGCTCTGCGAACTAGAGTAGAGGAAGCGGAAAACTATAAAGCCGAAGATTATACCGAGGACAGCTGGGCAGTTTTTATAGCGGCTTTAGCAGATGCACGAGGTGTATTGGAAGATAAGGCAGCAGCTCAGGATGATGTGGATCAAGCCCTGGAGGATTTAAATGAAGCCATCAACGGATTAGAAATAGCACCCATTCCTTTGACCGTAGTTGTAAAAGAAGATGGTGTTGAAATCGATACCATTGAATACGATCTGAGCAAGTGGGAAGATGTTAAACGGCAGAATTATTCAGCCAGAAATTCTAAGTTTTTTTACCGATTAGGTGCGGCTGAGGGTGTGCCTTTAGTTGATCTTCTGAATGACGCGAAAATTGATATTGATAGCATCACAGGATTCAAATTCATTGCCACCGATGGCCACGCATCATCTATATCAAAGAGTGAACTTTTAGGTGAGGAGCGTTATTATTACCCAAATATCTATGGAGATAATAAAGAGGAAGGTGCAATTGAGGTTGAACCTATACTTGCACTGAAATCATATATGCAAGACACAGGGGAGTTACCATCCTGGGATATAATCGACAAACTGAATACTATCAGGTTGTTTGTTGGCCAGAAGGATCCGGATGATATTAATTATGGTATGTTTGCTAAATGGATCTGTAAACTCGAGATAGAAATGGAAATTGAAGAATCGGCAGACAAAACAGAACTACAAGCCAAGGTAGAAGAGGTAACTGCCCTAGAAGAGGCGGATTATACGGCAGACAGCTGGGAAATTTTCGCCGAGGCTTTGGCAGATGCACAGGCTATTCTAGAAAATGAAGAAGCAACCCAAGAAGCGGTTGATAATGCGTTAGTGGCCTTAAACGAGGCTATTGAGGGACTTGAGGAAATAGTAGAACCCATTCCACTGGCCGTAGTTGTAAAAGGAAAAGACGGTACCGAGGTTCTTACTAAAGAGTACGACATGAGTGAATGGGAAGATGTTAAACGACAGCACTATTCAGCTAGGGACAGCATGCCCGCTACCAGATTAGCTGCAGCCGAGGGCGTGTATTTAAGTGATCTTTTGGAGGATGCCGGGGTCGATATTGACAGTGTTACTAGTTTCAAATTTTTCACTACTGACAATCAATCAACATCCATATCAAAAAGTGAGATTTTTGATGCAGAGCGGTATTATTATCCGAACATTTTTGGAGAAAACCGGGAAGAAGGTAAAGAATCGGTAGAACCCATGCTTGCATTGAAATCTTATGTAGGGGCGCGAAATAATGAGGAGCTCCCATCTTGGGACATTATCGATAATAAAAACACCATCAGGTTGTTTTTCGGACAAGAAAATCCCGACGATATTAACTATGGCAAGTTTATTAAATGGATTTGTAGGCTTGAAATAGAGGTAGAAATCGAAGAACCAGATGTAGAAGTAACATACGAAACTGCACAGGATATCACTGACATTAATCCTGGTAGTGTAACCTTTGTGTTTGGCAAACAAAAATTTATTATACCTGCAAATGTAACCGAATTCACCTTTAAAGATGGCGAGAAGGGAATAAGAGCAACCTATGAAGATGGAAAATGGATGTTTAAAGCAGAATACATTCCATTAGATATTATTATCAAGTACGTCGACGGTAGTAAGGTTGAACATTTAAATTATAATATAGCTGCACGAGACGACATTAAACGTCAGAGTTATTCAATTAGGGATAGTTTTCCTGACCCCAGACAGGCTTCCAGGTTAGCTGCGGCTGAAGGTGTGTACCTGAGGGATCTTCTGGATACCTTTGATATTGATGTTGATGATGTCGTTAATTTCAATTTTTATCCTAATGATCCGTGGCCTACACCTATGTCAAAAAGTGTGCTCTTCGACGAGGAACGCTATTACTATCCGAACATTTTTGAAGAAGACCAGGAAGAGGGTAAGGAATTAGTAGAACCAATGCTTGCATTGAGAGCCTATGTATGTTCACGACAAGAATTTGAGCATCCATCATGGGATACTATCGATTATTTGAACTCTATCAGGTTATTTTTCGGCCAGACAAGTCCCGAGGAAAGAACATATATGAACTGTGCCAAATGGATTCGCAAGCTTGAAATAGAAATGGAAACCAAAAACCCGACATTAAAATACGAATTAACTGTTGAAGACAGCGATGATTATGAAATAGAGGAAACAGAAGTCGGCTTGATGCTCACATTAAAACAAGATGTGACAGGATTTAAACATTTTGGGGCTGCGGTAAAGGCTGTGGAAGGGAAACTCGGACAGTTAGAGGTTGTATTTACTCACCTAAGGAACAATGTACAGCAAAGCCTGAACTCTGTACAAGCAGATTTTGATGCAGATAAGATAAATGCAAAGGCAGGATTTAACATTGAACCCGGTGATGTAATAAAGATTTATATGGTTGATGAACTTACAAATGAAACAGACCGAAATCCTATTATACTCAGGTAAATGAAGTTAAGGTTAGGGGGCAACATATTGCCCCTTAACTAACAACTTTTCCAAGTATAGGGGGGAAATAATGTGAAAATTTCGAATAAAACAGGGACGAAAAACTTACTGGCTTTAACATTGATAATGGGATTAATTTTTCAATTTTGTTGCATATTACTACCTCAGGATATCTATGCTGAAATACCCAAAGAACCATATCTGAAATTAACTTTACCTATGGAAGAATACCAGTTTTTCGAACTGGGGGAAACTATAAAAATTAAAGGTGTTGCGGAAAACATATCAGAGCTGCTTTTAAAGATAACGGATCCTGACAGAAAAGAGATTTTTTCAACCGAGTTGGATGTTGTAGACAAAAAGTTTGAGTTTGATTATGAAATTCCAAACGATGCCAAATCGGGAAAGCATAAAATAGTTCTGATTGCACCCGAATTTGAGGATAAATTTGAATTCAGATTTTTGGTTAACATAGACAAATCGGAAAATATATATTTAACATTTGATGATTCTGACGAAGATTTTGAATTTGACAAGGGAAAACTTGAAAGCATG
>JGI24502J29692_10013210_pt1 | contig 11595 bp, 10 predicted proteins | sample BioPla3RNA1_FD_29692 | JGI IMG/M metagenome (IMG submission 29692)
TATCGTCGCTGCAAGAGTTGTAGGTAGAGAGTGGGGGAACCCACTCTTTCATGTTGTGCAATGGATTTTCGTCATACGTCGCTCGCAGCGTCAGCCGCGGACAACAGTCAGGGAATTTTGAATTGTGCCGACGAGGCTGCGGCTGAAAGTTCAGGCCGGGCATGTAGGGAGGAAGATGCAGTGAAGCCGAAAGATGTGGAAGACCTGGTAAATGCGATGGTCAATGAAATAGTAGAAGGCAAGGACATTGAAATCGTAGACGTGATGTTCAATAAAGAGGGGGGACAGTGGTTTCTCAGGGTTTACATTCATTGCCCCGGAGGGGTTTCTATAGATGATTGCACCTTTGTCAATGAAACACTAGGGGAGAAACTGGATGCTCTTGATCCTATTCCCCACAGCTATATCCTGGAGGTATCGTCCTCCGGCGAAAAACCCCTTAGAAAAGAATCAGACTACGTTAGGTTTCGTGGCCGGAAAGTGCTTGTTAATACCTACGTGCCGATAAACGGTGTGAAATCATTAGAAGGCAAGCTGCTTGGACTGGCAGATGATGCTATCAGATTGGAAGTCCACGGGAAGCCGGTGGATATTCCCGTAAACAAAGTAAGTCAAGCCAGATTAGTTGTGGAAATCTAGAAGCTAGGCGGAGACAGAGTGAGAATCAGTAATAATTCGCCTGGGGACGAGGAGGGTTAGGATGAATTTCGAGGTTGTCCAGGCGCTTAAACAGCTTGAAAAAGAACGGGGGATTCCCAGAGATGCCGTGATCGAGGCGTTGGAAGCTGCTCTTGTCTCAGCATTCAAGAGAAACTACGGGACTTCCCAAAACGTCAAGGTAGAAATTCACCCGGAGACAGGACAAATATCCGTCTTCGCGTATAAGTCGGTAGTGGAAGAGCCTGGCGATTCCAGGCTTGAGATATCATTGGATGATGCTCGGAAGGACAATCCCGAGCATCAACTGGGTGATGTATTCGAGGTGGAGATTACCCCCGGGGAGTTCGGAAGAATAGCTGCTCAAACTGCTAAACAGGTGGTCGTCCAAAAGATCCGTGAGGCAGAGAGAGGCATAATCTATGAGGAATTCAGCAACAGAGAGGGCGAAGTAGTCACCGGTATTGTGCAGCGTCGTGATGACAGGAACGTAATAGTTGATTTGGGTAGAGTGGAAGCTGTTATGCCCCTGTCTGAGCAGGTATATCGAGAGTCTTACTCTTACGGAGACAGGCTTAAGGTGTACATCCTTGAGACACGTAAGACTCCTCGAGGTCCGCAGGTGATAGTATCGCGCAGTCACCCTTCACTCCTGAAGAGACTCTTGGAACTTGAGGTGCCTGAGATACATGACGGACTCGTAGAGATTAAAGGTATTGCCAGAGAAGCAGGGAACAGGTCTAAGGTGTCTGTTCTGTCCTATGATCCGAATGTTGACGCAGTAGGAGCCTGCGTAGGTCCTCGCGGCATGAGAATCCAAAGAATTGTCTCTGAGCTGAAAGGTGAGAAGGTAGATGTCATTCAGTGGCATAACGATCCGGGCATATATGTCTCTAATGCACTGAGTCCGGCCAGGGTTATCCTGACAAGGGTGGATGAAGAGAGTCACATAGCAAGAGCCATTGTGCCTGACAATCAGTTGTCTTTGGCGATTGGGAAAGAAGGCCAAAATGCGCGTTTAGCTGCTAAACTCACTGGATGGAAGGTAGACATAAAGAGTGACTCTCAAGTGCGCGCTCTCGAGGATGAGCAAGAGAGACTTGCTGAACTGGAGGCAGAGGCCAAGGCTGAGTCAGAGGAAGAGTTGCCTGAAGAGTCTGTGGGTACGGCGTCTGAAGACGACGGTGTCACAGAGAACGACGGGCAGATTGAGGATAACGCAGAGATTGCCGATGAACCTGAAGAAGAGGTTACAGCAGAGAGAATTGATGATACAGTAGAGGCAGACAGTGACACTGCTGATATAACAGAGATAAGCAGTGATACGGAAGATGTAATTGATGAAAGCATCCCGGAAGATGAAAGCCGGATTCAATCTGAACCTGAAGCTCAACCTCAGGAGATAAAACGTAAGAAGAAGAAGGATCTGAAAGAAAAGAGCGAGACAGATGAAGACGGTGATAGCTCAGGGAAACGAAGAAGCTTGAAGAAAGTGAAAAGAGCGGTCTACGATCCGGACGATGAATGGAATGAAAAAACGGACTTCTAGCCCACAACGAAGGCGAGTGACTCATAAATGTCTAAGGGAAAGTCTCAACCTAAGGTGAGAAAGAGCCCGCAGCGCACCTGCGTTGGATGTAGAGAAGTTAAGTCAAAATGGGATCTTGTCAGAATTGTGCGTACCCCTGAAGGAGTTGTTGAGATAGACCCTACCGGCAAGTTGTCCGGGCGAGGCGCATACATCTGTCCCAGCAGCCGCTGCCTGAACTTAGCTGCGAAGGATAAGCGCTTGGATAAAGCTTTGGGAGTTGCGGTGCCTGATGAGGTAGTAGAGAGATTGGCAGAGTCATTACAACGTAATGAGAGACTTTAAGACGACCCGCTCCGGGGACGAAGTCTCAAAGGTGGTGGGTATATGGCAAAAAAACCCAGGGTATATGAACTAGCACGTGAACTCGGAAAGACAAGCAGGGACATCCTGGAATTGCTTGCAGATTCGGGAGTGCGGGATAAGAACCATATGAGCGCCCTGGACGACAATGTTGTTAGGTTCATCAAGAACAAGTTTGCTGAAATAGAGGGTAAGAAGCCTGAAGCGCCTGTTGAAAAAGGCGTTTCTGAAGAGGTGGAGGAACCCCCTGCGCGGGAGGTAGAGGTTCCGAAGCCCAAGAAGCCTGACAGAAAGGCGAAAACTCCAGGCGCTTTAGGTGCACTGCGGGGAGCGGGACATCTTACATCCAGCGCTGATTTTAAGAAGATACGAAGCCAAATGTCAGGTGCAAAGGCAGGTGCGCCAACAGCTGACCGAAAGAGGTCAAGCCCAACCCCGGACAGGGCAAGGCGGCCGAGGAGCGGTGACCGTAGGTCCCAGGGACGTTCGGGAACCACAACAGGAGAGGCTAGGCGCAGGCAAAGGCCGATGCAATGGCCTACCCAGATTGCGCCGGCGATTCCTCCCAAAAAATCGGCAGATAAAGCAAAGCCTCAGGCTGATGCATTGGCAAGGTCACGAGCGGCTCGTGCACGGCAGGCAGAGATGGCTGCCGGCGAGGCGAAGAAGTTGGAAGTGCAAGAAGATGTCGCAGCTGAGGTAGTCGAGCTTGCTGCTCCTGTTCGTCCTGAGGCCACCGAAACTGCCATACCTGAACCGAAGGTTCAAGCACCTCATGAGGAAGCTAAGGAAGTCAGGCCTGTTACGGAAGACAAGGCAAAAGAGCCGGTTGCAGCAGAAGAGCCGGTAAAGAAACCTGAAGAAAAGGCAGATGAACCAGTGTCCCAAGAAGCAGTTGTTACCACACCGGAGATATCAGATGTCCGTCAAGAAACAGCGATAGAAGAGAAAGCAATGGAAGTTGAGGCGAAGAAACCGCAGATGGCGCCTGCAGCCCGGAAACCGGCCGCACCTAAACCTCCTGTGCCTAAACCATCTGTGCCTAAACCTCCTGTACGTAAACCTGCTGCAGGTAAAGGTCTTGATGAGAGAAGGCTGGAACTCATCAAAGGAGGAAAAGGTGCTGCAAAGCTAAGAGAATCCCGTGCAGAAGCGATTATCCGAAGCAGAAGAGCAAGGACACGAAATAAAGACGTTGTTAAGGAGCCTGTGCGAGAGGCTCCTGTCAAGCGACGGAGCCACACGGCAAAGAAGAGCATAGTTGCGCTTCCGGAAAGTATCACAGTAGGAGCTTTTGCAGATAAACTCGGAGTCAATCCTTCCGAGGTTATCAAAGCTCTCATGGCCATGGGCCTGCTGGTTACAATCAATCAGGAAATCGATTTTGATGCTGCCAGCTTAGTCGCGGAAGAGTTGGGCTTTGAAGTTGAACCGTTTGAGAAGAAAGAGGCAAGGGAATTCGGTATTGAAGACAGCGTTGACAGAGACGAGGACCTCCTCCCGAGGCCTCCGGTTGTGACTGTGTTAGGCCACGTAGACCACGGAAAAACGTCTCTCCTTGACGCGATTCGAAAAACTAACGTCACTGCTCAGGAGGCAGGCGGCATAACTCAACATATCGGCGCATATCAGATTGAACTGAATGGAAGGAAGATCACTTTCATTGACACACCCGGCCATGAAGCTTTTACTGCCATGAGAGCACGGGGTGCGCAGGTGACCGACATTGCCATCCTGGTTGTAGCAGCTGACGATGGAGTAATGCCTCAGACCGTTGAGGCTATCAACCATGCTAAGGCTGCAGATGTGCCTATAATCGTCGCGTTGAATAAGATAGACAAGCCTGATGCACAGCCTGACAGGGTTAAGCAGCAGCTAACTGAACATGGCTTGATAACTGAGGATTGGGGCGGAGACACTGTCACAGTGGAAGTATCTGCTCTGACACGGCAAGGAATAGATGACCTTCTGGAAATGATCTTGCTCGTGGCTGACTTGAAGGAGCTTAAGGCGAATCCTAACAGGCCTGCCAGAGGAACAGTAATCGAGGCGAAACTGGACAGGGGCAAAGGGCCTGTAGCTACCGTTTTGATCGAACGAGGGACACTCAGGGTTGGAGACGCGATTATTGCAGGGCCCGTATCCGGTAAGGTTAAGGCTATGAGTGACGACAAGGGTAAGCCTGTGGATGAGGCAGGCCCTTCAATGCCCGTTGAGATCCTGGGTTTCGATGAAGTCCCTGAGGCCGGTGAGATCTTCGATGTGGTTTCCGAAGATAGGCTGGCTCGACAACTTGCAACAATACGATCTGAAAGAAAGCGGGCTGAGGAAATCCAGTCTTCAAGAACGATCAGCCTCGACGATCTCTTCGGTAAGATAAAAGAAGGAGAGATCAAAGAGCTTAACCTGATAATTAAGGCAGATGTCCAGGGTTCTGTGGAAGCATTGCGACAATCCCTGGAAGCCTTATCCACTGATGAGGTAAAGGTTAACGTTATTCATTCAGGTGTAGGAGCTATAACCGAAAGCGACATTATGCTGGCTTCAGCTTCAAATGCCATCGTCCTCGGCTTTCAGGTGAGACCTGACGGAAATGCTAAGGCAATAGCTGAACGTGACCGGATTGATATCCGTATCTACAGAGTGATTTATGATGCCTTGGACGATGTGAAAGCAGCAATGGAAGGGTTGCTGGAACCTGAGATACGTGAGGTCACACTTGGAACAGCCAATGTGCTGCAGACCTTTAAAGTGCCGAGAATCGGCATAGTCGCAGGGTGTATCGTGAATGAAGGTAAGATTACAAGAGACGCGATGGTTAGGGTCATAAGAGATAACATAGTAATCCATGAAGGCAGGCTTGCATCGCTAAAGAGGTTTAAAGATGATGTAACTGAAGTTATGTCAGGCTACGAATGCGGGATTGGCGTTGCAAATTATCAAGACATCAGAGAAGGCGATGTAATAGAAGCATTTAAGCTGGTTGAGACGCCAAGGGCACTTTAGAGAAGACTCCGGGCGGTACAATGAGATGATAGTCGGGACCATGGAAGTTGACATTTATATAGGCTGGGCTACATCTTTGAAAGACAAAAGACGCGTTGTCAAAGGCCTTTGCGACAGAATCAAGTCAAGATATGACGTAGCCATTGCAGAAGTAGGTAATTGCGACTTATGGCAAAGGAGCACCCTTGGGATAGTATGCGTTTCCAATGAGGCGAGAGTCGTAGACAGCGTGCTGTCCCGGGTGTTGAGGGATATTGAATCCGACCCAAAACTTGAAGTAACCGGTGTTGAGAAATGCGTTCTGTAGATTTGGCAGGTGGTTACCGTTGACACGATTAAGGCCTAAAAGGATTGCTGAGGCAATCCGAACGGAAGTAGCTGATATCTTAGCAAGGGAAATGAAAGACCCCAGGCTTGGTTTTGCCACAGTGACAGATGTGGAGGTTTCCGGGGACTTAAGACACGTAAAAATATTCGTAAGTGTTATGGGCGATGAGACTCAAGTCTCTGAAACCATGGCAGCTCTTGAGAGTGCCACAGGTTTCGTCCGCACTGAAATCGGAAAACGTGTGAGGCTTCGCCACACTCCGGAGATTGTGTTCCGTCACGACACCTCTATAGAGCACGGTGCCAAAGTGTTCCGGCTGTTGCAGGAGATCCGAAAGGATGAGGAGGGCGGCGAGTAGTGGAGATCCACCAGGAGATCGCAGGAACCCTGTTAAAGCATTACAGGTTTCTCATTGCAACGCACGTTCTGCCTGACGGAGATGCTATCGGTTCCATGCTGGGATTAGGCATGGGATTGCAGAAAAGAGGCCGCCGGGTGACAATGGCTTGTCCCGGAGGGGTGCCTGAGAACTTGCGATTCCTCCCGGGTTCAGAAGAGATACTCTCCGCTGACAACATAGAGCCCTCGGAATATGACATCGTGGTGGTTCTGGACTCGTCGGATTTAGGACGCATTGAAGGAATATATGAGAAGCTTCGTTCCGGCATACCCATTGTGAATATTGATCATCACGCAACAAACAAGTCTTACGGCACTTACAACTATGTAGACACCTCAGCTGCTGCCACAGGTGAGCAGATCTACAAGATCCTCGTCTCCATGAACGTACGTGTGGACGTTAGTATTGCAGTATGCCTGTTTACTGCTATTGCCACTGATACTGGGTTTTTCAGATTTTCCAACACTACTCCGACGACCCTTCGCATTGCTGCCAGGCTGGTGGAAAAAGGCGCTGAACCCGGTGCAATCTCGGAGCAGATTTATGAGGCGAGGCCTTTGGAAAGCCTTAAGATGCTGGGAAGGGTCCTTGATACTCTACGCCTGGACAAGACAGGCAAGATTGCCTGGTTGGAAGTGTATGACGACTGGATGACCGAGTTTTCTCTCGATGAAGAACAGACCGAGGGGTTTGTGAATTACGGCCGTATGGTAAGAGGTGTTGAAGTTGCTTTCCTCTTTAGAGAGAGCTCCGATGGAAAGATCCGAGTCGGTATGAGGTCAAAAGGAGAATTCGATGTAGGTGCCCTCGCTGAAGAATTGGGAGGCGGCGGTCATGCGAAAGCAGCCGGATGTACTCTGGATACAGGGTCTATTGCACAGGCAAGGGAGCTGGTATTCGGCAAGGTTTACAAAATCATGGGATTAGCAGGTGATTGACGTTTGGACGTAAACGGAATACTTCCTGTATTAAAACCCGCCGGTATGACCTCCCATGATGTCGTTGTTTTTGTAAGGAAAGCTTTAAAGATGCGAAAAGTCGGCCACACCGGGACCCTTGACCCGGATGCCACAGGAGTACTCGTTGTCTTGCTCGGCAAAGCCACTCGCTTGATGCAGTTTATGGTCGGACTCGGGAAAACCTATGTTGCTGAAATGGTTATAGGGATTACCACAGATACGCTGGATGCCTCGGGAGAGGTTCTTTCGCGGATTGAAGGGGTTCAGGTTACCAAAGAGCGCTTTCTGGAAGCGCTTTCGGATTTTAGGGGCGAAATAATGCAAGTCCCGCCCATGGTTTCTGCAGTCCATTACAAAGGGAAAAGACTCTATGAGCTCGCCAGGGCAGGCCAGGAAGCTGAGCGGAAGCCGAGAAAGGTCCATATCTATGAGTTGTCTGTTGAGTCATGGCCTGAAGGCGATGTACTGACGTACGGTGATAAGGTATCTCTTCTGGTTGAATGTTCTGCCGGCACATACATAAGGCAGCTTGCAGCAGATATCGGGGAGCGCATCGGTGCCGGAGCTCACATAAGCTCCTTGTCTCGCGTCAGAGTCGGGGATTTAGACATAAGATCCTGCTACACACTGGAGGAGATAGAGGGAGCTTCCGGAAACGAGAGTTTTATTGACATGGTCTTGCCGATGTCAGCCGGCCTTTCTCATTTACCCACTGTTATACTGGGTGAGCATGATGAAGATGCAAAAAGGAAACTGTCTCATGGCAATCCCTATCCGTTGGGAAGCTTAGCTAAAGAAGTCAAGGAAGTAAGGACAAAGCCGGAGGAAGATGTCACCGGCCTCATAAGTGTAGTTGTGTCTTCAGGAGACTTGATTTGCGTTGCGAAGCGAAAGACAAGAGAAGGATTGGATTACTTGCAGCCCGTCGCTGTCTTTACTTAGAAAGGGATGGAGGTTAATCTGTGAGGGTATTTTCCGACGCTCAAGACGGAAGCCCAAGCGATCTATCTGAATCCGTAGTTGCGCTGGGCACATTTGACGGTGTTCATTTAGGACACAAAGAGATTTTAAGGCGGTGCGTGTCTCGGGCAAAGCAAGAAAGCATCCCCAGTTGCGTTTTTACTTTTGATAAGCACCCTCTTGAGGTCATAAAGCCTCAGCTCGCACCGGAGACCCTTACTGATCTTGAGGACAAGTTTGCTTTGATTAAGGATGCAGGCATAGAAAACACAGTCATAGCCCGGTTCGACCGTAAAATGGCCAGGACAGGCCCGGAAGAGTTTGTCCGAAAAGTCCTTGTGGATTGCTTGAATGCGAAATGGGTGGTTGTCGGGTTCAATTATACCTTTGGGTTTAAAGCAGAAGGGAATGCGGAAACGCTCAAAGGCTTTGGAAAAAAGTACGGTTTTAATGTTGAGATCTCAAAACCTGTCGTGGTGGACGGAACAGTAGTCTCCAGCACAAGGATTCGGGCTTCCCTTGCAAAAGGAGATGTTGAAGCTGCCTGCAAAATGCTTGGCAGGCCTTACTCAGTTAAGGGAAAGATAGTAAGGGGACAAAGCCGCGGAAAAGCCATGGGCTATCCTACGGTAAACCTTGACGTACCCCGCGAAATAGCTCTTCCTAAAGCAGGTGTATACGCAACAATAGCGTGTATCGAAGGCGAGATGTATAAAGGTGTGACCAATGTCGGTACAAGACCGACTTTTCAAGGAAAGGCCGTGACTGTGGAGACTCACATAATCGGGTTTGACAGGGACATATATGGAAAGGCTTTGAGGGTGCTGTTTGCCAAGAGGCTTCGTGATGAGAAGAGGTTTGAATCCGCTGAAGCCTTGGCCTGTCAGATTTCGCAAGATGTGGAAAGGGCAAAAGACATTCTCGAAGGACAGAACGCTTCATGAAGGATCTACGCATCGTTTACATTGAGATATCCATGTGATAACATTATCATGTAGTAGCACAACTTGGCTACGCAAAGCCCCGTTGCTAGGATTCTTCGATCCTCCGGCGAGCTTCTTGGCAGCGGGAGACGTGCATACTTTCAGGAGGTGTAGTGGAATGGCTTTACCGGCCGAAGAGAAAAAAGCAATTATCGAGAAGTATAGAATTCACCAAAATGATACTGGTTCACCTGAAGTTCAGATCGCAATACTTACAGAAAGGATAAACGGCTTAACTGAACACTTGAAGGAGCATAAGAAGGACCATCATTCCAGGAGAGGGCTATTGAAAATGGTGGGTCAAAGACGCCGTCTTCTTAATTACTTACGTGACAAAGATATTGAGAGATACAGGACGATTGTGGAAAAACTAGGTCTTAGGAAGTAAGAGCAGTTGATTTTGAGGAGGATCGATAAAATATGGATTACCACTGCCTAGATATGAATCTGGGCGGGAGGAGACTTTCGCTTGAAGTTGGTAAGGTCGCTAAACAAGCTAACGGTTCTGTGTTAGTCCGATATGGCGATACCGTGGTGCTGGTGACAGCATGCATGTCCAGGGACCCCCGTGAGGGGATTGATTTTTTTCCGTTAATTGTGGACTATGAAGAACGGCTTTACGCTGTAGGAAGGATTCCGGGAGGCTGGATAAAGCGAGAAGGGAAGCCTACAGAGGCTGCGATAATCTCTGCACGAATGATAGACAGACCTCTCAGACCCTTGTTCCCTGAAGGAATGAGACACGATGTCCAGGTGGTCTGTACAGTGTTATCAGTGGAGCAAGACAATGACCCGGATATCACCGCACTCATCGGTGCTTCTGCTGCGTTGTCCATCTCAGATATCCCGTTTAACGGGCCTATCGGTGGAGTAAGAGTAGGAAGAGTCAACGGCGAACTTGTGATTTGCCCGACTCTTGAGCAAGCAGAAGCCAGCGACCTCGATCTGACAATAGCCGGTAGCAAGAACGCCATCCTTATGGTAGAAGCCGGAGCGAACGAAGTCCCGGAACAGGTTATGCTGGACGCCATTTCCTTCGGCCACAAGTCAGTTGTTGAGATTGTGGAGCTTATAGAGGAATTGGTGGAACGATGTGGAAAACCCAAGCGTGAGCTGACTTTCTACATTCCAGGTGAAAGCATCGAGTCTAAGGTGCGAGAACTTGCTACAGAACACGTCTCTTCCGCTCTGCGGATTGCGGACAAGCTTACCAGGGAAGAGAGATTGGAAGAAATAGAGCAAGAGGTCCTCAAGAAGCTTACGGAAGACGAGTCTTTCGAGGCTCCTGACACCCTCGAGGTAGACGTATCAATTGTTCTCAAGGCTGTGGCCAGGGAACAATTGAGGAAGATGGTTATTGAAGAATCCCGTCGCATCGATGGACGCAAGCCTGATGAGATCCGTCAAATATCATGTGAAGTCGGACTTCTCCCCAGAGTTCATGGTACAGGCCTTTTCACCCGCGGACAGACACAGGTCCTCACTAATGCCACTTTAGGTGCAATCGGTGATGAGCAGCTTCTGGACGGACTTGGTGATGAAGAATCAAAACGTTATATGCATCACTACAACTTCCCTCCCTACAGTGTGGGAGAGGTGCGTCCTATAAGAGGGCCCGGACGGCGTGAAATAGGCCATGGCTCCCTGGCTGAAAGGGCTTTGTTGCCTGTGCTGCCTGATGAGGAAGAATTCCCGTACACCATCAGGCTGGTTTCTGAAGTGCTGGAGTCTAATGGCTCGACTTCTCAGGCCAGTGTATGCGGATCAACCCTTGCACTTATGGATGCAGGAGTTCCCATTAAACGGCCGGTAGCCGGAATAGCCATGGGCCTTATTAAGGAGAATGATAAGGTTGCAATCCTCTCCGACATCCTGGGGATAGAAGATGCCTTCGGTGACATGGATTTCAAGGTCGCAGGCACCGAAAAGGGAATCACAGCCCTGCAAATGGATATCAAGACTGACGGGATCACCACTGAAATCATGGAGAAGGCTTTAGAGAAAGCCAGACAAGGACGAATGTTCATCCTCGGCAAGATGCTGGAGGTAATACCGAAACCGAGAGAGGAGCTTTCGCCTTATGCGCCACGGATTATCACAATGACCGTCAGTCCTGACAAGATCCGCGATATAATCGGGCCCGGAGGCAAGAACATACGACAGATTATCGATGTAACCGGAGTAAAGATTGATATAGAAGATGACGGAAGAGTATTCATAGCATCTTCTGATGAAGAAGCCGGTGAAAAGGCGAGAAAGATGGTGGAAGACCTTACCGCAGACATAGAGGCAGGGCGCATCTACACCGGAACAGTAACCAGGACGACCGGCTTCGGCGCGTTTGTTGAAATCCTCCCGGGAAAAGAAGGCCTTGTTCACATTTCCCAATTGGACCATGGGCGCGTCAACAG
>JGI24502J29692_10059567_pt1 | contig 11541 bp, 18 predicted proteins | sample BioPla3RNA1_FD_29692 | JGI IMG/M metagenome (IMG submission 29692)
AGGGGGTGCAAAAAATCAATGATCAAACTTACAAAGTTATCTGCTGCACTTAAAAACTTGAACTTTGTTGCTTGGATTAAGAAGAACAATCACGATTATATACTTTCAGATTGCTTTATTTTAAAAACAAACCAAGAGATCAAAGGAAGTGCATTGACAAAATTAATATCTTTACTTGAAACTGTTCCCCAAGAAGGTCAAGGAATTCAAAACAGATACAATCACAGAAAAGAAATGACAGAAGTGGAAATGGAAAACTTGCTTAATCTTCTTGAACGTAAAGATAAAAGACCGGTTCATTTTACCAACTTGATTTATCAAACTGACAAGGGACTTTTTTCAATATTCAAAGGTGAAGATTACATCTTTGTTAATAAAAAATATCTTGATTTGATAGACCTTTATGAAAAGAACATTGAAATATATGGGGGCAAAAAATTTTCACCTATTTATTTCATTAAAGACAATGAAGAATTAATGATTTTACCAGTAAGACTTGAAGAAAATCCATGATTAAACTATATCCACACCAGGAACAGTCACTAAAAGAAACTGAAAAATTCAACAGGGTTGCATATTACCTTGAATATGGGAGGGATGTTACATTTGAAATTGAAACTGTATCCACATCAGAAGAAAGAAAATATGGAAATACATTCACAACTGATGATTTTACAGTAAAGGTAGGTGATGCTCAATGCATATCAAGTTATATCCACACCAAGAAAAAGTATTAAATGACACCAAAGACTTTAATCGTGTAGGATACTTTCTTGATATGGGTTGAATGGACTTGGAAAAACCTTTGTTGGAAGTGAAAAGATGAAAGAACTTGGAACTGACCTGAATATCTTGGTATGTCAAAAGTCATTAATTCCAACCTGGATTGAACACTTTAAAAAGTATTATCCACAATATGAAGTCATTGACATGACAGTGAAAAAATCATCACAGTATTTTCTTGAAAATCAAAATCAGATTGGAAAGTGTGTCCTGGTTGTAAATTATGACCTGATATTCAGAAGAAAGTTCTTCCTTCAATTAGAAAATTACACCCTGATGTTAGATGAAAGTTCAATGGTTCAAAATGAAAAAGCTAAAAGGTCAAAGTTTATTTTACAAATGAAACCTGACAATGTGATCCTTCTTTCAGGAACACCAACATCAGGGAAATATGAAAATCTTTGGTCACAGATCAACCTTCTTGGTTGGAAAATAAGTAATGATTTATATAACAAACAATATGTTAATTGGAAGAAGATTGAAGTTGGTGGGTTTCCAATGAAGATTGTGGACAAAGAAAATCCATACAAGAATGTTGACAGGTTAAAACAGAAGCTTCGGGATCATGGTGCAGTGTTTATGAAAACAGATGAATGTTTTGACCTTCCTGAACAGACCTTCATCAAACAGGTTGTTCCAACATCCAAAGAATACTGGAAATTCATGAAAGACTGCATCATCACAGTGGACACACTGAACCTTCATGAATTTGAAGATGATTCTGATTTTTATGGTCGGGATGTCACACCAAGGATTGAACTGGTCGGTGATACCACACTAACAAAAAGACTTTATGCAAGACAGCTTTGTGGTCAGTATAGCAAGTATAAACTGGAAGCATTCAAGGAACTGGTGGAAAGCACCCAGGACAGATTGATTGTTTTCTACAACTTCAATGCAGAACTGGATGCACTTCAACGGATAGCAGCAGAACTTGAAAGACCTATATCACAGGTGAATGGTCATGTCAAAGACCTGACTGCTTATGAAAATGAAGAAGATTCAATCACCCTGGTGCAATACCAGGCGGGAGCGAAAGGTTTAAATTTACAGAAAGCAAACAAAATTATTTACTTTACGCCTACTGATAAATGTGAAGACTGGATGCAATCTAAAAAGAGAATTCACAGAATAGGACAAAATAGAATCTGCTTTTACTATCAGCTGATTTGTAAAAATTCGATTGAAGAAAGGATATATGAAGCATTAGAGAAGGGTGTGGATTATACAGATTATTTATTTCAGGGAAGTGAAGAATGATGCAAAAAGGCTTTGGGATAAAGGAATTTATGAAACTGATTACACCAACAAAGTTATTAAGAACATCATGAAAATAAAAAATTATATCAATGAAAGGATGTTGAAAATGAGTAATGAAATTCAAGTATTTGAAAACCAACACTTAATGGTCTTCAAACAATTAGCAGAAGTAACAAAGACAAAGAAGCAACTTGAAGATCAAGAAAAGAAGATTAAGGCTGATCTTGAAAAGGCAATGGACATTTATGAAATTAAGTCCTTTGAAAATCAATACATCAAGATCACCAGGGTGAATGGCAGCACTTCCACTTCAATTGATTTGAAAGCATTGGGGAAAGAAGAACCTGAACTGTATGCTGAACTGCTTGAAGATTATCCAAAGGTGACAAACAGAAAATCATATTTGACATTCAAGGTGAAATAAAGATGGCATCTGAAAAACTATTTGAAAAGAAAGTTGAAAAATACCTTCATTCAGTTGGTGTTTATCAGGCAGGCATACCTTCACACAGAATGGAAACAGAACAGATTGGATGGTTTACAAAGATTTGGGGTGGTGGTTTCCAGAAATCAGGAATTCCTGACTTGATCCTTTGTGTGAATGGTATCTTCATGACAGTTGAATTGAAAGCACCAAAAGGAAGACCATCTGACCTTCAAAAGATGAATACAGCAAGGGTCAATCAATCAAATGGAATTGGAATAATTCTTTACCCTGATGGATTTGAAGATTTTAAAAAATTAATGAAAGGGGTGAAAAAATGCAATGTTCACATAGCAGAATTGACTGCTTTGAAAAATGCCCATTCAAGTACAAGTTGCGATATATTGACAAAATACTAACTTTACCACCTGACAATGCTAACCATCCGCTTATAATCGGAACAGCACTGCATACAGGACTGGAAAAGGGTGTTGAAGCAGCAATCAAAGAATATTACATGTCATATCCGATCATCACAGATAGACATATTGAAGAAGCAATGAAACTTGAAAGTCTTATTCCAAAAGCTAAGAAACTAGTTCCTGATGGTGAATATGAAATTAAAATTGAAGATGAACATTTTATTGGATTTATAGACTTGTTAGCACCTACAACTGTATTTAAAAGAGAAGTTGAAGTTCCAAATCAATATGACATATACGATTTTAAATATTCAAATAATGTAGATAATTACATGGATTCAAAACAACTTCACTTATATAAATATTTCTTTGAAAAGAATAATCCTGGAAAATATATTAAAAATTTATATTACTTATTTGTTCCAAAAACAAGTATTAGACAAAAGAAAACTGAAGACTTAAACCAATTCAGAATGAGATTGAAAGGTGAAATTGAAGAACTTGAACCACATTTAGTTCAGATTGAATATGATCCTGAAAAAGTAATTGAATTCATGATTGATGTTAAAAATGTGTTGGAAGCAAAAGATTTCCCAAAATGTGAAAGTTATCTATGTAACTGGTGTGAGTTTCAGCAATATTGCGAATCCAATGGGGAAATTGACTATGACATAATTTATCCGTGGGAAAGGAGAGCATATGAAAAAAGGTAATCACAAGAAACTTGAAGGTGTTCGGTTTGGAAATCTAACGGTTCTTAAATATGCCGGAAGGACAAAAGCAAGGCACAGTTTATGGGAATGTTCTTGTGATTGCGGAAATATGAAGGTTGTAAATCAGTCGAATTTAGCAAGTGGAAAAACTCAAAGTTGCGGTTGTAAAGAAGGGTATAGAACACATGGGCTTTCACACCATCGGCTACACCGTATTTGGGTTGGTATGAAAAACAGGTGTTACGATAAACGCACAAACGGTTTTCCCAATTATGGCGGCAGAGGAATAACTATCTGCAATGAATGGTTGAACGATTTCCAAACCTTCTATGATTGGGCTATGGAAAACGGATATTCCGATGAATTGACCATTGACCGCATTGACAATGATGGCAACTATGAACCTTCAAACTGCCGATGGGCAACCCGAACTGAACAAAATATAAACCGAAGAAAGAGAGGTTAGCAAAATGTTACTACCCAAAAATGAAAGAAGAAACATTGAAAAAATAGAAAAGAAGGCAATTTGGATTTATGGTTCACCATTCAGTGGAAAAACAACATTTGCAAATAAGTTCCCTGACCCATTGATGTTGAATAGCGATGGAAATATCAAGTTTGTTGATGCACCTTATATTGCAATCAAGGATCATGTGACAGTTGAAGGAAGAATGACAAAAAGGAAACTTGCTTGGGAACTATTCAAAGAAGTTATTGCTGAACTTGAAAAGAAACAAAATGACTTCAAGACAATCATTGTTGACTTACTTGAAGACACTTATGAACATTGCAGACTTTACATGTATGACCAAATGGGAATTACCCATGAAAGTGATGACAGTTTCAGGGCATGGGATAAAGTCAGAACTGAATTCCTTTCAACTTTGAAGAAACTGATGAACTTGGACTATGAAAATATTATCCTGATCAGTCATGAAGATACATCCAAAGACATCACTAAAAAAGGTGGGGATAAGATTACAGCTATCAAACCAAACCTTCAGGAAAAGACAGCAAATAAGGTTGCAGGTATGGTTGATATTGTGGCAAGGGTCATTGCTGATGACAATATCCGAGTTCTTTCCTTTAAAACTAACGAAGTTATATTTGGTGGTGGTAGGTTATCCACTTCAACAAATGAAATTCCACTTGATTATGATGCTTTCTTGGAAGTCTATGAAGAAGCAAACAGAATTGCAGTTGCACAAATGAAAGGTGAATCACCAAAGAAAGAAGCTTCAAATAAGACCACAGAAGACAGAAAAACAAGAAGTAGAAGAAATACACCACCTACCCCTGAAACTGATGAAGAAGTTCAAGAAGAAACTGAACAAGATGAACCAGTTAATGAAGAAGTTGACCAGGATGAAGTTGAAGAAGAACCTGAACAAGAAGAAAAACCAAAGACAAGAAAAAGAAGAACAAGGGGTGAATAATCGTGAACTATGAAAAATTTATGAAGTTGCTGCATGACAAAGGTCATGTTAAAGCAATGAACACAGCAACATGTTCAGGAAGTGATTAAATGGCTGATGTAATTATTTTAAAAGATGGTTCAGTTGAAACAATATTTGAACCCAAGGATTTCAAATACCTGGTTAAAAAATACATGGGATATGATGCAGCAGGTTATTTTGAAAAGATGGTTGATGAATTACAGGAAGAAGCAGATTATACAGCAGCAAAAGTGAACACTGACCTTGGATGTTATGAAAGTTCACTTGAAAGCAATACAGCTTGTTTCCAAGAAATATTGGAAGTCATGGAACAAATTAAATCCATCCTTGAAGCACCAAGGATCAATAAAAAGAAATTATTCAACTTGGTTGAACAAGTTGAAAAAGAAATAAAAAATCAAATCTAAAAAATATAAGAAAGGTAAAGGTGATTTATAATGACAAAGTTATGGGATAAGTTTGATGAAGCAATTGATACAAAGAGATTACAAGAAGATGTTAAGGAAGCAGCAGAAAATGGAACTGGTTCATTTAAGGAAGTTCCTCATGGTGAATATGAAGTTGAAGTTAATAAGATGGAACTAATTAGATCCAAGAAGGGTGACCCAATGGTGACAATTTGGTTCAAGGTTGTAAGTGGTGAGTATAAAGGCAGCTTAATCTTCTTCAACCAGGTAATCACACAAGGTTTCCAAATCCATATTGTAAATGAATTACTTCGTTCAATGGACACAGACCATGACATTGAGTTTGTAACATACAAGCAATATGGATCACTGATCATGGATATTGCAGAAGCAATTGATGGACAACTTGAATTTGCTTTGAAGTACAGCAAAGGCAACAAGGGTTTCAGCAATTATGAAATCACAGAAGTGTTTGAAGTAGAATAACAATTCAGGGTCAGGGGTGCAAAAATTTTTTTCAAGCACCCCTTCACCCTACACTTCCCCATTATTAGTATAACCAACAGCTTATAAACTTATACAGAAAGGATGTGAATGAAAATGCTCTTCTTCGATTTCGAGGTCTATCCTTACGATTGGTTGGTGGTCATCCTGGATGTAACAAACAGAAAAGAACATGTAATCATCAATGACCCTGATGAACTTGAAAGAGTGTACAAGGAAAATGTCAATGACATTTGGGTTGGTTATAACAGCAGACATTATGACCAATACATCCTGAAAGGCATCCTTTGCGGATTTGACCCCAAACAAATCAATGATTTCATTATAGTGAAGGGAAACCCTGGATGGAAGTTTTCATCCCTATTAAGGAATGTAAGACTTATAAATTATGATGTTATGACTGGAATTGACAGGGGTTTGAAAACTTTTGAAGGGTTCATGGGAAATGACATCAGAGAAAGTTCAGTTCCTTTCAATGTAGATAGAAAATTAACTCAAAAAGAAATTGAAGAAACAGTTAAGTATTGTAGACATGATGTTCAACAAACAGTTGAAGTTTTCTTAGAAAGAAAAGATGATTTTGAAGCACATATGGGATTGGTGAAGATTGCTTGTGAGGGGAAACCTTTGGATCTGTTTCTATTATCAAGAACCAAAGTTCAACTTTCATCAATCATCCTTGATGCAACAAAAGTGGATCGTGATGATGAATTTGACATTGACTTCCCTTCTACTATGCAGATCAAGAAATATACAGAAGTGGTTGATTGGTACAAGAACCCTGATAACAGATGTTATGCAAGACATGTTCCAGGAAGAAAGAGAATGCAGAAAAACCAACTTGAAATAATGGTCGCGGGTGTTCCACATGTATTTGGTTGGGGTGGTGTTCATGGTGCAATAGACAAATATCATGGTGAAGGTTATTACTTGAATATGGATGTGGCTTCACTATATCCTTCACTGATGATCCAATATGACCTGGGAAGCAGAAACATGAAAGACCCAAACAAATATGAAGAAATTTACCACACCAGGCTTAAATATAAAGCAGAAAAGAACCCATTGCAGCTTCCATTAAAGTTGGTACTGAATGGTACTTATGGGGCAATGAAAGACCCAAATAATCAACTATTTGACCCAAGACAAGCAAACAGGGTTTGTATATATGGACAACTTTTATTGCTTGATCTAATTGAAAAACTTGAACCACACTGCAAGATTATTCAATCAAATACTGATGGTATACTGGTGAAGCTTCCTGATGGTTCAGATGACACTTTTTATCTGATAGATGATATTTGCTATGAGTGGGAACAAAGAACTGGACTGGTACTTGAATTTGATGAATATAAAAGGGTGTTTCAAAAGGATGTAAACAATTATATTGTGGTTGGTCATGATGGATCTTATCAATCCAAAGGCGGTTATGTTAAGAAATTAAACAACCTGGACTATGATCTTCCAATAGTAAATAAAGCATTGGTCAATTACATGGTTAAGGACATACCAGTTGAAAAGACAATAAATGATTGTGATGAATTGAAAGAATTTCAACTGGTAACAAAAGCAAGTGGTAAATACAAATATATTCTTCATGGTGAAAAAAGAATTAATGAAAAAACAATCAGGGTCTTTGCTTCCAATGATCCAAAGGATCAAGGAAAAGGTGTCAGAAAAGTTCATGCTGTTACTGGTAAACCTGCAAAAATGCCAAATTCACCTGAAAACTGTTTCATCTTCAATGATTATATTAATGGTGTGAAAGCACCAAATAAACTGGACAAAGAATTTTATATTGACATGGCAAACAAGAGATTGAAAGACTTTGGGGCGATTTGATGACTGATAATAAACTAACTTTAAAATATAACATAGACAAGTGGAATGGTAAACCATACAACACTGATGACCTTCATCTCCAAGGTGTTATATAGCTTAATCTGCATATGATATTTCAAACTTATAAACAACAAGGTGGAAAGAACAAAGGAAAAGAAAAATGTTTGAATTTAATGCATAACAGAAAGATCATGAAGTTCATTCTTCAAGCAGGAAGTCAAGAAAACATTGAACAGTTAGAAAATTGGTTGAAAAAATATGGAAAATTAAGACATAGGAGGTGATTAAAATTGTTCTTCAAAGGTTATGTGGAAACAAAAAATAAAAAATGCATTGAAAAATTCAAAGGTAGAACAGACTTAAAAAATTATGAACAAGTTCAATCACTTCCTGAATTTGCAGGTATCTTAAATACTGACACAATTTTAATTGACATTGATAATCAAGAAGAAAGTGAAATATTATTCAAGATTGTTAAGGATAAGAAATTGATTTGTAGAGTTTATCAAACTACAAGGGGCAAACACTTCTTATTCAAGAATAAGGATGTCAACAGTAATAGAACAGCAGCAAAACTTGCAATTGGTTTGAATGCTGACATTAAACTTGGAAAAAGAAATTCTTATTCAGTTTTGAAGTTCAAGGATAAGGAAAGAAAAATTTTATATGACACAACAGGTGAAGATGAAGAAGCACAGGATCTTCCAAAGTGGTTGCTTCCAATCAAAACAGAAACTGACTTCATAAACCTTGAAGCAGGTGATGGAAGAAATCAGGCTTTATTCAACTACATACTGACTTTACAGTCAAGTGATTTTGAAGTTGAAGAAGCAAGGGAAACAATCAGGATCATTAATCAATATATTCTACAAGATCCATTATCAGATGATGAACTTGAAGTTGTTATTCGTGATGATGCATTTTCAAAACCGGTATTTTTTAAGGGTGCAACATTCTTATTTGATAAATTTGCAGTGTTCTTGAAAAATAACCATCACATTAAAAGAATAAATGGTCAGTTACACATATACAAAGATGGAATTCATATTAGTGGACTTGCTGAAATTGAAGCAGCAATGATTCAACACATACCACAACTAAACAGGGCAAAAAGGGCAGAAGTTCTTTCGTACCTTGATATTTTAATAAGAGAAAACACACAAGCAACAGAAGCAAATTGGATTGCTTTCAGAAATGGACTTCTTAATGTTTATGACGACAGTTTCATTCCATTTAATCACGAACACATCATCACCAATAAAATTGATTGGGACTACAATCTAAATGCTTATGATGAACTTGCAGACAAGACCCTTGACAGAATAGCTTGTCATGATAAGCAAATAAGAATGCTGCTTGAAGAAATGGTTGGATATACAATGTTCAGAAGAAATGAACTTGGAAAAGCATTCATCTTGACAGGTTCAGGATCAAACGGAAAATCAACATTTTTGAACATGCTTAAAACCATGTTGGGAAGAAGAAATGTTTCAGTTTTGGACTTAAAAAAGTTAAATGACAGGTTCAGTACAGTGATGTTATTTGGAAAGCTTGCCAACATAGGTGATGATATTTCTGATGAATTCATAACAGATACATCAGAGTTTAAGAAGATTGTTACAGGTGAAGCAATAGATGCTGAACAGAAAGGTCAACCAAAGTTTGAGTTTGAACCATATGTGAAGTTGTTATTCAGTGCAAACAATATTCCAAGGTTGGGTAAAGGTAGGGATTCTAATTCTATATTAAGAAGGTTGATCATTGTTCCCTTTAATGCAATGTTTTCACCTGATGATGAAGATTTTGTTCCCTTCATTGGTGACAAATTAAGAAGACAAGAAGCAATTGAATATTTAATTCAGCTTGGAATTCAAGGATTAAAAAGGGTTCTTATTACAAGAAAGTTCACTGAATCAGAAAGTGTTCAAAGAGAACTTGAAGAATATGAAGAAACCAACAATCCAATACTTGGGTTCTTCAAAGAAATTGATAGAGAAGAAATTGAAAATGAACCTACAAATGAAGTTTATAAAAGATACACAGTTTATTGTGCTGAAAATGGATTGAATCCAGTTTCACAAATAGGATTTTCAAAACAGCTAACAGCTAATTTTGATTTTGAAATAGTTGATAAAAAAATAAATGGTAAAAAATACAGAATATTAGTTTCAAAACAATAAATAAGAAAGGATTTAAAAATGAAAAAAATAAAAACAGAATTATATAATGACAATTTTCAAAATTATAAGAGATATGGAATACCAAAAGCACAGTTGGTGATTGCAGATATTCCATATAATTTAGGTAAAAATGCCTATGCTTCAAGTACAGAATGGTATGTTGATGGTGATAACAAAAAAGGTGAAAGCAATAAGGCAAGAAAATGAGTTACAAGGACGGCGAGCAAGTAAGTGTAAATTTCGGGAATACCGTGTCGTCTTACTTTGTCATAGGCAACCAGCCGAAAAGAGGCGGCAAACTGGTGCTCAAGAAAGTCAGAACAAGAGGTTTAAAACCTTCCGAATGGCCTGACTTAATCGTCATAGAAAGCGACGGGTTAAAATACAGCGAGGCAAGATGGAGAAAAACGGAAGCAAGAAGATGAAAATATATAGACCCTGTCTATATGCAGGATGCCCCTCTCTTGTTGAGAGGGGTTACTGCGAGAAGCACAGGAACCGCAAACGCTATTGCGCGGCGGGCGGTTGTCCTGAAATTGTACAGGGCAAGGCTTATTGCGACAAACACGATCCGAAACTAAAAAAAAATAGGAACCCGGAAAAAGTCCGGGAGTCCTACAGGAAACATGATGGAAAGAGAGGGTCAGCCTCAGAACGAGGCTATGACGCCAAATGGAATAGGCTATCAAAAGCCTATCTAGGAAAGCATCCTCTTTGCGAACACTGCGAGAAACGCGGAATTTTAAGAACCGCTTCGCTTGTTCACCATGTAAAGCCGCTCAGACAAGGCGGCGAAAGGCTTAATACAAACAATCTTGTAGCCTTGTGCCGTCAATGTCACGAAGCGGAACATAAACGCCTGGACAAGGGTATAAAATTGCCCTTGCTCAAAGACGACAGAACTGAAGAAAAGACAGGGGGATTTGCATAATTTAAATTTGAAGGAGTTGACCATGGCAAGACCCAAAAAGCCGACAGAACTGAAGAAAAGACAGGGGACGTACAGATCCAGCAGAGCAAACAAAAACGAGCCGACACCGGAGATTTTAATTCCCGATCCGCCTGACCATTTGGAGGGCGATTCACTCAAAGAGTGGGACAGGATAACGCCGATCCTGTACAAAAACGGCTTAATCAGCGAGCTTGATACGGCTGAGCTGGCGGCTTATTGTTGCTGCTTTGCAAGGTGGCGGGAAGCTGAAAGACACATAAAAGAAAACGGGCTGACAGAAATAACCTCCAACGGCAATATCATTCAATCGCCATATGTAGGCATTGCCAATACGGCGATGAAACAAATGCACCAGTTTCTTTGCCAATTCGGCATGACTCCTGCTTCCAGAGCCTCAGTTATAAAAGAGACTCAGGAAGATCCTAACAATCCCCTTTTGGAGTTCTTAAGAACTTCGTGAAAAAGGTAGAACCTGTTAAAAAAAAGCGAAAAACCTACCCGCATGTAAACATTGCTAACCGATATGCCCGTGATGTTGTAAAAGGCAAAATCGAAGTTGGCAGGGGAGTAAAACTTGCTTGCATGCGGCATTTTGCC
>JGI24502J29692_10001319_pt1 | contig 11511 bp, 9 predicted proteins | sample BioPla3RNA1_FD_29692 | JGI IMG/M metagenome (IMG submission 29692)
TAATTATCCTGCTTTGCTTGAGTGGCGGTTTAGCCGCTCAGGAGGGGGCTTATGTCCCCAAGTATTTGCTCTCCTATCCGGGGTCTGTGGTCTACACTCTCAAACAACCGGCGCAGTGGGGTGCTACGGATTGGCTCAAGACTGCCGGTGTTTTGGGTGTGGGCGTAGGGCTCTACTTTGTGGAGCAGGATTTGCAGGAGTGGATGCAGGACAATCGCTATCAAAGCCTTGATGCTGCCAGCAGGGTAGTGGGGCGATTTGGCAATGTCAGATTACTGCTTCCGTTGGCGGCGTTGACCGCTTTGGGTGGTTATATCTGCGAGGATGCTCACATGGTGGATACGGGGATGTTGAGCCTGAAGAGCATGTTGTTATCCGGTGCTACCACCTTCACCTTGCAATTGATCTCTCAAAGGGAGATACCGGAGGCGGGTTTGGGTCATGGTTTCAACATCGGTAAAGGCCTCAGTTTGAAGCGGGATGCTTTTCCATCGGGACACTCTACTATCATCTGGAGTGTGGCTCCCATTCTGGCAAAGCAGTATGAAGAGCAAAAATGGGTGGCGCCCACGGTTTATACGTTGGCAACGCTTACATCGCTCTCCAGAGTTTATGCGAACAAACACTGGGCGACGGACGTCTTTGCGGGTGCGGTGATCGGCTATTTGGGGGCGCAAGTGACCTTGAAAAGCAGTCCCCGGTTTAGCATTGGAGTGAGCGGAAGTGAGGGTCTAAGCTTGGTGTGGCGGTTTTGAAAGAAAAAAGTGGAACGGCTTGCCAAAATCGCTATATTATAGACAGATGAATAATAAAATGGAGTAAGATAAAATGAGTATACGCGGTGAACGCATCATTATCACCCTTTTGGGTAAGCGCAATGTGGGCAAATCCAGCCTGATCAATGCCATTACCAATCAAGAGATAGCCATCGTTTCTGCCACGCCGGGCACCACAACCGACCCCGTGGCCAAGCGCTATGAGCTGGTCCCCATCGGGCCGGTAACTTTATACGATACAGCGGGTTTGGACGATGTGGGCGAGCTGGGCGAAAAGCGCGTCCAATCCACCTTCAAGGTGCTGTTCAGGACGGATATCGCCATCCTGGTGAGCGATGGCCTGGCTTTTGAACCTTCCGAGCTGGAGATGATCGAGCGGCTGAAGGAGCTGAAGATCAGCTTTGTGGTGGCTTTCAACCAGATGGATTTGCGGGATGTGCATCAGGACAATGTAGATTATTGCGAGCAGCATCAGATCAAGTATGTGAGGGTGTCTTCCACCACCAAAGAGGGCGTGGACGAGCTCAAGGACTTGCTGATCAGCCTGGCTCCCAAAGCGCAGGCAGACCGCATTTTGGCGGGCGATTTGGTGGAGCGGGGAGCGAGGGTGGTCTTGGTGACGCCTATCGACGCTTCCGCACCCAAAGGGCGCATGATTTTGCCGCAGATGCAGACGGTGCGCGACCTGCTGGATCATCACGCGATCGTAACCTTCTGTCAACCTCAGGAGCTGGAGGCTACGCTGAAGTCTTTCGAGGAGCCGGTAGACTTGGTGATCACGGATTCACAAGCGGTGAAGCAGGTGGAAAGACAGGTGCCGCAAGAGATTGCGCTCACTACCTTCTCCATCCTCTTTGCGCGCTACAAGGGCGAGCTGGAGACCATGGCGCGGGGTGTGCGTCAGATAGACAAATTGAAAGATGGAGACAAGGTGCTGATCGCCGAAGCTTGCTCGCATCACGCTCAAGAGGATGATATCGGCACGGTGAAAATCCCCAAATGGCTGCTGGAATATACCAAGAAAGACCTGATCTTCGAGGCGGGCAGAGGCTACGATTATCCCGCCAATCTGGAGGATTATCAGCTCATCATCCACTGCGGCGGCTGTATGCTCAACCAGGCGGAAATGATGCGCCGCATCGTGGAAGCGGAGCGCAGAGGCGTGCCCATCACAAACTACGGCCTGGCGATCACCAAGGTGCAGGGAGTGTTTGAGCGCTGCGTTAAACCTTTGGGGATTTAGAGCTTGGCAGCTATGGCGGTGACAGGTGAGTGAGCTTCGCTTTGCAAGAAGTGCTGAGCGCGATCTGCTAAGCTCCCCCCATACCCTGAGTTACGGGTGGGTCTGTTCAATTCCATTGACAGATATCGCCTCCTCAGATATTGGTTCGTTTTAGTAAATAACGATTTCTTGGAGAGCTCAATGAAGACAACCAGACGCGCTTGGACGCCTACCTTGACCTTGGCCGGGCTATTTGAAGAACAACACCAGTTTTTCGATGCCCTGGCTGCATACGAGCTGATCAACCAGACGGAATCCTCGCCCGAGATCCGCAAGAAGATAGAGTCTCTGCATTTGCGCATCCTCAACGATCCCTCGGTTCGTTATGATTCGCGCATTGAAAAGCTCTTTACTCCGGAGGAATTGGCCTATTTCAAGGTGCTGGATCACACCGGCTTTGAAAACCTCTCCCTGGCATATCAGCAGCTGGCCAAAGGCTCTCTGGCAGAGGATATCATCATCGAGGAAGAAGAGGAGTTTGAGCTGGAAATAGATGGCGAGGAAAGTGCGCTGGACTTGCTGCTGGACGAGATAGAAAGTCAGGCCCAGATGCAGGTTCCAGACCTGCCAAATGAACTGGAAGACAAGAGCTTGAGACAACTGATGGTGGCCCTTCTGAGCAAATACGATCCGGATACACCCCTCAAGGAAATACGCCTGAGCGAATTCATCAACGCATTATTAGACCTGCAATTACCAAAGAAATAAATGAGCGATAAGACGAACCTGAGCCAATATAGCAAGCTTTGTAGGAAGTGCGGCCGCAACTGCAAGCAAGATAAAGCGGTTACGGTGATTAGCTGTCCACGCTACATACCTGCACCCGTGCAGATGACGATTCCCTTGAAATTTGGCAGAGGACGTCCCAAAAAACATAAACCACTTATAGACTTATGAGGATAATCAGCGGACGCTTTAAAGGAGCGACAATCCATAGCGTTCCGGGCCAAAAGACGCGTCCCACCTCCTCCTTCTACCGTGAGATGATCTTCTCCATGGTGGCAGATTATGAGGGCAAAAGGGTGCTGGACCTCTTTGCGGGAACGGGTTCGCTGGGTCTGGAAGCGCTTTCCCGCGGCAGTGTGTGGGTGGATTTTGTAGAATTTGCTTCAGCCGCCATCGCCGTGCTGCTCAAAAACATCCAAAAGCTGAAGTGTGAAGACCTCTGCCACGTCTACCGCCGCAAAGTGCAGGCTTTTCTGAATAAAACCACGGATAAATATGACCTGATCTTCATCGACGCACCCTACGACAAAGGCCTGATCAATCCCACCCTGAGGAGCATCTACGAAAATGAGCTGCTTGCCGAAGGCGGCATCATCGTGGTGGAACACGATGTGAAAGAGCAGATTGAGGAGCAATTTGGGGAGCGGATCATCAAAAGCAAGGCGGGAAGGGTGACGGGAGTGACGCTGCTGAGCTGATCGTCGATGGCTGGGTGTAAAATCTGAAAAATGGATGCAGGATTGGTCTGAAACTTGCGTATAGAAGAGTAGACAATCTTTTGATATTGACAAAAAACATAAAGCTATTATCGTGTATTCAGGGTTGGATCACTTTGGTAGCGACCTTTGAAAAACCTTAAAATCCAATGGAGGAACAAGATGAAACTTAACAGACTGTTAGTTGTCGCGCTTGCCGCCTTTCTTCTGATCGGCATGATGGCCTGTTCAAAGAACAAGGGCGCCAGTGCAGCCATCGAAGGCAAAATGGTAAATATGCCCTCGTGGTGGAATACGCAAAAAGACGATGCCTATGTTTGCACCTATGGAATGGGCACCAACGTGAAGCAAAGCACTTCCCTGGATACTGCCAAAAACAACGCCTTGTTTGAAGCGGCTCAGTATGTGGAGGTACAGGTGAAAGGTATGCTCAAGACTTATGAGGAAGAGGCGGGAGTCTTTGATCCTCAATTGCTTGCACTCACCCAGAAAGTGATCAAGACCGTTACCAACACCACCTTTTCCGGTGTGATCAACGGACAGATGGAGACCAGAAGGGTCACCGAACATGGCGGGCCCCGTTATACCACATATCTCCAGCTGAAGATCCCCAAAAGTGAGATCAATAAGAGCCTCTATACAAACATCCGCAACGAAGAGGCGCTCTACAACCAGTTCAAAGCCTCCATGGCTTTTGAGGAGCTGGAACGCACTGTTGAGAAATAAGATATGTTTTAAAGCTGATAAAAAGCCCGGTTTGCCCCCAAACCCGGCTTTTTGTCGGTGTGAAATGAGAGAGTGGCTTAAGTTTTGATATCGGTGAGACGCCTGTGCATCTACAGCTGTCAGCGGTGGCCTGTCTCACTTTTCTATTGACAATAAACAGCCGTTCAAAATAATGGAATGAAAATCTATAAAAAAGGTGGTGATTTGTTTGCCGACAGTCGTAGCTAAAGAAAACGAGTCCTTCGACGTTTTGCTGAAACGCTTTAAAAAGAAGTGCGAAAAAGCTGCAATTCTTTCTGAAATCAAGAAGAACCAAGCCTACGAAAAGCCCAGCGTCAAAAGAAGACGTGAGGCCAACGTGGCACGTCGTAAGATTCTCAAAATGCAACGCAGAATGAAGCGTTACATGAGATAACATCCGGTTTTTATTAACCTTACGCAAATCATAATAATTGGCATACAGGGGAGAATTGCCTCCCTGTATGCCGCTGTGTTTATTTATAAAATCATAAGCTAAAGCCAATTATAGGGATGAATATGGGTGTGATCGACTGGATTATCCTGGCTGTCATCCTCTTTGCGATGTTTTGGGGATGGCGCAAGGGTTTCACAGCTTCCTTGATCTATCTGGGAGCTCTGATCTTCAATTTCTACTTCCTGGGACAGTTGTATCCACTTTTGGCAAATACCATCCGCAGCAAATACAACCTGCCGCCCCTGGTTGCCAATATCGTGGCTATCTTCTTTGTCATCATCCTGATGGTGGTCTTGGTGCGTATCGTGATCAGCCTGATGAATGCAGTGCTCAAAGCATTGAAGCTCGGTAATATCAACCGCTTCTTTGGCCTGCTGCTGGGGCTGATAAACGGCTGCCTGATTGTTGTCCTGATGATGGTGCTCATAGACCATGCACCCAAGCTGGCAAACAGGCTGAATGATCCCCAAAAACACAAGGTATACGTGCAGGTACACCGCTATAAAGACGGGCTTTTTGACAAGCTGAAGCTCACGCAACACGAGAAATACCTGCAGCTTAAAGAACGTTTCAAGCTGGAAAAAGAAAACAAGGACGATTCAGGGAAGTCCTGACGCACAGGCCCGATGCAAGACAGCTATCACGATCTTGAATATTCTGTCCTCAAGCGACAGATAGAGCAGTTGTGCCACAGCGATCTGGGCCGGGCGGAAGCCGCCAAACTGCAGCCCCTGAACGATATAGCCAAGATCAAAGCCGAGCTCAACCTGCATAGCCAAAGTATGCAGGCTCTCAAAGACGGCATAGAGCCGCGGCTGGAGGATTTGAACGATCCCAAGCCACTGTTTGACATCCAGAGCAGCGTCTTTGCCTATGAGGAGTTCTTTCTCTTCTACCAAAATGCGGTTATCTCCGCCATCGTGGCGCCGCTGAAGGATAGCTTGACGGGCCTGCCTCAGCTCAAGAAACTGTGGCAGAGGATAGTGCCCCTGCCTCAAATTCGGGATAGATTCAACGCTATCTTCGATGCCGAGGGTGAGGTGCAGGACAGCGCTTCGCCGGAACTTAAGCGCATCCGCAAACGCTTTTCCCAGCTCAGGGGCAATATCACCAAAACCATGAATGCCATGCTGAGCGACCAAAAGATGGATCAGCACCTCATGGACAAGTTTTTTACGCATCGGGAAGACCGCTATGTGCTGCCCATCAAAGAGAGTTCTGCCAAGCTGGTGGATGGCATCGTGCAAAGCCATTCAGGCAGCGGCTCTACGGTGTTTATCGAGCCGCAAAGCATCGTGCCGCTCAACAACGAACTGCAGCTGATCAAGCAGGACGAGAAGAAGGAAATCTACCGCATTTTCAGCGAGTTTAGCCAGCAGATCAGAGAGCTGGAGCGGGAGTTCAATTCCAATACACGGGTGCTGAAGCGCCTGGATTTTCTCTTTGCTGCCGCCAGGTTGGGACTTGAGCTGGACTCCCGCGTACCCGAGCTGCAACCTGAGCCCATTCTGGAGCTTAAGAATGCGCGTCATCCGCTGCTTTGCCTGCAGATGGGACGCAAGAAGGTGATTCCTTTTGATCTGGAACTCAATGATAAACGCGTGCTCGTGCTGAGTGGGCCCAATACGGGCGGTAAAACGGTGCTGATGAAGGCGGTGGGCCTGATCTCGCTGATGGTGCTCAGCGGCTTGCCCGCACCTCTCGATCCGGAGAGTAAGATCGGCATCTTCGACCACATCTATGCGGATATTGGCGATGATCAATCCATCGAAGCGGCGCTTTCCACCTTCAGCTCGCATATCGTCAAGATCAAGACGATGCTGGACAACGCTACCTGCGACAGCTTGGTGCTGATCGACGAGATAGGCGCAGCTACCGATCCCGAGCAGGGTTCCGCCCTGGCTCAAGCCATCCTGGAGCAATTTGCCGAGCGCGGCTGCCATACTATCGTCACGACGCACTACACCAGCCTCAAGATCTTTGCGGAGAGCCATCCGCGGGCGCTGAACGCTTCCATGCAGTTCAACCTGGAAGGCATGAGCCCGAATTATCGCTTTGTGACGGGATTTCCTTCGGACAGCTTCGCCATCGAAGTGGCGGCTTCATTGGGCTTGGAAGAGGATTTGATCCAGCGGGCCAAGTCTCTGAGCGGTACGCAAAACCGTGAATTCACCGAGCTTCTGCACAAGATGCAAGAAGAAAAGAAGGCCTTGGCACGTGAAAGCTATGAACACCGGCTCAAACGGCGCACCTTGGAGCTGCGCATCGAGGAATTGGAGACCAAAAACGAGGCCTTTGAACAGGAGCTTAAACAGCGTAAGCAGAAGTTTATCAAAGAATTGCAAGATGAGCTCAGCTCCCAGCAAAAGGTGTATCAACGTGAGCTGGAAGAGCTGAAACGCATGGATAAAGAACAGCGCCGCAGCCATAGCGAAAAGAAGGTGAGAGAGACCTCCCAGCAAATCCTCAAGCTGGATGCACAGATCAAAGCAGCGGCGATGAAACACCGCAATGCAGTCTTTGAACCCAAGGTTGGGGACAGGGTGTGGATATCCAGTCTGGATGCGGATGCCACCATCCTGGAGATCAGGGATGATGTGGTGACCGTGGATATGAACGGCATCGGTTTCAAGACCCCTTTGGATACCATTTTTGAGAGTAAAGAAAAGCAGGAAGCCAGACCCCAACCCGCAAACTACGGCAAGGAAAGCGTGAGCAATAAAGCCGCTTATGAGCTCATGTTGCTGGGGCTGACCTTCGATGAGGCCAGGCCCATGATAGATAAGTTTATAGACGACGCGGTGGTCTCCGGTTTGCATAAGCTGCGCATCGTGCACGGCAAGGGAAGCGGCGCCTTGAGAGCCAAAACCAGAGACTACCTCAGACGCAAGAAACAGGTGATCAGCTTTGAAACTCCTCCGCAAAGCGAAGGTGGCGATGGAGTGACGGTGGTGAGGGTATGATAGACAATCAGATAATAGATCAAGTGCGGCGTGCCAACAACATAGTGCACGTCGTCCAGGACTACATCCCGCTGAAGAAGGCGGGCAGCAATTGGCGCGGCTTGTGTCCTTTCCATCAGGATACCAACCCCTCGCTCAACGTCTCCGAGACCAAGCAGATCTTCAAGTGCTTCGCCTGCGGCAAGGGTGGCAACGTATTTACCTTCCTGCAAGAATATGAGAAGATCGGCTTCATCGAGGCGGTGCGCAAGCTCGCTACCAGAGCGGGAATCATGCTGCCCGATTACCGGCCTACCAAAAGGATAAATACCAAGCGGGATCAGCTCTTGCAAATCTATCAGACGGCGCGTGACTTCTTTGCGGAAAACCTCTTCCGCTATGGCGAAAAGGCTTTGGCCTACCTCAAAAACAGGCAGTTCAGCCCGGAAACAGCCAAAAACCTGGAACTCGGCTTTGCCCTGAACGGTGAAAAGGCTCTGCTCAACCATCTGATGAAGGAAGGCCACTCCGTTGACATCCTCAAAGAAAGCGGCCTCTTCGGCAATTATAGCGGCAATTTGGTAGACCTCTTTCGCAACCGCCTGATGTTTCCCATTCACAACAGCAGCGGAGATGTGATCGCCTTCGGCGGCAGGGTGATGGACGCCAAAGCGCCGGGCGGGAAGTATGTAAACTCTCCCTCCACAGAGCTGTATACCAAAGGGCGTGAGCTTTACGGCTTTTACAAAACCAAATACGATATCCATAAGGTGGATCAGGTGCTGATCTGCGAAGGGTATTTTGACTTCCTGCGCCTCTATGAATATGGCTTCACCACCTGCGTAGCCACCTTGGGAACAGCTCTCACAAACGAGCAAATCCAGCTGCTCTACCCCTATACCAAAAAGGTGTATATGCTCTATGATGCAGATGAGGCGGGTATACGCAACGCCATCCGCGCCAGCGCCTTGTGCCTCGGCAGGCAGATGTATCCCTATGTGGTGGAACTCCCCGAGGGCGAAGACCCGGATAGCTTCCTCCTGGCTCACGGCAAAGAGGAATTGCAGGCGCTCATCGATAAAGCGCCCAGCCTGATTCAATATATGGCCAAAAGCACCACGGTGAGTCCGGATGCGGCCGAACGCATCGACTTCCTGCTGGATAATATCAGACAGATGAGCGACGAAGTGCGTCAAGAGCTGGCTCTGCAGGAAGTATCCGAGGCATTCAAGATTTCCGTGTCTGCCCTCTCCAAAAAGCTGACCTCAACCATGCGCCGCAGCTACCAAACCGAAGAAAAAGAGCCACTTCACGCATTTAGCTCAATAGAAAATCATCATGAGGAACGAAACTTGCTTGTCATATCTATGCAGAATGTCGATGATTATAAAAGACTTGTCTCAGAGGTCAAAGACGATTACTTTATAAACGAGAGCTATAGAGGAATCTTCAAATGGCTGCGTGAAAACGTTAAACCTGAAGCGATTGAGAGTTCCTCTACACTCTTGGACGACATTGAAGATACACAATTAAGGGATGCTCTGGCAGACCTGATGTTTGAAGAAATGCAAGATTTAAGCTTTGATGATGCCTTGAAACAGGTGAGAATCCGCAAGCTCCAACTTGACTTGGAGGAGATGGATCGTAAGCTATTAAACGAGCCGCAAAACTTGGATTTGTTCAAACAGAAACAGGCGCTGAGCAAAGAATATAAACAGCTGACCCGCAAGGTCGTGCACAAAATACGTTTCTGAGGGCAAAGCCTTCATTTTTAAGGAGTATAAATGATTACATACAACGAATGTTTGAAAAAGCTGGTGGACTTGGGCAAGGAGTCCGGTTACATCACCTTCAAACAGATTAACGACATACTTCCCAATAGTCCTTCTTTTTTGGACAAAGTGGATGACATTATCTTCGATCTCAGGCAGGAAGGGATCGAGATCATTGATGAGACGGAAAAGCGCCTCACCAAAGGTGGAGTCGTTGTTCGTAAACCTGCTGCCCCCAAGAAGTTCAAGACCAAACGCTACTATGATGATCCGGTGAGGATGTACCTGAGAGAGATGGGTCGCGTGCCGCTTTTGGATAGAGAGGGCGAAGTGCGCGTCGCCAAGAAGATTGAGACCTATCAGAAGATGATCAACCTCAACGTCTTCAAATCGGGCAGTACTCTGAAAGAAATGTACAACTTCCTGCATCGCTATCGTGAAAGACGTGTGCGCCTGGATCAAATCTTCAAGATGGACATCGGCACCAGGATGGATAAAAACCAGGATACCAAGCTGATAGAAACCTTCATGGATATACTCAAGACCAACGAGGCAAACTTTGAAAAGGTGGGCCAAATCCTGGATACCTGCAATTTTGACGAAACCGGCACCGCCAGCCGCCAGGAAGAAATCGACGCCCTGAGAGACGAAATAAACGATACCTTCAACAAACTCAACTACAACGATAAACTCATCAAACGCATGGTTTACCGCATCCGCAGCCTGGTAGAACGCATCGAAGAAAGCTACAAATCCATCACCGATCTCACCCGAATCAAGCGCTATACCATAGACGAGATCTGCTCCTACGGACGCCGCGCCAAGCGAAGTGACAAAGACTTTGAAGAGGTGCGTCAGGAAACCGGCATGGACCCAAATGAGTTTGTAGAGCGCCTGCGCAAGATCAAAAACGCCAGACGTAAAATCCGCCGCGTAGAGCTGGAAACCAAGATGACAGGCACCGAGCTGGTGTTTTTGCTGAGAGAGATCGACCGTGCCGAACGCAAGAAAGAAGAAGCACAAAACGAGATGATCGAAGCCAACGTGAGACTGGTGATCTCCATCGCCAAACGCTACAACAACCGTGGCTTGGAGTTTCTCGACCTCATCCAGGAAGGCAATACCGGCCTCATGCGCGCCGTGGAGAAATATGACTATCGTAAGGGCTTCAAATTCAGTACCTATGCCACTTGGTGGATACGTCAGGCCATCACCAGAGCTATTGCCGATCAGGCCAGAACCATCCGCATCCCGGTGCACATGATAGAATCCATCAACAAGATAAACCGCACCTCACGTCGCTTGGTGCAAAAGCTGGGACGTGATCCCTATCCCTCCGAGATTGCCGAAGTGCTTGATATGCCGCTGGATAAGGTAAAAAGCATCCTCTCCATCGCCAAGGAACCCGTTTCCCTGGATAAACCCATTGGACACGATAGCGAAGACAGCATCCTGGGTGACTTTATCGAGGATAGAACCATCATCAGCCCCGAGAGAATCGCCGAGCGCAGCCTGCTCAAAAACCAAGTGGACGAAGTGTTGAAGACGCTCACCACACGTGAGGAAAGGGTGATTCGCCTCCGCTTTGGCATCGACGATGGCTACCACCGTACGCTGGAGGAAGTGGGCAACATCTTCCAAGTGACGCGTGAGAGAATCCGCCAGATCGAAGACAAAGCCCTCAAAAAGCTGCGTCATCCCAGCAGAGCAGCAGCCTTGCAACAGTTTTTGGATACCTTCCACGTAAAGTAAGTTAAGCACATTCAATAGAACAAGGCCTCAAGATGCTTGATGATTCAGGCAGCTTGAGGCCTTTCTTGGGGCTCATGTTCAATTAGAGTGGAGAGGTGTGACGAGACCAGATCGCAGCTGCCGGTTGTTGATGGAAAATCCCTTCCCTTAAGGGCCAGAAATTGTTTTCAAAAAACCAGCCCTTGCATCAAAGGTTGACTTTTCACCTGGCCTCGCCCACCCTCGGATCTCCTCGGCGCTCACTTGCGTAACTCTTGGGTTTTCTATGGGTTACTTGTGGATCCCAAAGGAGACCCACAGGAGCCCCTAAGGGAGGCCGCATGAAATCGACGTTTTAGAGGGCG